>Ga0187867_10000468_pt1 | contig 36075 bp, 23 predicted proteins | sample June2016WEW_13_1_FD_132976 | JGI IMG/M metagenome (GOLD analysis project Ga0187867, IMG submission 132976) | Peatland microbial communities from SPRUCE experiment site at the Marcell Experimental Forest, Minnesota, USA - June2016WEW_13_10 | ecosystem: Environmental > Terrestrial > Soil >... | reverse complement strand
GCCGCAACCAAAAAATATTACCGCGAAGACGCGAAGGTCGCGAAGTTGCGCGAAGCGGAACGAAGCTGCGTGATCTCGGAAAATCTTGTCGTAAAAACAAGAAATTGCAGGATATCAACGAAGGGGAAGGGCGGGATAATTCAAGCCGATTTGATGGAATTTCCGAGCCGATGCGGCGCGGCGGCGGTGTCGGCGGCGAGGAAACGGGTTCCGATCAGCCAGAGTACTCCGCCGATGGCGGTGACGGCGGTGATGAGGCCGAAGGCGGCGTTCCAGCCGAACCGGCCGGCGATGTCGCCGAGGATCGGCGGGGACGGGGCGTCGCCGACGGCGTGGATGATCAGGATGTTTAGTGCGAAAGCCGTTGCGCGAATGGAAGGGTGCGTGACGTTGGCCAGGATGGTGTTGGACGGTCCGGTGTTGAAGAAGAGGCAGAACTCGGCGGCGAAGATCACGCCCCAGGCCCAGGGGAACGGCACGGCCAGCATCAGCAGGATGAACGGGCAGGAGAGCAGAATGCCGATGCCGGAGACGAGGAAATAGGAGCCGGGGAATCGCGGCCGGAGCAGATCGCCGGCCAGCCCGCCCAGGTAGGTTGCGGATATACCCGCCAAAACCATGATAATGCCGAAGATAAAGTTCACCTGTCCCAGTTCGCCGGCGTGCCGGACCTGGCAGATGTAATGGGGCATCCAGTAGGAAATCCCGCCGATGGCGAAGACCATGGCGGCCATGCCGGCGGTGTCCAGAAGATAGGACGGCGTGCGGAGGAGGCGCAGATAATCGGCCCAGCGAGCGCGGACGGACGGGGAATCGGCGCCGTCGCTCGCGCCGCGCGGGGGGGATTTGCGGAGGAAGCAGAGAAAGCCAAGAAGCAATCCCGGCGGCGTGACGACGAGGAAGGCGGTACGCCATCCGAACATCGAGCCGACCTTGCCTCCCAGCGTGTATCCCAGCGCGCTGCCGACCGGGATGGCCATGTAGAACCATGCCAGCGCCGAGCCGCGCCGGGCGACGGGGAAGAGATCGGCGATGATGGTCGGGGCGGCCGGCCCGTATCCGCCTTCACCGACGCCGACGAAGAGCCGCGTAAGCAGAAGGATGGCGAAGGTTGGCGCCAGCCCGCTGCCGCCGGTGGCCAGGCTCCACAACATGACGCTGATCCCGACCAGAAGCCAGCGGGACATTCGGTCCGCCAGCCAGCCGAAGATCGGCGCCGTCACCATGTAAGAGACGATGAACGCGGTGGCCAGCGAGCCCATCATCGCCAGGACGTGGGGATCATCCGTTGGACGATTGGGAAAGAGGGTTTGCTGGATGCGGGGTTCCAAGGCAGCCAGGACGTAACGGTCGATGTAGTTGAAGAGGTTGATCGCCAGGAGAAGCGACAGGGAGAGCCGCGCTTCGCGGATCGGAACGGGTTGGGGTGGGACATCCGTTTGCGGCATTGGCGGCCATCTTGGGCAGGGGAACGGCGGGGTCAAGTGGCGTCACGCCGCAGCCGTCGAACGGCTGGAAACAGTCAACTTGCCGACAGAATCACCAAAGAGTCGCCTATAGGCGGCTTTTTTGCGCGCGGGTTGTAGAATGGTGGCGTGAAGCCGAAGCCATTGGATTACGCATCGCCCCAGCCTGAGGACACCCTGCAAGCCAAACGTTCTGGAATCCAGATGATTTTGCTGCTGTCGGTCAGCCGGACCGAATTGGGTTTGCTCCGGCGGGTCATGACTTCCTGCACCTTGTCGAACAGGTCTTTGGTGACGAGCGGCTCGTGAGCACCTTGGTGCATTTCGCCGTTCAAAACAAAGACACCGTAATAGAAGGGATTTTGCAAGAGATATTGGTAGCGGAACGCCGTCATCGTTCGGTCTTTGACGCTCCGCAGTGGGTTCTGGGGTATTTCATTTCGCTGCTCGGCGGATGCGCCACGTACCAGCCGCCGGCTTCGATCCGCGACCATGTGATCTCGTTGGATTCCGATGCGCTGGCGCACGACCCGTGCGACTACGGCAAAAAACTGGGAATGGAAAAAGACGGCCCGTTCGATCAATACCTCGATCGCATGATGGCGGCGATGGATCAATGGGATGAGTCGCGCCACGACGCCGTGCGGAAGATTTTGATCTTCGTGCACGGGGGACTGACGGCCGTCGAATCCGCCGATCAGGATGCCGTGAACGAAACCGGTCCGGCCGAGGATGGCAGAAGTTATCCGATTTACATCGACTGGGATTCGGGCTTCACCTCCAGTTATGGCGAGCACGTGACGGCCGTCTCTCAAGGAATCAAAGCTTACAACCAACTCTGGGCACGGAGCCTGCTTAGCCCGTTCTATGTTGTGGCCGACATCGGACGCGCCGTGACGCGCATACCGGAGGTCTGGTCGGAGGAAGTCATTACCGACTCCCAGACCGCGAGCACCGATTTGGCTTCCGTGCAAAAACGCAATGACGGCCACCCGCTCCACTGGCTCGACTACGCTCCGGAAGATATCAGCGTCCAAACGTTCAAGCGGCTCGATGCCCTCTACGCCGATGAAGTTCTGCATCACCCGGGCCTGAACGCCGTGGACTTATGCAACGATCCCGAACGTCGTCAGATCATGCTATCCATCGGCACGACCGATACGACCAAGGGCGAATTGCTCGGCCTTGGAGCCATGTATGCCGCGACGATTCCGCCGAAGTTCGGCCTCTCCTGGGTCGTTGACGGACTAGGAGGGCCCTCCTGGGACAACATGATTCGGCGAACTTTGCTGATCGTCGATGGTTCCCCGCGGAACGACGCGACAGCCCGCCGATTTCGCAAGCGTGCCAGCTTCGAGAACCCCGACAATCCCCTGGCGCAGGAGCCTGTTGGCCCGGCGCTTCTCCTTATCGACAAGCTTGCCGATCACTTGCAGCGCATAAGCCAGGAGTACAAGGATCGTGGCCAGGCGCCGCCGAAATACGAAGTCACGCTTGTCGGCCACAGCATGGGAAGCATGGTCATCAATGAGCTGCTGTTCCGCAAATGCCATGAAAGCGACGTGGAGTTTAAGAACGTCGTCTTTTTGGCAGCCGCGTGCAGCGTGCGGGATTGCGCGCGCTGCGTGGTTCCGTATTTGCGTGCTCATCCAGCCACGCGTTTTTACAATCTCTGCCTGCACCCGACCGCCGATTTGCAGGAGCGCGATGCCGGGGACTTACCGCCCCGCGGCAGCTTGCTGGTCTGGATCGACGAATTTCTAGCCGATCCACCGACGATGTACGACCGAACCATGGGCCGCTGGACCAATGTGTTGGAGGGAATCGGTCAGTTTCCCCAGGACATCCGCGGCCAGATGACAATCAAGGCGTTCAATCTCAGGCAAACCGACGATTTTTTTCTGGGCCAACCGCAAAAACACTCCCAATTCCGCGGCCAGAAATATTGGTCTGAATCCTTCTGGCAGGCTGATCCTCCGGACAGCTCGGTCGCACCAAGGTGAACATTCAGAGCCGTGCATTTTGCGAGGGGTTCATGCGCGGCGGCAGGTGATTTACGCTTGCGCGCACTCATGCTGCCCGAATCTAACTAGCCTTTGAACAATGAGTAACAAGTCGATCGACGTCGGGCATTGCAAATTTGGGCACTCCTAATTGCATTTTGCACTACCCGGACATGGTTGGCGAAGTCATTTCGGGCATAAACCGCGGGGGCGGTGCGGTGAACGCTCAATAACGCGGATGGCATATCGTTCGCTATCAGCGACAAACACACCTGTGGCGGATGAGGAAATTTCGGGTGCACTTCACCGCGCCGGCTTGGCGCTAAAGGCCGGAGTGCAGCCGCAGTCTTGACGTTCGGACGTCAAGGCAATCCTCGCCCGCGGACGGTGATCAAAAAGGAGCTTAGGGCTATGTGGTCCCTGCCAATATCGCTTTTGCTCGTTACGACAATTCTCGCGTTTCCGCTGAGCCGTTACGCGGCGTGGATCATGAACGGAAAATACCGCGCGCCGAAGCTCCTTCATTGGTTCGAGGCAAAGCTGAACAGCGGCCCGCAAAATTGGAAGCAGTACGCCGTCTCGCTGCTCGTGTTCAACATCATGCTGTTCATTTACGGGTTCGTGGTGTTATGGCTTCAGGGCTGGTCGAAGCTGCCAATGAATGATTTGCATCGGGGCATGCTGGAGCCCACGACAATATTCAACAGCGTCATATCGTTCATGACCAACACCAATCTCCAGCACTATTCCGGAGACCAGCACCTCTCCAATTTCTGCCAGATTTTCTTCTGCATCGCGAATCAGTTCTTGTCGGCTGCCGTCGGCTTCTGCGCTCTGTCGGCGATTATCCGGGCATTTCGCAGCGATCCGCACGTCGGCAATTTCTTCGTGGATATGTGGCGGGTGGTGGTTTACATGTTCGTGCCATGCGCGCTGATCCTGGCCGTGATCTTCGTGCAGCAGGGCAGCCCGATGACGTTCAACGCCGCCAACGTCGTTTCCACCCTGGAACCCGGCGCGATGTCGTCGGCGACGAGCGGCGCGCAGACCCAACAGACGATCGTCGTCGGGCCGGTCGCCGCGCTGGTCCCCATCAAAATGCTGGGGACCAATGGCGGCGGCTTCTACGGAATGAACGCGGCGCATCCGATGGAGAATCCCACGGCCTTGACCAACTGGTTTACCACCTTCGCGATGATGATCTTTCCGTTCACGCTCGTGCTGATGTACGGGCGAATGCTTGGCCGGTTGCGGCACGCCGTGGTCATTTTCTCGGTTATGATGCTGCTGATGATCGGGACGATTGTGTGGTCCATCTATTTTGACACGATGAAGCCGAACCCCGGATTCACGGCGCACACGGCCGCGGCTTATCAGGTTCCCGACGCCGGCTCCTCCAGTGGTAAACGCGACGTGCCGTTTCCCGCGGTCGCCGGGTTGCCGGTTGACCAGCATACTGGGAATCTCGAGGGCAAGGAGATGCGTTTCGGGACCTCGGCCGGCGCGACTTTCGCCGCGGTCACCGTTGACGTGACGTGCGGCGCGGTCAATTGCGAGCACGACGCCCTCAACCCCGTCGCCGCCTTGTCCCCGATGGTTGGAATGTGGCTGAATTGCATCTATGGCGGCAAGGGCGTCGGGATGATCAACCTGTTGCTCTTCCTGATTATCGGGATTTTCATCGCCGGCCAGATGGTGGGCCGAACGCCGGAGTATCTCGGGAAAAAGATCGGCGGCCGCGAAGTGAAACTCGCGCTGATCGCCCTACTGGTTCATCCCATCATGATCCTGATGCCGACCGGCCTGTTCGCCGCGACGGACTGGGGCAACAAGGCGACGAGCAATCCCGGTCCGCACGGGTTCTCGCAGATGCTTTACCAATTTTCATCGGCGTCGGCGAACAACGGCTCCGCCTTCGATGGGCTGGGCGTCACCTACGGTCTGAACAACAATACCAGCCCGTCGCCCGAGGCGGTTCCGTGGGATATCGCGACAGGGCTTGTCATGCTCTTCAGCCGTTATCTGCCGATCATCGCTCCGATCGCGATGGCGGGTTACCTGGGAATGAAGAAGTCCGCGCCTTTTGGCTTGGGAACTTTGCGTGACGACACCTTCACGTTTGGAGTTCTATTGCTGGGGACGATTCTGATCGTGGGAGCGTTGCTCTTCCTGCCGGTCGCCGCGCTGGGGCCGGTGGCCGAGCATTTTGGACCGTTCCCGTTTGGCGGTTGATTTGATCGAAGAAAGGACCTTTTTATGAATCTCGCAATTTGGCTGCCGGCGATGTTTGCGCTGGGACTCGTATCGATGGGTCTGTGCCTGTTGTTCCTTTACGCGTGCGAAAAGATTTGAGGCGATAACCATGCTTACCTATTTCACGGCGGCTGTGGCGGTGTTTCTCTTCATCTACCTATGGGTGGCCGTGATTCGGCCGGAAAAGTTCTAAGCGGCCGGATCGACGAGGTCCATCACCGTATGCGAACGACTAAGGAGCGAAACCAATGAGCACCGGAACAATTTACGAATCTTCAACGCCGGGAGGGACGAGGGTCTTTCCGCCGGGACGGAAACCGCCGCGGCGCCAACGGCAAATGCCGTTGTTGACCCGCCAAACCACGTGGTCGGCGCTGAAGCAGTCGATCGTAATGCTCCGCCCGGACATCCAGTGGCGAAACCCCGTGATGTTCGTGGTGGAGATCGGCGCCATCCTCACGTTGCTGTTCATCATTCAGATGGCAACGGGGAAGCCGACCACGCAGACCCCGATCACGTACTTCATCGCCCTGGATTTCTGGCTGTTTCTGACGGTGATCTTTGCCAATTTCGCCACCGCACTGGCGGAGGCGCGCGGCAAGGCCCAGGCGGATTCACTGAGGCGGACCCGGCGCGACACTCCCGCCCGGCGGATGCACAAGGACGGCACAACGGAAGAAATCTCCTCCCGAGACCTGAAGCAGGGAGATTGCGTTCTGATCGAAGCCGGCGAGGTTGTCCCCAGCGACGGGGAGATTATCGAAGGCATCGCGTCGATCAATGAGTCGGCGATTACGGGCGAATCGGCTCCGGTCATCCGCGAAGCCGGTGGCGACCGGTCCAGCGTGACCGGGGGCACCACCGTCATCTCCGATCACATCGTGGTCGAGGTGACCAGCGGAGCGGGCGAGTCGTTTCTCGACCGGATGATCGCTCTTGTCGAAGGAGCGATCCGGCAGCGAAGCCCCAATGAGATCGCGCTGACGCTCGTGCTGTCGGGACTCACGTTGATCTTCCTGATCGTGGTCGTTCCGCTCTGGCCGATGGCGTGGAACGCCGAACAATACATGACCAGCTACCTCGGATTGGCCACGCCGCTGAAGAGCCTGGGCACCGACGTTCCGACGCTGGTGGCGCTGATTGTCTGCCTGATTCCCACGACGATCGGCGCGTTGCTGGCGGCCATCGGCATCGCCGGCATGGAACGCGCCCTCAATCACAACATCATCTCCAAAAGCGGAAAGGCCGTGGAATTGGCGGGCGACGTGGACGTGGTGCTGCTGGACAAAACCGGAACGATCACGGTTGGCGACCGCCGCGCGACGCAATTTCTGCCGGTCGGCAAATACGACGCGACGCAGCTTGGCCGGTTGGCCGCTATGGCCTCGTCGGCCGATGCGACTCCCGAGGGCAAGAGCATCGTCAAGAAATTCGAGGAAACGGCCACGGGCGCGGTGAACATTCCCAAAGATTCGCAGTTTGTTCCGTTTACGGCCCAGACGCGCATGAGCGGAATCAACCTGGCTGATGGAACGCGCATTCGCAAGGGCGCTTCCGACGCGATCGCGCAGTTCGTGCGGCGGCAAGGCGGCGTCATACCCGCCGAACTGCACGCGATGGTCGATGGGGTCGCCGCCAAGGGCGCCACGCCGCTGGTTGTCGCCAACGGCGGTGACGTTGCCGGCGTGGTCGTGCTGGAGGACATCCTGAAACCGGCGATGAAGGATCGGTTTGAACGCCTCCGGCGGATGGGGCTGCGCACCGTGATGATCACCGGCGACAATCCGTTGACGGCCGCGGCGATTGCCAAGCAAGCCGGCGTGGATGATTTTGTTGCCCAGGCGACGCCTGAAATCAAGCTGGAATACCTCCGCAAGCAGCAGGCAGAAGGCAAGCTGGTCGCGATGATGGGCGACGGGACAAACGACGCCCCGGCGCTGGCCCAGGCCGACGTGGCCCTGGCCATGAACGCCGGCACCCAGGCCGCCAAGGAAGCCGCCAACATGGTGGACCTGGACAGCGACCCCACCAAGCTGATTGAAGTCGTTGAAATCGGCAAGCAACTGCTGATGACCCGCGGCGCATTGACGACCTTTTCCATTGCCAACGACGTCGCAAAATATTTTGCGATCATCCCGGCGCTGTTCGCCGGCACGCTGCCCTGGCTGAAAAGGATCGACGTCATGTATCTGCATTCGCCGACCTCGGCGATTCTTTCGGCGGTGATCTTCAACGCGCTCATCATCCCCGCGCTGATCCCGGTTGCCCTGAAAGGGGTTTCCTATAAACCGCTCGGCGCGGACGCCCTGCTGCGAAAGAACCTTCTGATTTGGGGCTTGGGCGGCGTGATTCTGCCGTTCGTCGGCATCAAGCTCATCGACCTGTTGCTGGTGGCGTTCCATCTGACGGTATGAGCTACTCTGACGGTATGAGCCACCACGAATTTTGGAGTGATTAACATGCTTAAGTCAATTACAAAGAGTCTTTGGTTGCTCGGGTTCGCAGTAGTGATCTGCTGCGTGATCTACCCCGGCATCATGTGGGCCATCGGACAGACGTTGTTCCCGTTCCAGGCCAATGGAAGCATGGTGAAAGCGGACGGCACTCACGTGGATCGTCCGGACGGGACGGAAGTGGGCTCGCTGCTGATCGCCCAGCCGTTTACCAAGGCGGAATATTTCCAGCCCCGGCCATCGGCATGTTCTTACGACGCGTCGGCTTCCTCTTCACAGGCGTGGGCGGCATCGAACTATCAGCTGCGCAATCGCGTGGCGACGCAGCTTGGGCCGATTGTCACCTATAAGAGCGGTCCGAAGGCCGGCCAGTCCGTCGCGCCGGATATCGAAGCCTGGTTCCAGAAGGATCAGTTCCAGGGCAGTCCGTCGATCGTTGCCCAATGGGCCGACGCCCACAACGGCCTGGCCCAGGCCTGGGTAACCGGGGATTCAACCGGCGCCCATGCTCAATACATCACGGATTGGGAAAAGGCGCATCAGGCGGTGGTGCAGCAGTTCATCAAGGACAACCCCGGCACACCGCAGCCCCAGCCTTCGGACTTGGCCGTCGTATTCTTCGAGACGTTTTCCAAGGAAAATCCGGGCAAATTTCCCTCTGGCGTAACGTACAATCCGCCGACAACGCTGCCGTCAGGCGTACCCGCGACCCAGCCGACGACGATCATTCAGCCCGTCAATTCCGGGTCGGACATCCAGTCTGATTTCTTCGACATGTGGCGGCAGGACCATGCGGACGCGGACCTCCAGGACGTTCCCGGCGATCTGGTGACGACCTCCGGGTCGGGCCTCGACCCGCACATCACGCTCCAGAACGCCGAATTTCAGTTGCCCGGCATCGCCGCCCAGTGGGCGCAGGACACCAAGCGCGACGCCGCGACGATCAGCAGGGAAATCGACCAAATCCTGCAAAAGGACGCGGCGGCGCCCATGGGCGGCTTGTGGGGTGAACAAATGGTCAACGTCCTGCAAGTCAACCTGGAGCTTCGTCAAAAATACGGCCCAACTTCGTAGCAGCGTCGGGAGTTATCGCCAGGAGGTCGTTATGCACTGGCCGACAATTCTGGTCGTTGATGACGAAGCCAGCATCCGAACCTCGGTTCGGCTTTGTCTTGAAAGCGCCGGATACGTTGTTCAACAAGCCAACAATGGGAGGGCGGCGCTGGATCAACTCGTGCGCGATCCTCCGGATTTGATGCTGCTGGATTTGTTGATGCCCTTCATGGACGGAAAGAAGGTGTTGGCGGAGATGCGCGGATCGTGGGCGCGCTATCCGACCCCGGTGGTTGTCATAACGGCGATCGGTTCCGTGAAGACGGCGATCGAGGCGATGCTGCTGGGCGCCAGCGATTTCCTGGAGAAACCGTTTACCCCGGAGGATCTGCGCTTGAGCGTAGCCGGCGTGTTGCGGGAAGAACCGGTGGACCGAGGATCATGCGGCCAAGGGTATACCGGCGCGCTTGCCAATGCTCGCCAAGCCCTGCGCGAGCGGCGCTTTCGAGACGCCGAGCGCGAATTGATGAAGGCGGGGACAATCGCCGGGGATGACCCCGCATTCCTCAATCTGGCCGGTGAGTGGCACGAAGCGCGGGGGCGCATCGCGTCTGCAAAGCGATTTTTCGCGCGCGCGGTCGCCAAAGACTGCACCTATCGGCCCGCACGGGAGAATCTGGTTCGTCTGGGCGAATTTTATGCCGGCGCGACATCGCGCCCCGCCCAGGTCGTTCCAATGGGAAGAAGGTTGAGCGCGCTATGAGACAACCGGAGATGACTTTTGCCATTCGAGGCCGACTTCTTTCAGCAAAACGTGTCTCGAATCGTCGACGACGTGCTGAGCCAAATCCAGGCTTCCCGCTGGTCAGGGTCAGGAACAAGAGAATGAAGGCGAAACTACAGGCCGCGGCGTGACTGAAGGGCTACGAACTCCATGGCGTTTGGGCCAAAATCGCCGAGAAGCTTTGTCAGGATGATGATATCATGAATACCAACGTCCTTTTATTGGACCGCGGCGCGGAATCGAAGCCGGTGAAAAAGAATATGGCGACAGACCCCAACTCGCGCCTGCACGTCCTGGTTGTGGATGACGAACTCAACGTTCGCAAGACCCTGGCCATCAGCCTGGAAACGGACGGCCACCAAGTGGTTGCCGTCAGCAATGGGGAGGACGCCCTATCCGAAGCGGCACACCATCACTTCGACGTGGCCTTTGTCGATCTGCGGCTCAAACACAAATCCGGATCCGATCTCATCCCGGAACTGATCGCAAGAAGCCCGTGGATTCGGGTCGTGGTCATCACGGCGTTTGGCACGGTCGATAGCGCCGTCGAGACGATGAAGCGGGGCGCCGTCGATTACATCACCAAGCCGTTCACGCCCAAGCAAATAAAACAAATTACCGATGCGTTGGCGATGCACGCGGGGCCGGCGCAGTCCGCGGGCCAGACCGATGGCAAATCGGCCGTCAGCCTGGAGAGCAACGATCCGATCATGCTGACGGCGATAAGCCTTGCGCGCCAAATTGCCCAAACCGATACCACCGTTCTCATTCGCGGGGAAAGCGGAACTGGAAAGGGGGTCCTGGCTCGCGCCATTCACGACTGGAGCAGCCGCGCCGATAAACCGTTCGCAACCATTTCATGCCCGACTCTTTCCCCGCAGCTCCTGGAAAGCGAGTTGTTCGGTCATGTCAGGGGCGCGTTCACCGGGGCCGTCCGCGACAACCCCGGACACATCGCCGGATCGGACGGCGGCACGCTGTTCCTCGACGAAATCGGCGAGCTTCCGCTCGACCTGCAACCGAAACTATTGCGCTTCGTGCAGGATAAAGAGTACGAATCGGTCGGAGAAGCGATCACGCGACGCGCGGACGTCCGCATCATCGCGGCGACGAATATCAACCTGGAAGATGCCGTCCGAGCCGGGCGTTTTCGGGAGGATTTGCTCTATCGGATCAACGTGATCCCGATCGACGTCCCGCCGCTGCGAGCGCGGCCCGACGACGTCATTGCCTTGGCCGAGCGCTTCGCCAAGGAATTCAACCGGGGTAATCCGGTGGCCGGTTTTACGGACGAGGCCGTTTCGGCACTGAGGTCCTACAACTGGCCGGGAAACGTCCGGGAGTTGCGAAACGTCATCGAACGCGCGGTGGTGCTTTGTCAATCCAAGCCAATAGGTCTTCGGCATCTTCCCGGAAGCTTTCTTCCGAACAACTCTCCGGAAATGGAACTGGGAGACGCGGTGACCATGGACAAACTTGAAGAAGTCCACATTCGCCGCGTTGTTGCCCGAACCAAATCGCTTGAAGAAGCGGCGCGCGTCCTCGGGATGGACCCCGCCACGCTTTGGCGTCGCCGCAAAAAATACGGCATCTGACCGCGCGCGGAGGAGAAACTCGGGGCGGGAAGATTTATGAGCGTATCCTCCTTCGTGCAATACGCGTTGTTTCTGGGGCTCGTCACGGCGCTGGTCAAACCGGCCGGCGCGTATCTGGCGCGTGTGTTTGATGCCGGCCATACGAGTCTGGACCGGGGACTTAAGCCCGTCGAACGACTGATTCACCGGCTGATGGGGATCGATCCCTCGGTCGAGATGTCCTGGAGAAGATACGCGGCCGCATTCATCCTCTTCACGGCCGTCGGAACGCTGCTGTTGTACCTGATCCTGAGATTCCAGACGCATCTACCCGGCGGCCCGTCAGCCGACGCGCTGACAACGCCAATGACTCCCGATCTGGCGATGAACACGGCGTTCAGTTTCTCGACAACCACGACCTGGCAGGCCTACGGCGGCGAGTCGACGATGAAGTATTGGACCCAAATCGTGGGTCTGGCGGGGCAAAACTTCATGGCCGGCGCCGCCGGGCTTGCCGTCGGCATCGCGTTCATCCGGGGCATGGCGCGAAAGTGGACGGGCACGATCGGCAACTTCTGGTTCGATCTCGTTCGGTCGATCCTTTGGGTTCTGTTGCCGCTCTGCGTCATCGGAAGCGTTCTGCTCATTTGGCAGGGCGTCCCCATGACGTTTGCCCCCTACCCGAAGGCCGCCACGGTTCAGGGCGACGTGCAGACGATTGCCCGCGGGCCCGTGGCGGCGTTGGAGTTCATCAAGAACCTCGGCACCAACGGCGGAGGATTCTTCAATGCCAACGGAGCGCATCCGTTCGAGGGCCCGACGCCGCTGGCCAATCTCCTCAGCATGCTGGCGATCGCGGTTCTGCCGGCGTCGCTGACGTACACGTTCGGGCACATGGTCCGCCGGCCGAAGGCCGGATGGATGCTCTATGCCGTCATGGTGTTCCTTTTCGTCGTCGCGCTGGTCGTGTGCGACTGGGGAGAAAGCCGGGGCAATCCGCTACTGGCACAACTGGGCGTTGCCGGGGCAAACATGGAGGGAAAAGAAGTTCGCTTCGGAACCGCCCAGACGGTATTGGCGGCGGTAACAACCAGCAACGGGGCAACCGGCTCGACCAACGCGATGCACGATTCGTTTATGCCGCTGAGCGTCAGCGTGCCCTTGTGCAACATGATGCTCGGGGAGATCGTGTTCGGCGGGCTGGGCACGGGCCTTTACAGCATCGTGATGGTCGCCCTGGTCGGTGTGTTCATAGCGGGGTTGATGACGGGCCGCACTCCGGAATACCTCGGCAAGAAGATCGGGCCGGGCGAGATGAAGCTGATCGCGCTTTTTTCGCTGGTCACGCCAATGGCGATATTGTTCCCCACGGCAATCGCGGTCGTCAGCAACGGCGGGCTGGCCGGTTTATCGACAAACACCGGACCTCACGGGTTTACCGAAATTCTCTACGCGTACAGCTCGTGCTGCGCCAACAACGGGCAGGCCATGGCGGGCCTGGACGCCAATTCGCTCTTCTATAATCTCACGACGGTTCCGGTCATGTTGGCGGGCCGATTCGGGCTGGCGATTCCCGCGTTGGCGCTGGCGGGACGGCTCGCGGCGCAGGGGCGTCGTTCGCAACACGTGGGCACGCTGCCGTCGGACTCTTTGCTCCTGGCAACCGTGGCGGTTTCGGCCGCCGTGTTGATCGTTCTGCTCAGCTTCCTGCCAGCGCTGGCGCTGGGGCCGTTGCTCGAACATTTCCAGTTTCTTCCCTGATGATTTGGAATCGTCACCCCTGGTGTCGAGGCGCGGAGTGCTGACAGATAGGCCGTAGCAGGCAATTATTCTGGGGCTGCCGTCAAGCGCAACCGCGCTAACCGCATGCCGAGGCATTATTGAGCAGTAGGACAGTGGAGCCGGAGACCGCAGTGGAAGGAATCTTCTTTTAACATTTCCTCGCTCTACTGATCCACTGTTCTATTGCTCCACTGCTCCGTTGGCCGGGTACGGCCAACGGAGAGGGGGAGAGTCGAAACGGCTCAAATCCACAATCTCCTTCTCACCCTCTATTTACGGCTTAAGACCGGAGATTTCAAGGATTTGGCGCGTCTGGAAGACGTGCTGAAGCTACACGGTTTTCTACCGTCTTTAGATGGACGTTGAGGGCAATTAGAGGGCAATTGTATTGGACTCAAATCCTGCCGACTCGGGATCTTCCCGGTCAACCTGGGCGTGCGCGATACCCAATTGCGCTATCGCCCAACATTCCTTGGCGTCATCCGGGTTTTCTTGCAGCCAATGTTGGGAGTCGGTACACTTATTTTTGTCTTTCAGCCAATCGCAAAAGTGTACGCCCGAACCGTCATTTTTTCCTGGTGGCGTATTCGCGGTGCTTGACCGGCCTGTCATTCAAGAAACCATGGCCGCGCCAGCATTCGCGAAGGTGACAAGAGTGGGCACGATAAAATGCTCCCGATAGAAAACCGAGCGAAGGATCGCTGATTCGGTGAGACAAGGCGAGACCCGATTGAACGCCGAAATGTTGGCGAAGGAGCGCTTGCGCACAGAGTTGGGAAGGTCATGCCTGAAACTGCGAATCTTGCCCCGGTTCGTTCCAGTGCCGTCGCGGCAACAAATATCCCGCCTGGCTTCGTGCAGTTGCCCACGGACAGACAACGATCGACGACAACCGGCTATCAGCGCGCCTCGATCGGCGCGCGCCGGTTGAAGGCAATTACCGGCGAACAAATGGCGGCGCTGGCCGGCGCGCTGTGCGCGGTGCTCTACCGCTACACCCAACAAGAGGCGATCGTCCTCGAGTTCCATGCATACGGGCCCAATCCTCACCGCCACACGAGCGCGCTGTTGCATTGTCCCATCAAGGCGGACGATGGCCTCGGCGATGCGGTCGCTCGTGCCGCATCGGCGATCAACGCGCTGCGTGACCAGACCCCCAGCAATCCCCCCGGCCATGCCGGAAGTAATATCGCCGTAAGTTGGGTGGACCTGGGCGACGCGCCGGAAGATGTGCTCGACGATTCCGATACATACGACTTGCACCTGGTGGCGCAGGGCAACTCGCCCGTGCTTCGATTCGCCTACAACGCCCGACTTTTCGAAGCTGCCACGATTGAACGTCTCGCTGATGCGGTGCTCCGAGTGTGCAAGATCGCCGTTGATCGGCCCGAAACCCCGATCGGGGAACTGCCAGTGCTTTCCACGATCGATCTGCACAGGATCACGGTCGACTGGGACAGTGGCCACGCGGATTACCCGCAGGAACCTGTGCATCGAGTCTTTGAGCGGCTGGCTCGAGAGCATCCGCGATCGCTTGCGGTGAGCTTCGACAATCATTCCTTGACGTATGAACAGTTGGATGCACAGAGCAATCGGCTGGCGCATCACCTTCTGGCCCTTGGCGTGAAGCCCGCAAGCGCGGTATGCGTATGTGTGCATCCCTCGCTCGACATCGTGGTGGCGTTTCTGGCGATTTGGAAAGCGGGAGCGGTGTACGTGCCGCTCGATCCGGCGTATCCCAAGGCGCTGATCGCCCGGATCCTTGACGATCTGAAGCCCGCAATGGTGCTGACGACATCCGCATTGGGCGCGCTGATGAATCGGCAGCGGTACGCGCAGTTCTGCTTCGACACCGATTCGCACCGAACCCAAATGTTGCCGACGAGCGCACCGGCCGTGCAGGTCACTCTGGATGACCCCGCATACATACTCTACACCTCGGGCACGACAGGCATGCCAAAGGGCGTCGATGCGCGGCACATCAACCTCGCCCATTACATTTACGTTGCGCAGCAAAAATACGGCTTTGGGCCCGACGACAAGTTCTGCTCACTCGCTCGATATACTTTCAGCATCAGTTTATTGGAGCTGATCTCTCCACTGTGCTGCGGCGCGAGCCTGCGGTTGCTGTCTCGCGACGACGTGTTGGCGCCCAACCGCCTCGCACGTTGGCTGAGCGACGTGACGGTGATCCACGCCGGCCCCAGTTTGCTCGGGAGCCTGTTTGCCTACCTGCAAACCAAGCCCTTTGGCAGTCAGACATTCCCGCGCATGCGGCACGCGTCATCCGGCGGCGATCTGGTGCCGACGACGTTGATCGAGCGGATGAAGCAAGTCTTCGAAAACGCCGAGCTGTTCGTGATCTACGGCTGCACCGAGATCAGTTGCATGGGCTGCACCTATCCGATCAGCCGGAACCGAAAAATGACGCGGACGTTGGTCGGCAAACCGTTTGCCGACGTCGTGGTCCGCGTGACGGATCAGGTCGGAAATAGCGTTCCTTTCGGCGCCATCGGCGAAATCTGCTTTGCCGGCAAGGGCGTAGTGCGCGGCTACCTGCACCGCCCGGACCTGACGGCGGAAAAATTCGTCGCTCGCCAGAGCATGCGCTTCTACCGCACCGGCGACATGGGGCGTTTGCATGCCGACGGCAATATCGAGTTCCTCGGCCGGCGCGATGACCAGATACAGCTTCGCGGCATCCGCGTCGAGCTGGCGGCTATCGAGAACACGGTCCGGGAGATCGAACTCGCCGAACAATGCGCCGTGGTCATGAAGAAGCTCAATGACCTGGACGCGCGGTTGGTTGCGTTCGTGGTGAAGCCCCGGGAAATTACGATTACCGGGTTTCGGCGTGCGCTGGCGGCGCACCTTCCGGATTATATGCTGCCGCAGGCGCTAGTCGCCCTGCCGGTCCTGCCGGCCAACCGCAACGGCAAGCTCGACCGATCTGCGCTTCAGGAACTGCCGTGGGAAAATGCTCGGACCGATTCCACGCGCACAATGCCGCGCACGCCGCTGGAACGTCAGATTGCCGAAGCGTTTGCAAAGGCGCTGGGCGTAGACGAGGTGGGAATCGATGATGATTTCTTCGAAGGTGGCGGCCATTCGCTGCTCGCCGTTGCGCTGCTACTGGATCTTGAAGACTTGCTGGGCGTGACCTTGCCGCACCAAGCAATCTTCGAGCGACCGACCGTCCGCGCCATGGCCGAGCTAGCGCAGGCTCCGGTGGCGCAGGTCATTCGGCCGATCCCGCTGAACGCGGCGTCGCACAAGCCCGCGGTTTTCATGCTGTTCGGTGTGCAAACGTACCGGCCGCTCGCTAAGCGGCTTGAAAACGACTATTCGGTCTTCGCCGTGTACTCGGAGCGCGAGCTTGTGAGCTTGGAACCAACCGACGAACCGTTCACAGTCCAGGCCCTGGCGGGCGATTACATCAGGACCATTCGGCGGCAACAGCCCAATGGCCCTTATCGGCTCGTGGGTTATTCATTCGGTGGAATCGTCGCCTTCGAGGTCGCCCAGCAATTGCGCGCTGCCGGCGAGGAAGTTGCATTCGTCGGGCTCATCGACGCCGTTTTGCCGGAGTTCGGCAGGGGTTATCGGTTCAGACAGCTCGGCCGGATATTTTATCTGTCTCCTGGGGAGCTGCTCCGCGCCGTCAAGTTTCGCCTTCGACTGCGCCTGCCAGGCCTGTTTGGCGAGCGGCCGAAATCGGAGTATATGCGACATGATACGCCGGAAAGGCTCGTCGAGATGGATTGGCGTCGTCAAGCGGCCTATGAAAATGCCGCCCGAAGCTATGTGGCGCAGCTCCGGCCTTGGGCGGGCAATATCGACATGCCCGTGGCGGGAGCCCGGCTGGCGAGCGATCCGCTGCTCACCCCGGACTCGGGATGGGCCACTCACCCTGTATCGGTTACCCCCCATGTGATCGATGCAGATCATTTCCGCATCGTGGAGGAACCAAGCGTGGCGACATTAGCCGCGATCTTTCTTCGGGGACTCCGCGCTTCAGAAAAACAAACTCCGGCAGATTCTGCCGGGCATATTACGCACGCCGGCGCGTATCCGGCGTCGTTCGAACCGAACCGTCCATTTTGCCGGAGGCGTGATTTATGACGTCGAAAAAGAAAGAATCTCTGGGCATCCAACGCGTTGCATCCGTACACGTCTTCGTGCGGGATTTGGACCGCGTTCGAGATTGGTACATCAAGTGTCTCGATTTCGCCGAGATCGCAATCAGCACCCCCGCGTTTGAAAACGAGCAGCGGGCCCGCGCCAGCGTAATCGAGGCCGGTGGAGCGCGTTTGGTGTTCATGGAACCGCTTGGCTCGGCCGGCGAGAGCTTTCATTGGCTTGGCAAGCACCCCGACGGCATCGGCCGAATCGTGTTCGATGTCGCCGATGCCAAACGCGCCTTCGCGCTGCTCAACGATCGCGGCGCCACGCCCATGACCGGGATCGAGCGGCGCATTGTCGAGGGCGGCAAAGTGATGTGGTTCGACATCGCCACCCCATTGGGCGACACGATCTTCCGATTCGTGCAACACGCGGGGGCGACGCCCATCATGCCCGACCTGGTCCGCCACGATCGGCCCAGGGGTGGAATCAACCGCTTCGGGATTGGGTCAGTCGACCACATCACCTCCAATTTCCTGACCCTCAAGCCTGCGATCATGTGGATGGAGCAGGTGATAGGGCTCGAACGGTACTGGGGCATCGAGTTTCACACGCAGGACGTGAAAAAAGGCGCCAGCGGGGGCTCCGGCCTGAAGTCGATCGTTATGTGGGACCCCGAATCCGGCGTGAAGTTCGCCAATAACGAGCCCGCGGCGCCATCCTATAAGTCTTCGCAGATCTACAAATTCTGTGAAGAGCACCACGGTCCGGGAATCCAGCATATTGCTCTCACGGTCAGCGACCTGATCGGCGCCGTTCAGGGCATGCGCGACCTGGGCGTACCGTTCATGCCCACGCCGGATGCTTATTACGATCTGCTGCCACAGCGGCTAGCGAGCCAGAGGATCCATCATTTTACGGAAGATATCAAAGCACTGCGCCGTATGCAGATCCTCGTCGACGGAACCTCTTCCACCCATTATCTGCTGCAGATCTTCATGCGCGAAGCCGCGGCGATCTTTAAGGATCCGCAGGCCGGGCCCTTTTTCCTCGAATTGATTCAGCGCAAGGGCGACAAGGGCTTCGGCGCCGGCAACTTCCGGGCCCTGTTCGAGAGCATCGAAAGCCAGCAGCATTCTGCCGACATCGACCGGCCGATCCCGGCCTCCTCGACAGCCGGTGCGCGCAAGCGGCGCAATGCAGAGATGGAGCCGACTGGACACCGATAAAAGAATGAATTTCAAATTCAAGCCGAGCAGTACCTTACAAAGCTGCTCGGCCAAGAAACGGAGGTCATGATACCACGTTCGACCCCTGCCGCGCTCCTGTCCGCTTTGAGGGATTTTTTCAAGGACAACCCGACCTGGGAGTAGTTGCTCTGGGCTTCCCCTGACCCTTCCCCTGCGGGGGAATGGTGGTGTTGGGCATTTAGGCCAAGCACCATAACGGTTTAAGTTCGATTCCATCACGTCGTGCCCTGCCCGACAGCCGTCCACTTTCTCTGTCGCTTCGCCCTCACGGGCTTCGCTCGCTCGCTCACGCTCGCCTGAGAGAAAGCGTCCGGCTCTCGGCCGCCTCACGGCGTCCTCGATTGATGGGGGTGGGGGCAAGCAAATGTCCTTTAGGACGAGTGATGTCCTTTATCAAGGACATGCACGGACGGTGCTGACGCCCCATCCCAGAGAGAGCCGGTCGCAGCCCCGGAGGTTGCGATGTTGGCCAGGGCGCCAACGGATTCAGATCGGCATATTTGGCAGCGGCCGCCGTGGCCTCACGGCCACAGACCCCCCATCTTGTTTGTGGTATTGCCGGGGTCGTTTTCCGGGTGTCTTTCGCCCGGCGTGGCGGGCGAGGCGGCCTTGCCGATGCCTTGAAGGTGACTGCCGCAGATTTTGATTATACAGGCTCGCCCCGGCCGTAAAGCCGCGAGGGCGTTGACTGCCGGGGCATCGCATGTGGTTGCCCTGCTTAAGCGGCAGCAGAGAGTTGCCGTCAGGTCGAAACGCCCAATCATCGGTCAACGTGCATGTTGCCGATGCGGGGTGTAAAATAAACGAGTTAAGAAAAAAATCAGTGAACAAACCACTTGAAATCAGCCTTCCGGAGTGGAAGGAAATCATGGGGATAAAGGCAGTCAAAGAGGCGTGGGGGCTTGAGAACGAAACCCCCGAGGAATTCGCGTCCCAGGTTTACGGCGTAAAGTTTCGCTTTCAAAGCGGCTCCCCCGGCTACGTTGGAGACCTGTATATCGTCCAAGCGGACACTCTGTCGGGCGACCCGCCGTGGGTATTTACCCGGCGGAACGGCGTTATTTGCTTGGAGCAGTAATTTCGCCGGAAAACGGCCACACAAATCAGTCCCTAAATATCTTTTCCGGAAAATCATTCTGACCGATCTTGAAATCCAGTTCACCATTCGACCCCTTGACCGAGTACATTTCCCTTTTGTGCCTTGTTGCGCTAATCCATTCAATAGGGTCATGCTGATTATCAAGAATTTCTTTCAATTCCGAATAGCTCAAGCATACCACCCCATCATCATTACAAACCAAGACAAGAAAGACGTTTTTGAAATTGGACTTCATCAAATCAATTTCTTCCTGGTGCTCTTTCTTAAACGTGAACCGCCACGGTGTCATGCGCTTCGATGAATATTTGATGTAAATACCGACTGTGTCGTTTATGACGTACGAAGCATTTGACACCGATTGGAAGGGTCGAACGACCAGGGGGCGTTGTGTGCCATGAAGAATGCGAGCGAAGACAAGACCGTGAAAGAATTCAAAGTCCTTGATCATGTTTTTTCGCCGTTTTCAAAAAGCGAATGCTTCCGTCATACTTGTAAAACACGCGGGCCTTATTTGCTTCATTATAAAATACGATTATGTGGTGAATCGCATCAGGATATTTCGTGGCCTCCATCTGATTGGTACCGATGAAGCCCTTCGTACGCGTGATGGTCCCCGGCTTTGTCGCCGTCGGTCAGTATTGTCACCAGCCCGCCCGGCACGACGAGCCGGACGATAAGATCAGCTTGTTGAGAACTGCAACTTGCCCCCATCAAGCCGACGACGTTATGAAATCCATTTTGCCGAAGCCACCAACAGGCGGTGAAGCTTTCGACAACCTGAATCTCCCGGAATCTGCCGTCGCGGGCGAGGACAAAGCCGTTGTAGAGAAACAGGGATTTCTGAAAGTCGTAGTAAACCCCGTTTCTCTCACGGCCGGACGGAAAGCGATACCGGGGGTTGGCCTCTGTGATACGTCTGTCGTCAGCCACCGGAGCAGACCGAAAGCACCCAAATACAAGCCGTTCATGTATCGCGGAGTGTTCCGGTGCGGGGAGTGCGGCTGCTTCATTACCACCGAAACGCAGAAAGGCAACAACTACCTTCGTTGCACCAAGCGGGTGAAGAAGGATTGCTCGCAGCCCTATGTGCGGGAGGAGAGCATTTCGGCTCAGGTGGTCGATTACCTTCGCCTCATCGCCCTACCGCCCGAATGGACGGACTGGATGATTCAGGAGATCGAGACCGAGCAGAATGAGGATAAGGACTCCCGCCAGGATTGCCTGCAATCCTTCCGGTCGCAGATTGCGGAGAACGACCAAAAGCTGGACCGCTTGATGCAGGCGTACCTCGACAAGGTGCTTTCCCTCGATGAATACCGGCAGGCCAAAGGTGAACTTATCGAGCGAAAGCAAGAATTGAAGGAGAAACTAACTGCCGCAGAGGCCAACCGAGCCAACTGGTTCGAACCGGCCATCCGTTTCGTAAAGGCCAGCAAACAAGCCCTTTTATTGACGGAAAATGGACAGGAGAGCGAACGACGCGATTTTTTGAGAAAAATCGGTTCGAACTTAACGATTTCGGATCGACACCTCTCCGTCAAGCCACGGGAACCGTGGCAACTTGTTGTAGATAAAGGCCCTTTTGCCCAACACAACGCCGCGCCGTCCTGCGACGACGCGGCGTTTCTTGGTGAAAAAACCCATTCTCTAAACAAAGCGGAGAGGGGGAGATTCGAACTCCCGCTACCCTTTCGGGCAGACCGGTTTTCGAAACCGGCGCATTCAACCACTCTGCCACCTCTCCAAGAAACCTCGTTAACGCCTGCAAAACCTTGGTTTCCCTCGGTTTTTCCGGGCGCCGTGCGCGATGGTACAGCATCCCATTTCACTTCGCCAGACTTCGCCGAGCCTTGGAGGGGAATGCGGCAACAGTAGCGAACTCAACCATTCTGACGCTGAAAGGCTCACTAAATCTTAATTGGCGCGAAAACTGATTTTTCTTGCTTAATCCATTCTGATTTGTATTTTTAGCCAGCCCGCGCTGGGGACTATAAGCGCGCTATGCCAACCGTTGGGTGCGTTCGTTTTTGGGTGAATTTGTTGTTGACTGACAGTCAGGATTGAACATACCGCCGAATGCAGGCTTTTGCATTCTTTGCTTGAGGTTCCTTATGGGTCTGATGAACTATCAGAATTACGGAAGGCTATGGCGCGTCTATGGTCTGTCGCTGCTGAGATATAGCAGCGTACGGAAAATCGTGAACGCAATACGCACGGAATATGCCTATCGCCGAAGGATCACCGACGTGCGTTCGGCGCCGTTTATCCTGTTTCTTGAGCCGCTGTATTATTGCAACCTCGATTGCCCACTATGCGATCGGCAGGTATTTCCGCTGGCGCGCCGGGGCGATGCAGGCAAATTGTCGATTGAGCTGTATGACAGGATTCTGGACGAGGTGGGGGACTATTTATTTCAATGCCAGATCTTCGGACAGGGTGAGCCGCTGCTCGATTGGCCGCTGACGCGTAAGATCATCGAACATTCGCACCGCCGAAGAATCTTCACTTTGATGAGCACGAACTGCACGCTGATCCGCCCCGCCAATGCCGCGGAAATGGTCAGTTGCGGTCTGGACCATCTGGTCTGCGCGATCGACGGGATATCGCAGAGCAGCTACGAGGTTTACCGCACGGGCGGCAGGTACGAGGACGCGATGGGGGGATTGGAGATGGTTCTGGCCGAGCGGCGAAAGCAGCGGTCGCGCACCTACGTCGAATGGCAGTTTCTGGTGCATGCGCACAACGTGCATGAAGTCGATGCGGCACAGAAGTTGGCGGATAAGCTGGGCGTTTATATTCGTTTTTCGCCGCTTCGTGGAATGGAGTGGAACGCGGACTTGGAAAGCTATTGGCTGCCGAATACGGGTCGGTTGGATAGCGATATTCGGTTGGATAGCGATATGACGTCCAAAATCGAGCCGCGCTACAATTGGCCATGCTATTTCCTGTGGCGTTCGTTGGTGCTGAATTCAAACGGGAAAGCGGCGCGCTGCCTCATCTATCAGAACGTTTCGCAATACGCCAACCTCCATGAACAATCCGTTATGGAGGCATTTAACGATCCCAGCGTGCAGCGCGCGCGGCAGTTGTTTACGCGCGGCCCCGTGCCGGATGGGGAATTTCCTTCTCCGTGCAACAATTGTGCGCATTACGCGCGTCATCATGGAGGCGAATACCTCGGCAAGCGCGACGCGGTCCGCAGGCCGTTGCCAATATTGCAATCCGCTTGAGGTTGCCTGGCGGGTGGCACAAAGGTTACAGGTGTTACAGGTGTTAAATGGAGCGCACTCTTCCAAAATCTTCTAATATGACGGGAAATGGGGGAAAACCCCAACGGGTAGGCTTCCCGGCGCCGGCCCAATGGCGTCATTGCGTCGGCATGGGAATTGCTGCGTTGGGCGCCTTTTTAGGAATAACGCCAATAGCCCCTTTTTTCAACTCCGATTGAAGCGCTGCAAAAGGCGGCGCGATTTAAGGTTAGACAAAGTGGGGACAAGTATGAAGTTTTGAAAAAAAACGGAAACTTATTGACATTGAAGCGCCGCGGGTGCATTCTACCTGCAACATATTTTTTGGGCTCCCGTCGAAATTATTTTAAGCTCATGTGCGTGGGTTCGAGACGGGGACATATAACGCGTTTCACGTGAAGGGGCACAAATTGCCTGTTGGTGACGGTCAGTTCGAGCGACGAAAACGCAGAGACGCGCCAGCTGCCTGTTGATCCGCCCTGAAGGCGGTGACGGCCCAAACCCTGAATTTGTTTTGCCCTGACGAGGGTCGAGTTTGCTGGCAATTGTTAAGTGACCGTGGGTGACAATTGATGGAACCAGACGCTTGGAGGCTGCGAATGCCACTTCAATGCCGCTGGAGATGGGTGCATAGCGATGATCGAACGCCAGAGATCAGTTAATCGGACAATGACGGAAAATTCCAGGGTGGAGCGATTGACCATTTCTGGAATCAACGGCTCGGAGCGCCCCTCGGTGGGAGTGCTGCTGATGCTGTGGCGCAGCCGTTGGATCGTGTTGGCGTGTCTGGCGGCGGCCGTGGGAGCGGGGGCTTTTTATCTGTCGCGGGCGACTCCCGTCTACAGCAGTAGTTCGATCCTCTATATTCAGCAGGCGGTCCCCAACATCATCAGCGATGCGCTTTCGACGCCGGGAGATTACTCCGGGTATTTGTTCACCCAGTGCGAGGTGATTCACTCCACCGCGATTCTGAGCCGGGCCGTCCAGCAACCCGAGGTTGCCTCCGCCAAGTGTCTCCAGGGAATCGATAATCCCGTGGCGTTCCTGAAGAGCACGGTTGGCGCGGCGCCGCAGAAACAAGGCGATCTCATCACGGTTTCAATGGAGTCCAGCGAACCGCGGGACGCGGCGACGATCGTCAACGGCGTGGTGCAGGCCTACATCGGCTATCAATCGGAGCAGCATCGGTCGACGGCCGTCGAGGTCTTGAGGATTTTGCAGGGCGAATGGCAAAAGCGCGAGGATGAACTGCGCGCCAATCAGCAGCGAATTCTGGATTTCAAGAAGGCGAATCCCTCGTTGGCGCTGGGATACGACATTGGCAAGCTATTGCCGGCTCGGTTTACCGCCCTGACGGAGTCGCTGACCGCGGCGCAAATGCACACGTTGGACATGACGGTCGCGGTCCAGCAGGCCGAGGCCTTCAAAAATGATGCATCCCAATTGAGGAGGCTGCTGAACAGCGTCGATCCGCAATACGCAGCCGCCAACCCGGGGTCCGGAGTCGATCCGGTTCTGGTCAGCGCCTACGACGAACAGCGGCAGAGGTTCCTGGAGCAGAGCGCCGAATTGGGACCGAAGAATCCGGAACTCATCGCAACCTGGCAATGCCTGGAATTGATCGAGCAGCAGATCGAACAGGAGAATCAAGCGGCGGCGGCGACGTATCTGTCGATATTAAGGGCGGATTTCGACGCGGCTTCGCGGCGCGAGACGGCGCTCAAACTGGCCGTCGATGCCGAACGCCCCAACGCGATCGACTTGAACGCCAAGGAGGCCGAATACGACCAGCTCCTCCAGCAATCGCAAGGCTCGCAGCGGGAGCTGGAGATGCTTGACAGCCGCATCAAAGCGGTAAATTTGACCGAGGACGTGGGACATCTGACCGCGTCCGTGCTGGAGACCGCCAAACCCGAGTTCAATCCCATTCGTCCCAGAAGTTTCCAGGTGATGGGAATGGCGATGGTCATCGGATTGATGGTCGGTCTGGGCAGCGCGCTGCTGCGCGAGATGATGGAGCAGCCGCTGCGATCGGTCGAAGAGACCGCCAATTTCCTGGGTCTTCCGATTCTGGGCGCGGTGCCTCACATCTCGGCAAAGAACCTGGTCGCCACGCGGTTCACTCATTTCGGCCCGTCATGGCGGACCTATGTGGAATTCGCCAGCCATATTCGGCGTCTGGGAAAAATGCGGCCGGCCATGGCGATGGTGCATCGCGGGCAGGAAATGCATCTGCACCCCGCGTCGAACGTCGCCGAGGCGTATCGCGCGATCCGGACCGCCATCTACTTCGGCCTTGGGGACCAACCGGCGAAGACCATTCTTATCACCTCTCCGCTGGCCACCGACGGAAAGACGACGCTGGCGGCCAATCTGGCGATCAGCATCGCGCAGGTGGGCCGGCGCGTGCTGCTGATCGACGCGGATTTCCGCAACCCGATGCAACACAAAATTTTCTCGCTGAATGATGAACGTGGACTCTCGGAGGTTTTGGCGGGAATGGCCAAACTGTCCGATGTCGTGAAGAAAACCAGCATCGACAAACTGGAGATTCTTCCCTGCGGCAATCTGCCCACGAATCCGGCCGAGCTTCTGAACAGCCGCGCGCTGCTGGACCTCTTGAAAGTGGCGTCGCAGAGCTATGACCAGGTGTTCGTGGATTCGCCGCCCGTCATTCCCGTGTCGGATGCGCGAGTCCTGGCGGCGTCGTGCGACGGCACGATATTGACCCTGCGCGCCGGCAAATCCACGCGGCGATTGGCGGATCAGGCCCTGGACGCCTTGGCGTCCGTGGGCGCCCACGTGCTCGGCGTGGTGGTCAACGACGTGGCGTTCAAACGGAACGGGCAGTATTACCAATATTATGCCTATCGCACGAACCGCCGTGGCAATGGACGCAACGGCAACGGCGATGTTGAAAATCCAACCACTTCCATCGTGGTGCGTAACACCCGCGAGGAAGAAGCGCAAATGTGAAGGGGCGGAGAGATCGCATGAGACCAAATCTTGTGGGATTCGCAGGATCGGCGCGAAGGATGCGAGGCTGTCAAGGCATCGTTCGTTGCCGGACATGTCCAGGGATGGCGTGATTTGCTGTAACGGTGTGGGTTGAAGCGCCTTCGGGTTAGAACACCTCGGAAAGGGTCGCGATCCTACCCGTCTGGATTTTTTTGAAAGCGCTCCGTGCGCCGACGGGGACGAAGTGCGCCCGGGCCTCGGTTGCGCCGGACTTTATTCGAGTTTGTCGATGCTCAAATTGGTTGAAAACCCGCCCATGCTGCCCGACGGGGTCGACAGCCTGGTTGACCTGAAGGGAAACTGGTGGGTCGCGCACACCAAGTCGCGCTTTGAGAAGGCGCTGGCATGGGAGCTTCTGGCCTGCGAAATCCCGTTCTTTTTGCCGATGATCGAGCGAACCGCCCTGTGGGGGGGCCGCCGGCGAAAGGTCCTCAGCCCGCTGTTTCCATCGTACGTATTTTTCTGCGGCGACGCGGAGGACCGCCAGCGCGTTTTCCGCACCAACAGGATTTGTCAGACCCTTCCGGTCCTTCAGCGCGAGCGATTCGTGTCGGAACTGGACGCGATTCGCCGGACGTTGGCGTGCAAGCACCAACTGACGCTATATCCGTTCGCGGCCGTGGGAAAACATTGCCGGGTGGCGCACGGACCGATGCGGGGAATTGAAGGGATCATCGTTCGGCAAAACGGCACGATCCGGGTTGTCCTTCAGGTCAGCATTCTTGGCCAGGGCGCCGCTTTGGAAATCGACGCGAACATGCTCGAGCCTGCCGATTAGCATCGCGCTTCAAACTTTCTTGACGCTTCTGTGAATCGAAATGTTGGGTGACTATTGGTCGTTGGGTGACTATTGGAACGGGAGGTGAAATTGTGAGCACCTTTGAAATGTGCCTTTTTTGCGGCGGCTTTGCGCTGCTGCTGGTCCTGTGCTCCACGCCGCTGCTGATCACGTGTGCCGCGACGCTGGGGCTTCTGGACGTGCCGGGGTTTCGCAAGATCCATCGGAAGCCCATACCGCGGCTTGGCGGGTTGGCCATCGCGCTGTCGGCGTTGGCGCCCTTCGCCGCCATTCTCATCACCATGCGCAACGAATTGTCCATGTCCCACGAACAGACGGGGATGGTTCTTACGCTTCTGTTCGCCTCCACGTGCGTGTTGGGGCTGGGACTCATCGACGATCTGGGTCACATCGGCGCGAAATTCAAGTTCCTGGTGCTTATGGGCGCCGCCGCGACCTTCTGCGGCTCCGGGGGATTGATCCACGGCGTGACCTTCGAGGGAAGGTCTTTGTTCAGCCTGGGCGTGTTTTCCTGGCCCATCACGCTGCTGTGGCTCGTCGGCGTCACCGTCAGCGTCAATTTCATCGACGGGCTGGACGGCCTGGCCTCGGGGATCGTCGTGTGCGCATTCGGCGTGCTCGCGATGGGCGCGGCCATGGCGGGGCAAGTCACCGTTCTCCTTATTTGCATTTCGATGATCGGGGCACTGCTGGGCTTCCTGGTTTTCAATTTTAATCCGGCCACGGTCTTCATGGGCGATTCCGGCAGCCTGTTCATCGGGTTCACGCTCGCGGGTTGTTGCGTGCTGGCCAGCCAGAGCATCGGAACGACGCGCGGGATCATTCTCCCCACCCTGACGTTGTCGATTCCACTGCTGGATTGCGTGCTGACGATGGTGCGGCGCGGCGTGATTCAACGGCAGTCCCTCTTCGCCGCCGAACGCGGACACATTCACCATCGCCTGCTGGACATCGGGCTGATTCATTACCACGTCGTGCTGCTGCTGTACGGGGTGACGCTGACGGCGGCGGCGGTCGCGCTGGTCGAATTCCTCGGCAGCGTGTGGGCAACGGTGGCGACGGCCTTCGGGTTCTGCATCGCACTGGCGCTGCTGTTTCGCACCGCCGGCTCGGTCCGGGCCCGCGAGACGCTCACGGCGATTCGCCGAAACCGCGCCATCAGCCGTGAAACGCGGCGATATCAGGCGCTTTTCGACGAGCTGCGGCTGGGATTCCAAGAGGCGACGTCGTTCGAGGCCTGGTGGCGGCAGATCTGCTCCTGCGGCGAGAAGTTCAATTTTGCCAGGATCAACCTCCCCCTGACACGCCGCGACGGCACCGTCGATGTCCGGCGATGGCGCCGCGTCGATACCGAGTTGGCCGAGCCGGATTCAATCGCCGTGGAAGTTCCCGTTCCCCAGCGCAGAAGCGGGGAATCGCTGCGCATGGAGGTCGAAGTGACCGCATCGATGTTCCTGGAACATTCCGGCCAGCGCGTCGCCTTGTTTTCCAGGCTCATGGGCGAATTCTCGTTGGCGCAATTGCCGAGCAACGGCGTGCACGTGCCAGGCGCCGAGCACGTTCCAAGCGCCGACGGCGACTACGTGAATTCGACCCAGCTCGATGCCTCCACCGAGGAAATCACCAAACTCTTCACGAATTCGAAGGTGGCGATCGTTCACGATTTTCTTTACACCTACGGCGGCGCCGAACGGGTGTTGGAACAGTTGATCGCGTTGTTCCCCAAGGCGGACCTGTTCAGCCTGTTCGATTTTCTCCCCGAGAACTTGCGCGGCTTCATGCGCCGAAAGACGGTGCGCACGACGTTCCTCCAGCGCATGCCGCTGGCGCGCAGCCACCACCGCGCCTATCTGCCCCTGATGCCGCTGGCGATCGAGCAACTGGACCTGTCCTCTTACGACCTGGTGCTGAGCAGCTCCTACATGGTGGCCAAGGGCGTGCTGACGAGGCCCGACCAACTGCACATCTGCTATTGCCACACGCCCGTGCGATATGCCTGGGACGTGAAGAAACAGCAGTTGAAGCAGGGCGGCCCCATCTCGGCCGTCAAATCGATTCTGGCGCGTCTGACCCTTCACTACATCCGCAATTGGGACGTGCGTTCGGCCAACAACGTTGACGTCTTCGTGGCCAATTCCGACTTCGTGGGGCGGCGGATTCACAAGTATTACCGGCGTTCCGCCAAGACCGTCTATCCGCCGGTGAACATGGATTGGTTCTCGCTGGGAGAAACCAAGGAGGACTTCTACCTGACGGTTTCGCGGCTCGTGCCCTACAAGCGAGTGGACCTGATCGTGGACGCATTCAATGCGATGCCGGGGCGCAGGCTCTTTGTGATTGGCGAGGGCCCGGAACTGGCCTCGCTGACCGCCAAGGCCGGTCCCAACGTGCACCTCATCGGGTTCCAAACCCCCGAGCGGCTGCGGCACTACCTCCAGCGGGCCAAAGCGTTTGTCTTTGCGGCCGAAGAAGATTTCGGCATCGCGCCCGTGGAGTCGCTGGCGTGCGGCACTCCGGTGATCGCCTTTGGCCGGGGCGGCGTCACCGAAAGCGTCGTTCACCTGAAAACGGGGATCCTCTTTCCGGAACAGTCCGTTGAGTCGCTCAAACACGCCGTCAAAACCTTTGAGGAATACGAATGGGACCCGGCGGCGATCCGCCAGAACGCGGAGAAATTCTCCATCAAGGGGTTCCACGGAAACTTCATGCAGATCGTCAAGTCGGAGTGGACCACCTTCCTGGCGAATCGCATCGAGGCCAACGGTTCGGGCCTGATGCAACAGGCACTTGGCGATTTGCAATTGCCACGCTCGGGCAAGGTTCCGGAGGCCGCCTCGGCGAAAGACCGCCTGGTGCGCGCGGCGGAAAGCGCCTAAATCCTACGGGGTGTACCGACTAGGCCGCCACCTGCCCAGCAGGGGGCGCTGGCAGTATGCGCATCGCGATCGTCGCACATAACCTGATTTACGGCGATGGCCAGGGCCGGATCAACCTGGAAATCGCCCGTCAAGCGCTGCGCGCGGGCGCCCAGGTTGTGTTGGTCAGCGTAACGGTGGACCCGGAGCTCATCCGCGCCGGCGCCGTTTGGGAAAAGGTGCGCGTCATCAAGCGCCCGGTGTTACTTCGGGTGGTGCAGTTCGCCGCCGCCGCCAACCGGATCGTCGACCGCCTGCGCGCCTCGGGCCGGGTGGACCACGTCATCGCCAACGGCTACACACTCACCAGGCCCCACGATCTCAATTTGTGCCAGTTCGTTCACTCGGCCTGGCTGACTTCGGAGATTCACGACACGGCGTCCGCGGGGGCGATTAACCGCGTCTATCAAGCCATCTACACGCGCTACAACGCTCGCCATGAACGGCGGTCCTTTCGCGCGGCGCGCAAGGTGATCGCGCCGTCCCGGCAAACGGCCGACGAGCTGCGCCAGCTCGGCGTCGCCAGCGCAAAGGTGTGCGTGGTCCCCAACGGCGTCGCGTGCAGCGAATTTTTCCCCGGTCCCGAAAGCCGCTCCGAACTGGGACTTCCCGAGGGCGTGCCCATCGCCTTGTTCGTCGGCAACGTGCGAACAAACCGCAAGGGGCTTGGATCGGTTTTGCAGGCCCTGGCGGATCTGCCCGAAGTTCACCTGGCGGTCGTGGGCCAGACGAGCGGCAGTCCATTTTTGGCCATGGCGGCCCAACTCGGCGTCGAGCGGCGCACTCATTTTCTGGGGTTTCGCAAGGACGTGGCGCAAATCATGCGCGCGTGCGATCTGTTCGTGTTCCCCTCGTGGTACGACCCGTTCGGCCTGGTGATCACCGAAGCCATGGCCAGTGGGCTGCCGGTTATTACCACCGGGCGCACGGGAGCCGGCGAGTTGCTGAACGACAAGTGCGGGACGCTCGTGAGCGATCCGGCGGATGTCGGCGCGCTGGCGGCGGCATTGCGGCATTGGCTGTCCGATTCGGCGCGTCGATCCGAGGCGGGGTTGGCTTGCCGCGCGATCGCCGAATCAAACGGATGGGTCGCCATGGCGAATCGTTACCTGGAGTTGTTGGTCGAGCCGCCGTCGCCGCAATCCGAGCGGGATTTTAGACCGGAGCAGGCTTCCCTGGCGTACTAGGAGGGGAATTCCATGAGCGCAAGATCGCCGCGGATTTTGGCCTTCGCCACCAAAGGCGTTGGCACCAACGAGGAAATGCGGCTTCGCGTGCTGCTCTCGAGAATGGGAGCGAAGTTCCTGCCGTTCGACAGGAATGGCAAGGGGCGTACTTTCCTTCGCTTGCTCAGCGCTATTTTTCACGAGCGGCCGGACCTAGTCGTGGTGGAGGGAACAAGCTGGGCCGGCGGGCTGGCGTGTATGTTGGCACGGCTGGCCGGACGCAGCCGATACGTCATCAGCAGCGGAGACGCGGTCGGGCCGTACGTATTCGCGCATTCGCTCTTGGCGGGTCCGCTTTTCGCGGCGTATGAACGGCTATTGTGCCGGCTCAGTGATGGGTTCATCGGCTGGACCCCGTATCTCACGGGACGCGCCTTGACGTTTGGCGCGCCGCGGGCGGTGACGGCCGCCGGTTGGGCGCCGGCGCCCTTGAGCGACGCCGAGGCCGCCGAATCCCGTCAATCCATTCGCCAGCGCCTTGGCATTCCACCCGGCGCGATAGTATTCGGTCTTGCCGGAGCGCTGGTCTGGAATCCTCGCCGGCATTACTGCTACGGATTGGAACTGGTCGAGGCGGCGCAGGGCTGCGGCCGCGACGACGTTTGCGTGCTGATCGTGGGCGACGGCACGGGATTGAGCAAGCTGCGCGAACTCGCCGGCCAACGGCTGGGGAAAACGGTGTTTTTGCCCGGAGGGGTCCGGTTCCAGGACGTTTCAACCTATCTCTCGGCCATGGACATTGCCAGCTTGCCGCAAAGCCTCGACGGCGTCGGCAGTTTTCGGTACACCACAAAGATAAGCGAATACGCGGCGGCGGGTTTGCCCATCATCACGGGCCGGCTGCCGCTGGCCTACGATCTGGATGATGGGTCGATCTGGCGGCTGCCTGGGAAAACGCCGTGGTCGGCGACCTACGTCGCGGCACTGGCGAAACTGATGAATCAGATTAGCTTACCCATTCTCACGTCGGCCCGGGCCAAAGTGGAGCGGCATCGCGCCGAATTCGATTCCACCAAACAGGTCGAGCGGATAACCTGTTTCCTGAGCGAGCTTTTGGAGGATAGAATCGAACGCAGACAAGTCACGGATTCGGCGTCATCGGGGCTGTCGCCGAAGCGATTCCCGTCAGATTTTACCCAACCCGCGGAGGGCAAATTGTCTCATGACGGTAGCAGCCCACATTGATTTGCCCCCCACCGCCCAGGCCCCATTGCCGGACCGCCCGGATACCATCCGCGCGTTGCAGCTTGGCCTGTCCTGGTTTTTTGAGCAGCCCGGCGGGCTGCAACGGTATTACCAGGAACTGCTGAAGCATCTTCCGTCGGCGCGGGTGAGTGTGCGGGGCCTGGTATGTGGCACCGCCGCCGTGGAACGGCAATCCTGCGGGACGGTTCGGGCGCCGGTTCGTTCCGACGCTTCGCTGGCGCGCCGGCTGACGGCGTTCCGACGCGCGATCCGGCGCGAAATGCGCGAATTCCGCCCCGACGTCGTGGTCAGCCATTTTGCCTTGTACGCCTGGCCGGCATTGCGATATCTCAAAGATTTGCCGCTGGTCGTGCATTTCCACGGACCGTGGTACGCCGAATCCCGGATCGAAGGTTCAATCCCCTTGAAGACTTGGGCCAAGTACCGGATCGAGCGCGCCGTCTACCGCCGCGCCGACTGCATCATCACGCTTTCAAACGCGTTCAAGGACGTGCTGATCAACGATTTCGGCGTGATGGAATCGCGCATCCGCGTCGTTCCGGGCGGGGTGGATGCGCGGCGATTCGACGTCCCGCAAACCCGTGCCGAGGCGAGGGCTCACTTCGGCTGGCCGCAGGATCGTCGGATCGTATTGAGCGTTCGCCGGCTGACCCGAAGGATGGGCCTGGAGCAACTGATCGACGCGGCGGGGGTGGTCCGCGCCAAAATCCCCGACGCGCTTTTTCTGCTCGCGGGGGAGGGACGGCGGCGAAGCGAACTTCGCGCCGCCATCGACTCCGCCGGTCTGTCCGACCACGTTCGTCTGCTGGGATATTTATCGGATGAAGAGCTTCCGCTGGCCTATCGCGCCGCCGACCTGAGCGTCGTTCCCAGCATCGCATTGGAAGGCTTTGGATTGAGCGTCGCCGAATCCCTGGCGGCCGGGACCCCCGTCGTCGTCACGCCCGTCGGCGGATTGCCGGAGATCATCCGGCCCTTGCGAAACAGCTTGGTCTCAAGCGACTCCAGTAGTGGTGAGTTGGCCCGGACGGTAACGGCGGCTTTTGCGTCTCCGGAAGGGTTGCCCAGCAGCGAGGAATGCCGCCGTTATGCTCGCCGGTTCGATTGGTCTTCCATTGTGTTTGCCATCCGCGATGCGCTGTGCACGCGGCCAACGAAGGGATGGACCGGCTGATGTCGACGACGCTGATGGAACAGAGCGCCGCGCCGACCGCGACGCCCGAGGCGCCCGACGCGGGGCCGCAGCCGCTGCTGAAGATCCGCCCGCCGCACGGCTGGGCGGCGCTGGACTTATTGAGCGTCTGGCGCTTCCGCAACCTGCTCCTGGCGCTGGCGGGCCGCGACGTCAAACTGCGTTACAAACAAACGGCGCTTGGAATCGCCTGGGTGCTGCTCCAACCGCTGCTGGCGGCGGGAATATTCACCTTCGTCTTCGGCAAGGTCGCCAAGCTTTCCAGCGATGGCCGCAGCTACTTCCTCTTTTCCTATGCCGGACTGTTGGGCTGGAATCTTTTCAGCACCACGGTGACCAAATCCAGCGTCTGCCTGGTGGGCAACTCACAACTGATCAGCAAGATTTTCTTTCCCCGGCTGGTGCTGCCGTTTTCGACCGTTCCTTCGGCCCTGATCGATTTCTGCGTCGCACTGGTCATGATGTTCGCACTGATGGGGCTTTACCACGCGCCGGTGAGCCCGGCCATCCTGCTCCTGCCCATGTGGATGGCGCTGATTTTGATGCTCTCGGTGGGGATCGGGCTTTGGGCGGCGGCTCTGACGGTCAGCTACCGCGACGTGCAATACATCCTTCCGGTCGTGACGAGTTTATGGCTTTACATCAGCCCCGTGGCGTACTCGGTTTCATCCGTCCCGCAAGGCCTGCGGTGGGCCTACAGACTCAACCCCCTGGCGCCTGTTCTGGAAGGATTCCGCTGGTGCCTGCTCAACACCAATCCGCCTAACTTCATGAGCGTGCTTTATTCGGCGGCCGTCTCGATCACGTTCCTGGTCGTCGGCGCCCACGTCTTCAAACGAATGGAGAGAAAGTTCGCGGATGTCATCTAGCGATCTGGCCATTTCCGTGCGCGGGCTCTCCAAGGCCTACCTGATCGCCCGCGAGCAACAGCGGCACGTCACGCTGGCCGAGGCCATCCTCGCCCGGTTGACCAATCCGCTGTTCCGCCCCAGGACCGAAACGTTCTGGGCATTGAAGGACGTCTCGTTCGACGTCCGCCGGGGCGACGTGATCGGAATCGTCGGCCGCAACGGCGCGGGCAAGAGCACGCTGCTGAAAATCCTCAGCCGAATCACGGAACCCACCAGGGGCGAGATCGATCTTTATGGTCACGTCGGCAGCCTTCTGGAGGTGGGGACGGGGTTTCATCCCGAGTTGAGCGGCAAGGAGAATATCTTTCTCAACGGCGCCATCCTCGGAATGACCCGTGCCGAAATCCGCCGGCAGTTCGATGCGATCGTGGAGTTCGCCGGGGTCGAAAAATTCCTCGAAACGCCCGTCAAGCGATACAGCAGCGGGATGTACGTGCGGCTGGCCTTCGCGGTGGCGGCGCACCTGAATCCGGACATACTCCTGATCGACGAGGTCCTGGCCGTCGGGGACGCCGAATTTCAGAAAAAATGTCTCGGAAAAATGAGCGATGTCGCCAAGCAGGGACGGACGGTTTTGTTCGTCAGCCATAATATGAACGCCGTGCAATCCCTCTGTTCCAGGTGCATCTGGCTCCAATCAGGCGCCGTCGCCGGCGACGGGGAGGCGCGCAGCGTGATTCCCGAGTATCTGGCACATGGACAAGAGCAAACAATCTGGGTTGCCGACGAGGCCTACGCCAATTTGAAAAATGAATATTTCAATCCGACTCGATTCGAGCTGGTCGATTCGGAGTTGAAGACGCTGGCCAGGCCGGTCGGGGCCGACGAAAAAATCGGCGTCCTCCTCGAGGGAAACATCGAAACGATGCACTCGGCCCTGGTCGTTGGATTCGCGATTTATTCGCTGGACGGCCAGGTCTTGTTCTGGTCCCAGCAGACCGACGAGCATCCCGATCAATGGCCGGTGCTACAGAAGGGGCAAAACAGGCTGCTGGCATGGCTTCCCTGCCACTTTCTGAACGAGGGTGATTATCGAGTCGAGTTGAACATCAGCCTGCACTGGTTGCAGTGGCTGTGCCAGCCGGGAGTGAACGCGCCGGCGCTGAAGCTGTCGATCCGCGGAGGGCTGAGCGAATCCCCGCATTGGATTGCCGCGCGGCCCGGCCTGAATGCGCCGGTGCTGCCTTTCACCCGTCTGGCAAGCTGATTCGGAACAATCCCATGGCTGAGTTGCGATGCGTCATCCGAATGGTCGGGGGTCTGGGAAACCAATTGTTCCAGTACGCGCTGGGGCGGGCCTTGGAAGCGGAGTTGTCGGCCGGCGTTTGCTACGACGTATCCCAGTACAGCCTGCCCGGCGAACGATCGCTGAGCATATCGAAGCTCCGCGCGCGGTTGGCGACGCCTTCAACGGCGGATCGGGCGTCGATGCGGCTCTGCTTCGGCCGCACGCTGCGGAAGCTGCGCCCCCTGCTCGGCCTGGTTTGCCCCCCGGCGGTCTGGCGGGTTTATTCCGATCCAAACCAGGGCTTTGACCCAACCGTTCGCCAACTGCGCGGACGATGGTATTTGCTGGGATGGTGGCAATGCCCGCAATATTTTGAACGGATTCGCCCCAAGCTGCTGGAAGAATTCCAGCCGGCCCAGGAATTGACCGGACAGAACCTGGATATCAAGCGGCAGATCGACGACGTGAATTCGGTCTGCGTTCACGTTCGCCG
>Ga0187867_10000467_pt1 | contig 36087 bp, 36 predicted proteins | sample June2016WEW_13_1_FD_132976 | JGI IMG/M metagenome (GOLD analysis project Ga0187867, IMG submission 132976) | Peatland microbial communities from SPRUCE experiment site at the Marcell Experimental Forest, Minnesota, USA - June2016WEW_13_10 | ecosystem: Environmental > Terrestrial > Soil >... | reverse complement strand
CGTTTCGCGGCATCCCGCAGGTCAAATACGTTATAGCAGTCGTCGAGCGCGGACATTGTCGTTCCCCCTTGGACGGCCGATGATGCGAGCGCACCAGGCCATGTCAAGCCGTCCGGCTGACCTCGGGCAGGATGCGGGTGATCAGCGGCAGGACTTGCCCCATCCAGACGGCATTGATCGTGTGATCGTCACGCGGACGGCCTGACTCCGGATGCAGCAGAACGGTCAGGCCCATCCGGTTCATCATCAGGAAGGGCGCCAGGGTGGGAAACTCGTCATTTTCGAACGCGATCTGATACATCGCGCAAGGATGTGGCCCGACCGGGATGTCGTGCCAGCGCCCCATTCTGACATCGAAACGCTGCTCGACCGCTTCGCGCAGTTCCGCAGCGCGCGGCCGGTTCAGTGCGTCATAATATATATGCGCGTGGTAGCCTTTGATCCGCGATGGATCGATCATGTTTCCTCCAGTAAGCGCCTGACGTCGCGCTTGACCACTTTGCCGTAGCCGGATTTCGGCAGTTCCGGCCAGACCACGAACGTCGCCGGGTGCTTGTAGCGGGCGAGTTTGCCCTCGATGTGTGCCGCCAGCATTTGTTCCGTAATCGTCATCCCGGCATTCAGCACCAGCACGGCTACACCGGTTTCGCCCCATTTCTCGTGTGGCATGCCCACAACGCAGGCCTCTGCTACCGCCGGGTGGGTCAACAGGACCTCTTCGATTTCCCGCGGATACACGTTCGAGCCGCCGGAGATGTACATGTCGGAGGCGCGGCCAGTGATGTAAACAAAGCCCCGTACGTCCATGTGGCCGAGATCGCCGGTGTGGAACCAGCCATACGCCGTCGCCTTTGCGGTCGCTTCTGGATTGTTGTGGTAACCGGCGAATACGCCCGGCCCACGCACGCAAATCTCTCCGGTGATGCCGGGCGGCAGATGATTGCCACTATCGTCAAGGATGGCCACGTCCATGCCGGTGCGAGGAAAGCCACAGCTGCCAACCGGCATCTCGGCATCGTTTAGGCTGTGGCAGGAGGGCGGCAGGACGGTGATGTTGCCGGTCACCTCGCCCATGCCGAAATATTGCACCAGCACCGGCCCGAGTTTTTCCTGCGCCTGTATCTGATCGGCGCGATACATCGGCGCACCGGCGTAAATGACGTAGCGCAAACTGGAATGATCGTGCTCATCCACCGACGGATGGCGGGTCAGCATCGTCAGGATCGTCGGCACGGTGAACATGTTGGAGACACGGTGCTGTTCCACCAGCCGCCATGCCTCGGCCACATCGAAACGTTCACTCGGCATCAGCACCGTAGCGGCGCCGCGGGCGACCTGCGGCAGAGCGTGGATCCCGGCACCGTGCGACAACGGAGCCACCACGAGAGACACGTCATGCTCGGTCGTTGCGGGCATCAGGTCGCAGAGATGGTTGCAAATGACATATTCCAGTTGGCCATGCGTCAGCACCCCCGCTTTCGGCCGGCCGGTCGTGCCCGACGTATAGAAAAACCACGCAGGATGATCCCGGTCGACATCCTCCGGCCGGGTTAACTTGTCGGCCCCGGTCGCCAGGCTTTCCCAACCCTCGCCGATGGTGACCTCCAGCCGGCAGCCCGGATTTTCGGCTCTCGCCGCCGCCGCATGTTCAGGAAAGGCGCTGTCGAAAATATGCACCGACGCTCCGGATGACGTCGCGAGGTAGGCGACCTCGGGCGGGGTCAGTCGGAAATTGGTCGGCACCCAGGTCGCACCCAACATCCAGGTCGCAAACATGGATTCCAGCACCGCGTTGGAGTTGCGCGCATGCAACAAAATCCGATCACCATGCCGCGCGCCGCGCGAGGCCAGGGCGCCTGCCGCCGCCTGGACCCGAGTGTTGAATTCGGCCCATGTCCACGTCGTGTCGCGCCAGATCAGCGCGGGTCGGTCGGGAAACCGCCGCGCCGTCTGGATCAGCAAATGCGCCAGATTGGCAGTTGGGATCCCAGGGGGAATCAGCGTAATGGCTCCAGAATCGACACATAATTGGCGACAGCGGCGCCGCCCATGTTGAACACGCCGCCCAGATCGGCCTTGGGCAACTGCATGCCTTCCGGTGCCTGACCGGTCAGTTGCATGGCCGTGATGGCATGCATTGACACGCCGGTTGCGCCGATCGGATGCCCCTTGGCCTTCAATCCGCCGGATGGATTGATCGGCAATTTGCCATCCTTTTGCGTCCAACCCTCCAGCACCGCGCGAGCACCCTGGCCTGGCGCGGTCAGGCCCATCGCCTCGTACTCGATCAGTTCGGCTATGGTGAAGCAATCGTGCGATTCAACGAATGACAGATCCTGCAACTTGATATCAGCCGCTGCCAGCGCCTGTTGCCACGCCTGTGCCGCGCCCTCGAACAACGTGATGTCGCGCTTGCTGATGGGCAGGAAATCATTGACCTGGACAGCGGCTTTGAACCGCACTGCCTTTCCCATGGCACGCGCGGTGTCCTCGTCGGCCAGGATCAGCGCCGCCGCGCCGTCGGAAACCAGCGAGCAATCGGTCCGCTTCAATGGCGGGGCCACGTAGGGGTTCTTGTCCGACACGTTACGGCAGAAGTCGTAGCCCAGGTCCCGGCGCATCTGCGCCCAGGGATTGTCGACGCCGTTCTTGTGGTTCTTTGCGGCGATCGCGGCCAGAGCGTCCGATTGATCGCCATAGCGCTGGAAATACTTATCCGCGATGCGGCCAAACACGCCGGCGAAACCTGCTGGGATATCGGCCTCTTCCTTTTGATAACTGGCCTTTAACAGGATGTCGCCAACTTCCTTGCCTGGTGTTGCCGTCATCTTCTCGACGCCGATAACCAGAGCAAATTTGCCGCGGCCGCTGAGCAGGAAATCCCGCGCACCGTGAATGGCGGCCGAGCCGGAGGCGCAGGCATTCTCATACCGTGTGATCGGCCGGTAACGCAGCTCAGGCAAATGCTGCAGCACCAAAGAGGACGGGAAATCCTGAGCCGAGAACCCGTTGTTGAACAGACTGAGGAAGGTTCCCTCAATCTCGTGCCGGGCAATCCCGGCGTCGGCGATGGCGGCGCCGGCAACGCGCCCTATCAGGGCCTCGATGTCCGGGTCCTCGAGCTTGCCAAAGGGCGAGTGCGCCCAACCAACAATGCAGGCTTCGGTCATTCTGGGCTCTCCTGACGAACAAGTGCGGGGATGTTGGCATATGGGGGCGAGAAGTGCGAGGGCTCCGCCTTTCGAACCCGCCAGGGGACGCTGTCCCCTGGACCCCTGTCAAAGGGCGAGGCCCTTTGAAATCTATCCATGGGCCTGTGCTTGAGGAGGGCCAACCGCGACGTTTCAATGTCCGTGTCGGCCCTCCTCAAACACAAGCCCAATCGATGGTTCCAAGGGCAATGCCCTTGGCGGGGTTCCAAGGGGGGAGCCACTTGGTCGGGGTCCGGGGCGGAAGCCCCGGCACTTCCTCGGCCCCGTCGCCGCCGCCGCGCTTTTCAACGGCCGGTGGCGCGGCTAGAACTCCGCCGCCCGCATCCGGAACCACACCTTGAGCACCGTCCTGCTGATCATCCACCTGTTCGTCACTCTGGCGCTGATCGGCGTCGTGCTGATCCAGCGCAGCGAGGGCGGTGGCCTGGGCATCGGCACCTCCCAGGGCATGGGCTCGTTCATGAGCGGGCGCGGCACCGCCAATTTGTTGACCCGGGCCACGGCAATCCTGGCCACCGCCTTTATGGCCTTATCGCTGAGCCTGGCTTTGCTGAACCGTGGCACGATGGGAACCAGCCGATCGATCCTTGATACCAACCCCTCCCCGGGCTCGGCGTTACCGGCCGCACCGCCTCCGGCGCCTTCTGCTCCTTCAGCGCCATCTAACTGATTTTGCCTTCGGTCACGGGCGGGCTTCCCACCCCCCGATTCGCACACGTATAAGGACCGCCCATGACGCGGTTCGTCTTCATCACCGGCGGCGTGGTTTCCTCCCTGGGCAAGGGCATTGCCGCGTCGGCTCTCGGCGCGTTGCTGCAGGCCCGCGGCTACAGCGTGAAACTGCGCAAGCTCGACCCTTATCTGAACGTCGATCCCGGCACCATGAGCCCAACGCAGCATGGCGAGGTCTTCGTGACCGACGACGGTGCCGAAACCGACCTCGATCTGGGTCACTACGAGCGGTTCACCGGCGTGCATGCCACACAATTGGACAACGCCACCACCGGACGCATTTACTCCGACGTCATTATGCGCGAGCGCCGTGGCGATTATCTCGGCGCGACGGTCCAGGTCATTCCGCACATCACCGACGCCATCAAGGACGTGATCCAGCGCGACACCGATCAATTCGAATTCGTGCTGATCGAAATCGGCGGCACCGTCGGCGATATCGAGAGCCTGCCATTCCTGGAAGCCATCCGCCAGCTCGGCAACGATCTGGGACCGGAACGGTCGATGTTCGTGCATCTGACATTGGTTCCCTACATCTCCTCGGCTGGCGAGCTGAAAACCAAGCCGACCCAGCACTCGGTGAAGGAGCTGCTGAACGTCGGCATTCAGCCGAAAATGCTGCTGTGCCGTTGCGATCGTCCCATTCCGGACCCGGAACGCCGCAAGATTGCCGCGTTCTGCAACGTCCGGCCGGAGGCGGTGATCCCGGCGCTGGATGTCCCTAACATTTATTGGGTGCCGATCCGCTATCACGAGGAAGGCATGGACCGCGAGGTTCTGCGGCACTTCAATTTACCGGCCGAGGGCGCCCCCGATCTCAGCCGCTGGTGGAACATCGTCAATGCCATGACGAATGCCGAAGGCGACGTTCGGATTGCCATCGTCGGCAAATACACCAATTTGCTTGACAGTTATAAGTCGCTCGCCGAAGCGCTCACCCATGGCGGCATCGCCAACCGGGTGCGCGTGCAAATCGACTGGGTGGACAGCGAAGAATTCGAAAAACCCAGTGCGGTGCAGCGACTGGAGGATGTGCACGGAATTCTTGTCGCGCCCGGGTTCGGCGAACGTGGTACAGCGGGCAAGATCGAAGCGGTCCGTTTCGCGCGGGAGCGCCGCGTGCCATTCTTCGGCATTTGTTTCGGCATGCAAATGGCGGTGATCGAGGCGGCGCGCAATCTGGCCGACATGCCAGGTGCGTCGTCCACGGAATTTGGTACCTGTCGCGACCCGGTGGTTGGCTTATTGACGGAATGGGCCCGCGGCAATCAGATCGTCCACCGTTCCGAACATGATGACAAAGGCGGAACGATGCGGCTTGGCGCCTATCCGGCGGTATTGGCGCCGGGCAGCCTGGTCCGCTCGATTTACGGCGACCGTCCCTGCATTGAGGAGCGGCATCGCCATCGTTATGAAGTCAACGTGAATTATCGCGAGCGGCTGGAGGCAACCGGTTTGCGCTTTTGCGGCATGTCTCCGGACGGTGTACTGCCGGAGATTGTCGAGCTGCCGGGCCATCCCTGGTTCGTCGGGGTGCAGTATCATCCGGAGCTGAAATCGAAACCGTTTGACCCACACCCGCTGTTTGCGGATTTCATTGCTGCCGCGGTGCGCCAGGCCCGCCTGGTGTGATCGGTGCTGCATCGGTGACGGCGCAAGGGCCAAGGGCGGGGCCACTTGCCGCGCCGCGACACTTCAGGAGCGCCCGTCATGACCGACTTCGGGATCGCCCGTGCGCTGCATCTGATTACGGTCGTCCTGTGGATCGGTGGTGTTGGGATGGTGACGACCGTGTTGCTGCCTGGCATACGACGCTCGCATTCGCCAAACGAACGTTTCGGCGCATTTCACGCGATTGAGGCGCGCTTTGCCAACCAGGCGCGCTGGACGACCGGCCTCGCGGGATTGAGCGGGCTTTATATGGTGTGGCGGATCGACGCCTGGGACCGCTTCACGTCTGCCGCGTTTTGGTGGATGCATGCCATGGTTCTGACATGGCTCGTGTTCACGCTGATGCTGTTCATTGCCGAACCATTTTTCCTCGGTCGATGGCTCGAACGCCGTGCAGCAATTAATGCCGAGGCGACGTACCGACTTGTGGAACGGCTGCATTGGGTGTTGCTCGCGCTTGGCCTGGTCACCATCGCCGGAGCCGCCGCCGGCGTTGCGGGTGTCAATTTGGCCGGCTTCTGACCGCGCCGGGGCACGGTCTTGCTCCCCAAGCCGGACAGGTAGATTCTCCCGGCCATGGCAATCCATGTATCCCCATTTCGTGTCCGCGAAGGTGAGACGGTCAAATTCAAACACCGGCCAACCCGGGTCGAGCCGTTTTACGATTCCGACGAACACTACCACACGCTGCTCGCCGAGCACGTGGCCAAACTGGACCACCTGCAACAACGGCTTTACGCTGCCAACAGCCATGCCGTGCTGCTGATTTTCCAGGCGATGGACGCGGCCGGCAAGGACGGTGTCATCCGCCATGTGATGTCAGGCATCAATCCGCAAGGCTGCGAGGTGTTCAGCTTCAAGCACCCGAGCGCTGAGGAACTGCAGCACGATTTCCTCTGGCGCTGCACCCGTGACCTACCCGAGCGCGGCCGCATCGGCATCTTCAACCGCAGCTATTACGAGGAGGTGCTGATCGTCCGCGTCCACCCGGACATCCTGCAGGCCGAAGGCATCGCCGGGGCCACGCAAAACCTAAAGAAGCGGTGGCATTACCGCTATCGTTCCATCAACAATCTGGAGCGGCATTTGCACGGCAGCGGCACGCGGATCGTCAAGTTCTTCCTGCATTTGTCAAAGGAGGAGCAACGTAAGCGGTTCCTCGCCCGGATCGAGGAACCGCGCAAAAATTGGAAGTTCAGCGTGGCGGACATTCAGGAGCGGGCGTTCTGGGACGACTACATGGCCGCTTACGAAGATTGCCTGAGTGCCACCAGCACTGACCACGCGCCCTGGTACGTCGTGCCCGCCGACGACAAGCCCAACGCGCGGTTGATCGTGTCGCAGATCGTTGTCGACACGTTGAACGAGCTGAAGTTGCGCTATCCGAAAACCGATGCCGAGCGGCGGAAAGAACTGGAAGCCATCCGCGACGCCCTGGCGAAAGAGTAGCGCGTCCCCGGCGCATTGCCGCGGCCTGTGGGCGCCAGGCCGGTTGTGGCGGGCCGTTCGTGTCCTTGCGCCATGGCAACCGGCCTCGCCGAACCTTGCGATCCGTCCGGCGCAAACAATCGCCGGCTTGCTCCGGCGCCCAGGTTGGCGTCAGGATCGGTGGTCAAATGACTGCTGCCGCACCACATACCGCTGCATGAGCCGCGAGGTGCGGACCAACCTGGGGGCCGATCGCATGCCTGCCCGCTATCGCTTCGACAACACCTACGCCGGCCTGCCGGACCGTTTCTACGCGCGGCTTGACCCAACGCCCGTCGCGGCACCGCGTCTGGTGCGGCTCAATGTCGCGCTTGCCGAACGCCTCGGACTCGACGCCGAGGCACTGACAACCCCGGAAAGCGTGTCAGAATTCGCCGGCAACCGTGTGCCCGACGGAGCAGTGCCGATCGCCGCCGCTTATGCCGGTCACCAGTTCGGCCATTTCGTGCCGCAACTGGGGGACGGGCGCGCCATCTTACTGGGTGAGGTGATCGCCCCTGACGGCGCCCGCTTCGACATCCAGCTCAAGGGTTCGGGCCGGACGAAGTTTTCCCGCGGTGGCGACGGCCGAGCCGCACTGGGCCCGGTTTTGCGGGAATACATTGTCAGCGAGGCGATGGCGGCGCTTGGTGTGCCGACGACACGGGCGCTGGCCGCGGTGGCGACCGGCGATCCGGTATATCGCGAGACCATGTTGCCCGGCGCCATCCTGACCCGGGTCGCCTCCAGTCACATCCGGGTTGGCACCTTTCAGTATTTTGCCGCCCGCGCGGATACCGACGCGGTTCGGCAACTGGCCGATTACGTGATCGCCCGGCATTACCCGGAAGCAGCGGTAGCGGAGAACCCTTATCGCGCTCTGCTGGACGCCGTGGTTGCGCGGCAGGCGGCACTCGTGGCGCACTGGTTGCTGGTTGGCTTCATCCACGGCGTGATGAACACCGACAATTGCTCGGTTTCCGGCGAGACAATCGATTATGGTCCTTGCGCATTCATGGACGCCTACGATCCAGCCACGGTGTTCAGCTCGATCGACCAGCACGGCCGCTACGCCTATGGCAACCAGCCGCGGATCGCGGTGTGGAATCTTGCCCGCCTCGCAGAAACGCTGCTGCCGCTGTTGGCCGCAGACCAGGACAAAGCCGTCGAAATAGCGCAGGACACGCTCACCGCCTTTAGCCCGCGTTTTGAGGCGGCATATTTTGGCGGATTGCGGCGCAAGATTGGTCTGGCGGCAGAGCAGGACGGCGACATCACGCTGGTCAACGATCTGTTGAAGCTGATGGCGGAGAACGCGGCCGATTTCACGTTGACCTTCCGCCGGCTGTGTGACGCGGCTGCCGATCCGGCAGCCGACCCCGCCGTTCGCGCGCTGTTCGCCGATCCCACGAGCTACGATCTTTGGGCTTCCAGATGGCGCTGGCGATTGGGCGAGGAGGGCAGGGAACCAGTCGCAATCGCCGATGCCATGCGGGCGGTCAATCCGGCTTACATCCCGCGCAATCATCTCGTCGAGGCGGCGCTTAACGCGGCCATCGAGCGCGACGACTTTGGCCCATTCGAACAACTGCTCGGGGTGTTGTCGCGGCCATTTGATGAGCGGGCGGAGGTCGACCGCTATGGTTTGCCGCCGGCCCCTGAGGAACGCGTGTTGCAGACGTTCTGCGGCACGTAGTGGCATTGGGCCCGAGGAGGTGTGCATCTCCTGGTCCAGGCCATCCTTCGTTACATTCTTCCGAAGTTTGTGCGTGGCTCACGGTTCCATTGAACGCCGAGATGGTTCGGCAGCTCGTATACCGGGTCGCGGATCGCCTCCAGGTCCTCCTGAAACCCCGCAATCTCGGCGGCATTGCCTGGATTGCCAAAGGCATGAACCCATCCCCGAAGAGGTAACGGCCGGAAGCAGTGGCGCGGTCAGATCGGCGGCAAAGCAAACCGCATCGTCAGCCGATTGCGGTCCACGACACGCTCGTAAGTGATATCGTGGCAGTAATGATGCAGCAGAACCAGGCCCAGTCCGCCGGGCTCAGCGTCGAGAAGGTCGGCAGGTTGGTGGTGGACGGGTGCCTTTGAGGAGTCGAAGGGACGCCCGGAGTCTTCAACGCAAAGCGAGGCGAATCCTGGCGCAATGTGCAGCCGGACAGTGATCTCGCCCGATGCCTGTGGTGCGAACCCGTGCATCGCCGCGTTCAGTGCCACTTCCTCCAATGCTACACGCATGCCGTGCTGAATAACCAGCGGCAGGCGCCCGGAAACGGCGTCGAACCAGGGATGCAGACGTTCGATATCGCCCGCATTCGCACTGTCGATCCGGAGCACGTCGTCGGGCTCGACCACGCAGTGTCAACCGATTGTGGCGATGACCGCGGCGATGGCGTCGGTTTCATCGTGATAAATTGGGATCAGTTGGTCGATGCCCGTGGTGGTGATGACTTCCTCCACCTGCGGTTGTGGCATCAGAAGCACGATCTTGCCGCGTTTGTTGATGATCGACTTCGCGCTGACCACGATGCCGCGCAAGCCCAATGACGCCATAAACTCGACGGCCGAGAGGTCGACCACTACCGCGCGGCGCGATCCGGCGACCACCGCCATTGGCATCTCAATCTCGCGTGCGCCGGCGATGTCGATCCGGCCGGTGAGGACGACCTTGGTGACATTGCCGTCAAGGTCCAAGATGGAAATCGTCATGGCGATTGCCTGAGCGTTCGGTGAACACGGCCTGATTGCCAGTGCCGTCACGGAGTTGCAAGATTTCGGACGGTCGAATTCGCTGAAATACGGTGGAAGTTTGGTGACGGTTTTGTGACACACCCGGTGGCGACGGCGTTCACGAAATCCCGCGGCCAAACGTCTGCAATCGGGCACTCTCCACGAACGTACGCCGCTGATTGCGCGTTGTCTCACGTGCAACCGGGAGTCGGGCCAGCATGGCGAGGTGATTGGCCCGTGGTATCGACGATCGGGCATTTCGTACTGGGCTACCGAGTAATCCCGGTGCCCGCGTTCCATGCCACGGGCCCTCGGAGACCGGTTCGGGATCGGGTACGCGCAGATGGGACGTCAAACGTCTGCAGCGCCGAGCCCAGATCAATGGATCGGCAGCGAATTGGAGCTCGGTGCAGACGGCTTGGGGTGGTGCACGGCAAGGCGACGATTTTTCGGTTCCGACAGTAACGTTTTGTTAAGTTTGCACGGTTCGTTTCGCTTTTCCTGATCAAATTCACAATTGACGATGAAAGTGTGCGGTTTTGACACTATTTGATCGAGCGATTGTGCCAAACTGACACAAGCCAGTTACAAGACCTGGGGCATTTTCTGGGATGATCCATCGCTCTGCATGGCGGGAATGCTTTGAGCTGATGGGTGCGGCGCTTTCGTTCGACGCATCACGCGGCATATGAAGGTAGTGGCAACGGCGGAGGATTTCTTGTCAGTCACGTCACGGTCATTGCGTATCGCCGACTCGGTTGCCGATATGGCGGGCTTGTTACGACGTCCGCTGCGTATTGAGGATTTGGTTGGCCGGGCACAACGCGAGTCCGGCCATTGGGACTTCGGCGACACCGGATGGATTGAGCCGTTGCGTCGCCTGCTGGCGGCCTGTTCGGCGCCGGAGGCGGATCTGAGCCTCATTGGGCATCTCGCCACCAGGTGGGATGTGGTGCGTTTTCTTTCGAATTTGTTACGGTTCCACGCCGAGGAAATTAATCGGCCTGAAATCAGGGCGCAGAAAATCGAACGGCCGATTTTCATTACTGGCCTGCCGCGCAGCGGCACCACGTTTCTGCATCGCCTGATGATGACGGATCCCGACAATCGGGCCCCTCTGGTGTGGGAAACCATCTTCCCGTGGCCGAGCGCGACGGGGCCTGACCGGCGAGCAGCCCGCGTTGCCCGGCAACTAAGCATGTTCGAGTGGCTCGCACCGGAATTCCGCGCCCTGCACCCGCTGGACGCGACCTCGCCGCAGGAATGCAGCGAAATCACCGCGCATGTGTTCCGCAGCCTGCGCTTTGACACCAATTATCACGTGCCTTCCTACCGGCGCTGGCTCGACGCTGACGTGCGGCGGCATTTGCCGGCCTACCAGTTTCACCGCCGGTTCCTGAGCCATCTGCAATACCAGGATCGGACCACGAGGCACTGGGTGTTGAAATGCCCGGAGCATGTGTTCGCCTTGCGTGCGATCCGTACCGTCTACCCCGATGCGCGATTGATTTTCGTGCACCGCGACCCGGTCAAGGTCCTGCTGTCGGTCGCCCATTTGACCGAAGTGCTGCGCCGCCCCTTCGCACGCTCGCTGGACCCGAAGCAGATCGGTCGCGACGAAAGCGCGCGCTGGCGAGCCGGCGCCCAGCGCATGATGGATATTGGTGATGACGCCGGCCTGCCGGAAGCGGTCTGCCACGTGCATCACATGGATCTGATCAGCGACCCGGTCGCCACCGTGGAGAGTGTCTACAATCACTTCGGCATGGCCTTGCCGGAGGAGGCGGCCTCGGCCATCGAGCGCTACGTTGTCGAACGGCCTAATGGCGGGTACGGTCCGCGGAATTATGCGTTCGAGGATCATGGCCTGGATGAGGCTGTCGAGCGGGAAGGTTTCCGCCCCTACATGCTTCGCTTTGGGATCGCCGCCGAGGTCACCTCCGGTCAGGCTCGTCACGGGTTTGTGGCGCCCGCGAAAACCTCCGCTTCTACGACGCAGGCCTGACGATCGTCGCTACGCGGGACGGCGGGTCAGCCGGAACAGCGGCGCGTGGTCGGGTTGCGTCGTGACGACCGCTACCGGCAGCACCGGACGCTTGTCCTGAAGCGCGATATGGAACCGCTGCACCAGGGCAGCGAGCACCAGCACCGCCTCTGCCATGGCGAACTGCGCACCCACGCAAATGCGCGGGCCGGCGCCGAATGGCATGAATGCAAATCGGGGTGGCGGCGGGGCCTCGGGCATGAAGCGGGCCGGATCGAATGCGCCAGGGTCGGTCCAAAACGCGTGGTGGCGGTGCAGCACCCAGGGTGCGATCATCACCACAGTGCGTCGCGGCAGCCGCAGAGGACCGATCTGGTCCGGCAGAATCGCTTCGCGAACCAGAGTGAACGCGGCTGGGAACAAACGTAAGGTTTCGTTTACGACTGCCCGGGTCCGGATCAGCCTGGCCTGCACGCCGTCCTCGGTCAGATCTATATCGAAGAGTTCCTCCGCTATCCAGTCTTGCACATCGCTGGCATTGGCGAGCATCAGGCAAACCCAGAACAGCGTGACCGCTGTCGTTTCATGACCGGCGAGCAGCAGTGTGGCCACCTGGTCACGCAGTTCGGTGGGCGAGAACCCCGCGCCGGTCTCGGGATCTCGTGCGGCGATCAGCAGGTCCAACAAATCTCTGGGTTGGTCGGTGGGATTGGGATTGCTGGTACGTTGTTGCATCATCGTTTCTATGAGATGCATCCAGCGCTTGCTGAACCGGGCGCGCTGCCAATCGCGCAAGGTCGGGATCGACGACGGCAACAGCATGTCGAACAAATGCGGCCGCGCAAGATGTTCGCCGAACTCGGTTAACAGGCGCCGTATCTCCGGGCCAAACTGCCTGGTTTCCAACGAGAACATCGAACGGCCGGCGATATCCAACGTCAGCGTCTGAATGAACGTCAGCAGGTCCACGCACGGTTGATCCGGCGTATCCAGCGCTTCCTGTGTTGCCGCCATGATGTGACGGCAGAGCAACGGAATGACCCGGGGGCCCAGTGCCGGCGCGACGGTGCGTCGTTGCAGCCGCCAGGCCTCGCCCATGCTGAGCAGCAAGCCGTTCCCGGTGATCGGCCGCAAGATACGGATCGAGGTCGCGGATCGCCGGTAGTTCGCGTGATTGTCCACCAGCACGTGATGGATCGCGTCGGGCGCATTAAGCAGCACGTTCTTGCGGCCGAGGAACTGCCGGACGGTCACCTCGTCGTGGTACGCCCGCTCGGGCCAGACGGTAAGTGCGTTGTCCCGGATCGCGCGGAGGAATTCCCGCAATGGCAACGGCGCCGGCGGCGGCGTGGGCACAGGTGGAACAAACCTCCGGTGCGCAACTGTATCCATCAGTCCTGGATCACGGCGATCGCGGCCATTTCGATGAGATAATCAGGATGAGTGAAACCGCTGACCGCCACCATCGTGGAGGCCGGCGGTGGGCTGGGGAAATACTCCCGCCGAACCCGGTGAATGATGTCAAACCCGGCCATGTCCTTCACATAGACGTCGACACGGCAAATATCTGCCATGCTGCCGCCGGCCGCTTCCACGGCAGCTTTGACGTTTTCGCACATTTGCCTTGTTTGCGCCTCGATATCGCCCATGCCGGCGATCGTGCCGTCGGCGCATTTCGAAGTCATGCCGGAAATGAACACGATCCGCCCGCGTGCCTCGATCGCATTGGCCTGGGAAAAATGTCCACTGGGCTTGCCGATCCGGTCCGAGACAATTTGCTGACGTGGCATGGGTGGTCTCCTCGCGTCCGTCGTCCACTGGGCGACTCTAAAGGCGAACATGCTCCGGCTGGAAGCCCATGCCGATGAGACGCGAGGGAATGCGACGCAAGACCGGCAACCATTGCATCAGCCGGAGCGCGAAGGGCGGACGTATTGCGCCCGACCCGGAGAGGGCTGGCGAAATAATGTTGTTTTGCATGAAAGTCTGCAAACGTTGCGTGCGGACTGTGGGCGGTTCACGCCTTCGTTGCACCGCGCGCAGGTCCTCGGCCGTGAGGGAGCCCTGGTTTAGTTTCGGAATCAAAATGTTAGCGGCGGCGACAGCGTCCTGGATCGCGAGGTTCACGCCGACGCCGCCAATCGGCGACATCGCATGGGCCGCGTCGCCAATGAACAGCAACCCAGGTCGGCTCCATTCGGTGAGCCGATCGACTGCGACGGTCAGCAATTTGACGTCGTCCCAGGACTTCAGTTCCTCGACCCGGTCGGCGAAGTGCGGCATCAACGCAGCGATGGCGGAACGAAATGCCGGCAGGCCGGCGGCCCGGGTCGCCTCAATGCCGCCTTTTGGGATGATATAGGCGCATTGCCAATAGTCGCCGCGATTCAGGGTGATCATCATCCTGCCGGCCGCGATCCGTCCAAGAGTTTCAGCGGGGTCCGTTTCGCGGCGAGACAGGCGCAGCCAAAGCACATCGATCGGTGCGCCGAATTCCGTGACCTGGAACCCGGCAGCGTCGCGGATGGTGGAATGGCGGCCATCCGCCGCGATTACGAGTTCCGCTTTGATTGTTGTTGCACCAGTGTCAGGCGTACGCACCGTCAATCCACCATCGCTGGTGAGACCGATCGCCTCGGCCTGCATCATCAGGTGGAACGATGGATAGTTCTTCGCCGTCGCGGCGATGAAGTTGAGAAACTCCCACTGCGGCATCATCGCGACGAATTTGCAATGGACTGGCAGGTGCGAGAAATCGGCTACCTGAAGCGTTTCGTCACCGAACTGAATGCCCAGTCGAGGCGTAGGGGTGAAGGGGAGTTTGAGAAAATCGTTGAGGAGACCGAGTTCGTGCAATACCTCCATGGTGGAGGGATGGATCGTGTCGCCGCGGAAGTCGCGCAAGAAGTCGGCGTGTTTTTCCAGTACGATGACGTCGATGCCGGCGCGGGCCAACAGCAGGCCGAGAACCATCCCGGCTGGCCCGCCACCGGCGATGCAGCACCGGGTGGTCCACATAGGCTACCCGGCCGGAGCGGCGTAAGCGGGAATGCTGGCGCGCAAATTCGTGTCCATCGGTTGCGGCCACCAGCGATGCTCCCACTCGCGGTAAAATTTCTTCAGGGCGGGCATGACCTTTTCTGCAAACAGCTGACTGTTGTAGCGGGTCAGTTGTTTGTTCATGTTGCCGAACTGCATGAGCAGCATCAGGTTGCCGACGTTCAGATTTTCCGACAGCTCGATCATCTGTTCGGTCACCTGCTTCGGCGACCCGATGACGATATAGCCGGCGTCGACAAGGTCTTTCATTTCCGTTGGCCGAGCGACGGTACGCAAGGCCGCAGCGCTGACCTGGCTGCTCAGGCCGGACCGTTGCGTTGCCTCTGTGGAATAACCCGGTGGCGCCGCGAAGCGCGGATCAAAATGCAGGCAGCGGCCGAAGAAATACTCCGCCGCTTCGGTATACAGTTCCAGGGCCTGGTCGCGACTTTCCGCCACGGCGATGGTTTGGGCGAAGGCCGCACGATACGGATTGCGATCCTTACCGAGCCGGTCCATTTCAGCCCAGTACCCATCCATCGTCGCCTGGCCGGCCTTATGGCCATAATACGACAGATAGCAGTAGACGTAATCCATCTCTGCGCACCACTGCCAGGTCTCGATCGAGCCGCCGCCGGGGATCCAGATCGGCGGATGCGGCTGTTGGATTGGACGTGGCCAGATGTTGACATACCGCTGCTGGTTATAACGCCCGTTGAACGCGAAGGTTTCACGATCTTTCCAGGCGCGCATGATAAGGTCGTGCGCCTCGTAATAGCGGTCGCGTAGCTGGCTCGGGTTTTGCCCGTAGGCGAAACAATCATCCATCGGCGTGCCGACCGGGAAGCCGGCAATTAACCGGCCGCCCGAGATCACGTCGAGCATGGCGAATTCCTCCGCCACGCGCGTCGGTGGGTTATACAGGGCGATCGAGTTGCCCATGACGCAAATCGTCGCGTCCGAGGTCCGCCGCGCCAGCGAACTTGCGATCAGGTTCGGTGACGGCATCAGGCCATAGCCGTTGGAGTGATGCTCGTTGACGCAGATCGCATCGTAGCCGAGATCGGCCGCGTATTCGAGTTCGTCCATGAAGTCGTTGTACATCAGATGCGCCCGCTTCGGGTCGAACAACGACGAGTGGATGTCGACCCAGACCGACGGATGCTTTTCCTTGAAGTCTTCCGGCAGCTCGGTGTACGGCATCAGGTGGAACCACATCAGCTTCATGGCAGGAAAACTCCCGGTCTGGCTTCGGTTCAGTTGTTACACGATGCCGGCCACTGCCAGCAATGTGGCGAGGCCAGCCTCCATGCCACGCAAGCTGGCATCGGGTTCGACGTCGATCCATTCGTCCAGCGAATGCTCGCGCGCGCCGGTGCCACCGGAGCCGATCCTGATCGCTGGAATACCAAGGCTCATCGGGATATTGGCATCGGTGGAGGACGCTTCGAACCTTGTCTCGAACCCGCGGGCGTTGATCGCCGCCTGGGCGAACTGCACCAACTCGTGCGATTCGCTTGTGTGACCGGCGGGACGGTTGCCGATCGGCAGGATTTCCGCCGTTACCGAACCGTTCCGTGTCGAACGAATGTCGTTCTCCGCCGCCACCGCAGCGTCGATGATTTGCAGAAACCGCTGCTCGAGCGCTGTCAGCTCGCCGATTGATTCCGATCGCAGATCGAACTCGGTCCACACGGCGTTTGGAATGGAATTGATCGAGGTGCCCCCGCCGGTCACGCTGGCGCTGTAGGTCGTCTTGGGCTCGGTCGGCACCGGAACGCGGCCCAGTCGGGAGATTGCGTCGGCCATGGCGAACATCGGATTGACGACGCCGAACGCGCCGTAACTATGACCGCCCGGCGCGTTGAAGGTGATCCGATAGCGCTTCGAACCGACCCCGCCGGTGACGATCCGTTCCATGTTCGGACTGTCCACGGTGATGAAGGCGCTGATGCGATCCTGGTAACGGCCACGCTGGAACAAGTGCCGCATGCCGCGCAGGTCGCCGGTGCCTTCCTCGCCCACATCGGCAACGAACAGAATATCCGCTCTGGTCTCGATCCCCGCCGCGTCCATCGCGCGCTTCCATGCCAGCAAAACCGCGAGGCTGCGGGTGTCGTCGCCAATGCCCGGCGCAAAGAGTTTGTTGCCTTCTCGGCGCACTTTCACGTCCGTCCCGGCGGGAAACACCGTATCGAGATGCGCCGCGACGCAGATCAGCGGACCATTGCCGATGCCGCGGCGAACCCCGGTGACATTTCCCTCGGCGTCGGTTTCCAGATCGGTCAACCCGTGCGCCTGCGCCATATCGAACCACGTTTGCGCGCGCACCGTTTCGCTGAAGGACGGCGCTTCGATTTCGGTCAGGCGGATGATGTCCGCCACCGTTCGATCATGTTCGGCTGCCAGCGTCGCGGCGGCGCGGCGGAACGCATCGCTACTATATATCCGTTGGATCGTCGTCTCGGCGTGGTTGGTCATGGCGCTGGTCCTTGAACTGCGCGGCTAACTCCCTGCAAGATGCCGCAAAGCGGGAGGACTTGTCGAATGACCCTGGAAGAACTGCAACGTCTGATGCCTGGTCTGCCCCAGTTACTTGGCCTCCGCATGGTCCGGGCGGAAACCGAACTGGTGGTCGCAGAACTGACCGTGCGGCCGGAAATTTGTACACTTGGCGACACCATCCATGGCGGAGCGATCATGGCCTTTGCCGATACGGTGGGCGCGATGGGCACCGTGATGAATTTGCGTGAAGGGCAGGGCACCACAACGGTAGAAAGCAAAACGAACTTTTTCGCCGGAGCGAAGGTTGGCACCACGCTGACAGCAGAAAGTGTGCCGTTGCATCGAGGCCGTCGCACTCAGGTGTGGGAAACGCGCATCACCAACCCGGACGGACGGCTGATCGCCAAGGTCACGCAAACACAAATGGTGTTATGACCGCGGGACGCTGAAGAAGCGCGCCCCGACCGCAAGTTCAGGAATTCTTAAGCATTCCGCATCACGGTCGGGGCGCGGCAATAATGCCGCCTAGGAGAACGGCACAATGCTTTGCATTGAAGTCGAACTCCGGTGGGGTAAGCGTCGAATACGGTTCCAACTAACGTTCCGTAGGTAGCTTATCCAACTGGCCCCGGCGGGTAGCGCAACTGCCCGCCGGGAGCCCGAACTACTTAACAAATTCCCCCTCCCGCGTCTATCCACGCGTACGTAGTACTTCCGTAACTGGACGACAGCCGCTACGCTCGCCTTCCTTACCGGAGGGAACCAAAATGAGAGCAGCGGTCTTCCACGCGCCCCACCAGCCTCTGACCATCGAGGAGGTCGAGATTGAAAGGCCGAAGCGGCGCGAGATCCTGCTGCGCACGGCGTATGCCGGCCTTTGCCACTCGGACCTGCATTTCATGGAAGGCCTGTATCCCTACCCGGCACCCGCCGTGCTCGGCCATGAGGGCGCCGCAGTGGTCGAGGCGGTCGGCGAGGACGTCAACTACGTCAAACCCGGCGATCACGTCATCACCTGCCTGTCGGTGTTTTGCGGAGAGTGCGACTATTGCACGACCGGCCACCCCAACCTCTGCGACAATACCGAGGTGAAGTTGCTGCCAGGTGCTGCTCGTCGTTTGAAGTGGAAAGGCCAGACGCTGAACCAGGCCTTCAACCTGTCGGTGTTTGCCGAGAACATGCTGGTGCACGAACACGCGGTCGTGAAGATCAACAAGGACATCCCGCTCGATCGCGCGGCTCTGGTTGGGTGCGGTGTGATGACCGGCGTCGGCGCGGTGTTCAATGCGGCAAAAGTCGAGCCGGGCTCAACGGTCGCGGTCGTTGGCTGCGGCGGCATCGGTCTCTCCGCGGTGAACGGCGCTGCGTTGGCCGGTGCGTCGAAAATCATCGCCATTGATACCAACCCGGCAAAGTTGGAAAAAGCCCGCGAGATGGGCGCAACCGATATCATCAACGCCTCCAACGTCGATCCGGTTGCGGCGGTCAAAGACATGACCAATGGCCACGGGGTGCCTTACTCGTTCGAGGCGATCGGCCTGAAAGCAACAGCCGAACAATGCTTCGCCATGCTGCGGCCGGGTGGCGTGGCGACCATTATCGGCATGATCCCGTTCGGCACCAAGATCGAGCTGCACGGCGCCGACTTCCTGCGCGACCGGAAAATTCAGGGCACCAGCATGGGCGGCAATCGGTTCCGGGTCGACATGCCGCGCTTGCTGGAGTTATGGCGGCAAGGCCGCCTGAAGCTCGACACTTTGATCTCCGGCAAAATCAAACTCGATGCCATCAATGAAGGCTTCGCGATGCTGAAATCCGGCGCGCCGGTGCGCAACCTGATCGACTTTGGAGTGGTCTGACCATGCAATACGGAGCCGGCTTCCCATTACAGGCGTTGCCTGACGCCGCCGCCATCCGCGCTTACGCAACCGCGCTGGAAGAAGCGGGCTTCGATTTCACCAGTACCGCGGGACATGTTCTTGGCCAGCCGGCCGGGACCCATCCCGACCGGGCGGCACCGCAATATGTCGGGCCGTTCAACGACCCGTTCGTGACGTTCTCGTTCCTGGCGGGCGTGACCCGGCACATTCGTTTCATGAGTGCAATTTTGATTTTGCCCGCGCTGCCCACCGGGCTGGTAGCGAAGCAGGCGGCAGAGTTGGCGCTGGTCAGTGGTGGAAGGTTCGAACTCGGCGTTGGGATAAGTTGGAACGCGGCTGAGTACCGTGCGCTTGGGCAGGCCCCTCGCACGCGTGCCGCCCGGCTTGAGGAACAGGTGACGCTGCTGCGGCGCCTGTGGTCGGAGCCATACGTGACCTTCAAAGGCCGATTCCACGACTTCGAAAGCGTCGGCCTGGCGCGATCCGCGGTCGCACCAATTCCGATCTGGTTCGGTACCGGCACGGACGAGGCGGTGCTGCGTCGGGTGGCCCGCCTCGCCGATGGCTGGATGACGATCGGTGACTTCGTGCCACACGTTCCGCGGTTTCAACAGTATCTCCGCGACGCAGGCCGTGACCCGACTGGCTTTCCGATCCGCGGTTCGCTGGTGGCAGGAGACGGTGGATCGGCAACCTGGGTTGAAACGGGTCGCAAATACCAGGCAGCCGGCGTCACCCACATCACGATCGGTGCTCCGCCGGCATTGAACCCGGCGCAGGCGCTGGAGCGTCTTGCCGCCGCCCGTGGCGCGCTCGCCCAGGCTTTGGGCTGACGTGGGTTATTCGAGGCCGCGGGCCTTTTTCCAGGCGGCGAAATCCGCCTTGCACTGGTCGTTCTGTGCGGGAAACAGTCCGATCAGCGAGCGGCCGTTCTTGACCTCGGCCTCGGCGAATTCATCGAACAGGGTTTGCGCGGCGGCTTCCGCAGCGATCTCTTCGACCAGATCAGCCGGGATGACAACGACTCCATCGCAATCTCCGACGATCACATCGCCGGGATAAACCGCCACCCCGCCGCACGCGATCGGCAACCCAATATCATACGGTTGGTGAACGATCGGACTGGGCGGTGACGTCGGCCGCCGATGATACGCCGGCAGGCCGGTCTTCAGAATGCCCTCGGAATCCCGCAATCCGCCATCCGTCACGATGCCCGAGCAACCGCGTGCCGCCAGCCGTCCAATATACAGATCTCCGGCCGAGGCAGCGCGTGCATCGCCGCGCGAGTCAACCACCAGCACGTGACCGGGCGGGCATTCCTCCATGGCTTTCTGCTGCACGTTGCCCAATGGGCTGGACTTGTCTTTGCGATGCGGAATGAACCGCATCGTGTAGGCAAATCCGACCATCCGCGGAATGTCCAGGCGCAGCGGAGATACTTCCTGCATGAACATGTTGTTGAAGCCGCGCCGGTTCAACAATCCGGTCAACGTCGAGGTTGCCGCGCCGTTCAACGCGTCCTTGGTCTTCTGCGATAGCTCCGCCATGGGTGCCTCCCTTGCTGGCGCCTGTCTTAGCCGGTCAACTGCCTTCGGTGAAGAACCGTCCGCCGCCCAGCCGCGCGTGGCCACGGAACTCCGCTACCACCGAGCCATCCGACGATCCCGTGACGCGCACGTCATAAATGCCTGATCGAGCCGATCGCGACCGTTCCTCTGCCACGGCAGTCAGTATTTCGCCCAGCCGCCCAGGCCGGAGATAGGTGATGCTGTTATGATGGGCGACGGCCCGTTCGCCGTGCGAGGACGCTGCGAATGCCATGGTGGAATCGGCAAGCGCGAAAATGAACCCGCCATGGCACAGGCCATGACCGTTTACCATTTCGGGCCGCACCAGCATCGACAACCGCGCCCGGCCGGCAGCGATGTGGTCACGTATCATGCCAAGGCCTCGACTGGCCGCGTCGTCGTTCCACATGGCGTCGGCACAACGTTGTGCCAGAGCATCAGCGTCGGTCATCCCTTGAACACAGGCACGCGTTTTTCCTGAAACGCCCGCACACCTTCGGCGTAGTCCTCCGAGCGCCCGGATTCACCTTGCAGCCGCGCTTCCAGATCCAGTTGTACAAGCAAGGTGTTTGTGCCAGCGGCAGCGAACATCAGTTTCATGCGAGACAATGCGGCAGTTGGTGCTTTGGCGAGGCTGGCGGTCAGCGCCTCGGCTTCCGTCATCAGGTCGGCATCCTCGACCGCTTTCCAGATCATCCCCCAGGCCGCGGCGGTGTCACCGTTGATGGTATCCCCCAGCATGGCCAAGGCACGGGCGCGAGCCTCGCCGACCGAGTGGGTCAGGAAGAAACTGGCGCCGGAGTCCGGCACCAGGCCAATCTTCACGAAGGCCTGCACGAAACGTGCGCTTTTCGCTGCCAGAACGATATCGCAGGCGAGGGCAAAACTGGCACCGGCGCCTGCCGCCACACCATTGACGGCACAGACCACCGGCAGGCGGGACGCGCGTAGCCGCCGCACCACTTCGTGATGCCAGCTGCTCGCGAGGTTTTCCAGATCCGGTGGGCCGTCAGGACCAGGAGTGACTTCCGGGCCGAGCTCTTGACCGGCGCAAAACCCGCGGCCACTGCCGGTCAGCAGCAAAGCGCGGGTCGCCTTGTCAGCTTCGGCGGTACCGATCGCCTGCAGCAAATCGCTCAACATCGCCGGGTTCACGGCGTTCAGCTTTTCCGGCCGGTTCAGGATCAGCTTGCGCCAGCCGTCCTTTATTTCGATAACGATCATGTCGCGGGAACCTCCGTGGCTTCCGTCAGGGTAGGCGGTTCCGCTCGATCTCCTCAAGCCGCGACGTTGTCGATCAATCGCACCGACCCAATCCCTGCCGCCGCAATCAGTCGCGCCCCCGGGCGGGTGCTCGGAATTTCCACCAGTGTCGGGCCATCAACCAGAGCAAAGTAATTGACGTCGAAGCCGGCATTGGTCAGCCGCTCGCGGGCTTCATGCAGCGGTCCCTCGGCATTGCGTCCGTCGACCAGCAAACGCGCGGTCCCGGTCAGCACGGAATATAGCAGTGGCGCACGCGCTCGCTCGCTTTCGCTCAGAAATCGGTTGCGCGACGATAGCGCGAGGCCATCCGGCTCGCGGATTGTCACAACCGGAACAATCGATAACGGCAAATGTAAATCGCTCACGATCCGGCGTACGACCTGCAGTTGCTGCCAGTCCTTTTCCCCGAAATACGCCCGATCCGGCCTGACCTGGCCAAATAGTTTTGCACAAACGGTCGCCACGCCACGGAAGTGACCTGGGCGGGCGGCACCCTCCCAGTTTTCCGCCGGCCCCGTAACGGAAACCGTGGTGGCATCGCCGTGCGGATACATCGTTTCGGCATCCGGCAACCAGGCCAACGCGCAGCCGCACGCCTCGAGGGTTGACAGGTCGCCTGCTTCATCGCGGGGATAGCGTGACAAATCCTCGGCGGCGCCAAACTGCAGCGGATTGACGAAGATGGAGGTCACCACCGCCGCTCCGGACGTCACCGCCGCGCGGACCAACGCGCGATGACCGTCGTGCAACGCGCCCATTGTCGGAACCAGAGCAACCGGATGGTGCGACGCACGCAGGTCGGCGACTGCGGAACGCAAATCGGTGAGGGTTCGAGCGACACGCATGGTATGGAACTTGGTCAGGTTGCGATCCCGAGGCAACATGGTGCGGCAGCATGGGAGACCAGCATGAAACTCGCAGGAAAAATCGCGCTCGTCACCGGCGGCTCGCGTGGCATTGGCCGGGCTACCGCACTCGCTTTCGCCACCGAGGGTGCGGATATTGCGTTTTGCCACCTCGATGATGGTGACAAGGCGGATCAGACAGCGGAGGAAATTCGTGCCCATGGCCGCCGCGCGATGCATCAGTCGCTGGATGTCGCCGATGTCAAGGCCGGCCGCGATTTCGCCGCCGGGGTGGCTGCCGATTTCGGTCCGATCGACATTTTGTTCAACAACGCCGGTATGAATATCCGCAAGCCATTCGAGGCTTATACCGAAGCCGAATTCGACCGGATCATCGCGGTGCACCTGAAGGGCATGTTCTTCATGGCACAGGCGGTCTATCCGGCGATGGTCGCACGCGGTCAGGGGTGCATCATCAACGTTGCCTCGCAACGCGGTTTGAAGGGCGCGGTCAATTCGGCGCCCTATTCCGCCGCCAAGGCCGCAATTATGGGCTTCACGCGCGCTCTGGCCTGGGAGGCGACGCCGAAGGGCGTGCGAGTCAACGCCATCGCGCCCGGGCCCATCGTCACCGACCTGACGGCAACCATGACGCCGGCGGATCGCCAGGCCTTTATCGACGCGCTGCCGGTAGGCCGGTTCGGCCGGCCGGAGGAAATTGCCGCTACTGCACTGTTACTCGCCGGCCCTGATGGCGGCTTCTATGTCGGTGCAACCCTCTCGCCCAATGGCGGGGACGTGATGTATTGACACCGTTACCATCCGAAACGATCCACCTGCCGTTCGAACCTGGCCCGTACCGAATGGCCATGGGTCTGATGTCCGTTCCCGAAGCAGAATGGTTTGACATTGATGAACATTATCCGGCGGAGGTTGCCGAACGGCAGCGCCTGCTGGCTGAACGTCGTACAGACGTATTTGGAATGGAACCGGGTTCCAACGCGGCGTGCGGCGAGACGCTGACGATGCTGATTGAACACCTGACGAGGGTGCATCCGGATTGGTTTGCCAGCGACGGTATCACGTTGCACAACCGCCTGACCGGTGCGGCCTGGCAACTTGCGGCTGACAAACCTCTCGAACTTGCCGGACGTTTGGTGCAGGAGGATTTGTGTCTGATCGAACCCTCGCTTGTCGGACCGCGCCTGACTGCTGCCGTTGTGTGTTTTCCCAGCCGCTGGAGGCTGCATGAGAAACTGGGCCGGCCGCTCGCCGAAGTTCACAGAAGGGTGCCCTTCTATGGCGATCGGCTATCGCGTCCGGTCGACCGGTTCATGGGCCATGTTCGCACAGGCCATATCGCGGCCAGGCTCAACTGGTCGATAATGGACGACCCGGCGTTGTTCCAGCAGACCGGCAAGTGGCGCACCGCGCACGATCCAACCATTACGGAACAAAATGCTGGAAACCGCCTGTTCCTGAGGGTCGAGCGGCAAACTCTGCGGCGCCTGCCGGCCAGCGGCGCGGTGCTGTTTGGCATCCGGGTGCATGTGTATCGGCTGGCCGGCGTGGTCACGACGCCAGGGATCGCCGCCGGCCTCGCTGCCGCGGTGCGGGCACTGCCGGCCGAGACTGCGCATTACAAAAGTCTGCCAATGTTTCAGACCGCGCTGCTCGGATGGCTGGACCGGTTGGCGTCGTGACCGGTGCGGATTGCGGTCACCGACCTGCGCGGCATTAAGCTTCTGTTCATCCATTTGCGCGATCATGGCGGCAAACCGCAATGGCGACGCTCCGTATGTCTCAAGCCCAGACTGTTACTCCCGCCGCGCACCACCCCGGCCTCCGCACCCCGGTCCGATTGATCCAGATCGGTGCCTGGCTGCTGATCCTGGTTCTGCTCGCCACGTGCACGATCGTTTTGCTCCGGTTGCGGGAGGACGCACTGCGGGCAACCGAGCGGCATTTGAGCGATGTCGCTCTGACCTTGGCCGAACAGGCGGATCGGGCAGTGCAGGGCATGGACCTGGTCCTTGACGGCATCGCGCATCTGGCTGTCGGCGAAGGGGCCGTGAATGCCGCTACGTTCAACGCGACCATGTCAACCCAGGAAATACATAAGGCGATGCAGGCGAGAATGATCGGCCTGCCGCAGGTTAATGCATTGATTTTATTTGGCGTCGATGGGCATGTGGTGAACAGCACCCGGTCCTGGCCGGTCCCGCCGGTCAATGTGAGCGACGCTGACTATTTCAAAGCGATTATCGGCGACAAAGCCGCGGACCTGTCGATCACGGCACCTTACCAATACAAAACGGACGGCAAATGGACCCTGTTCCTGATACGCAAGTTTCGTGGTGTGGACGGCAATGCCGCCGGCCTTTTGGTCGCCGCAGTTGAATTACATTATTTCGAGGACTTTTACCGTTCGGTCTCGGTAGGCAACGACGGTTCGATCTCGCTGCTGCGTAGCGACGGCGTGCAGCTCGCGCGCTACCCGCCGGCACCCACAACCGGTCAAAACTTCTCGACTGCGCAACGGATTCTTGGCAATGCCAATGCCGGAACGATTCGCGAGCCCAGTCCGTTTGATCAGACGATGCGAGTGAAGGCGGCGCGACGGTTGACGACCTATCCGTTGATCATGCTGGTCACACTGGATCAGGTTGCCGCACTTGGAGAATGGCGGCAGATGGTCTGGGTCCTCGGGCTTGGCACTGCGGGGTGCTGCATTGCCATCCTGATCTGTGCTACGGCGATGGGCCGGCGCTGGCGGCATCGCGAAGCACTCAGCCAGGAACGCGAGAGAAGTGCGCTCGCCGAAGCCGCGCTTATGCGGGAGCGGGAACAACACGCGGAGGATGAAAGCCGGGCGAAATCAGGATTTCTCGCCATGATGAGCCACGAAATTCGCACGCCGATGAACGGCGTGCTCGGCCTTACCGGGACTCTGCTGGATACGCCGCTGAACCAGGATCAACGTAAGACTGTTGAGGCAATCCGTGACTCGGGCGATTCGCTGTTGCGGATTTTGAACGATATTCTGGATTTCTCGAAACTCGACAGTGGCAGAATGGAACTGGAGGAAGCGCCATTCTCACCGGGGACCTTGACTGAAAATCCGGTCAGCTTGTTGGGGCCCAGGGCGGTCGCAAAAGGGCTGAAGATCACGGCAATATGCGATGATGACTTGCCGGATGCGCTGCTTGGCGATGCCGGACGCATTCGCCAGGCGTTGATCAATCTGGTCTCGAATGCGGTGAAGTTCACCGAGCGTGGTTCAGTCACGATCCGGGGCGCCAGCAAGGAGCGGGATGCAGCTGCCGCGACGATCGTTTGGACCATAACGGACACCGGCATTGGCATTCCTGCCGACCGTCTCGGCCGGCTGTTTGGCGAGTTCAGCCAGGCCGATGCATCGATCACCCGCCGGTTCGGTGGATCCGGCCTCGGTCTTGCGATCAGTCAGCGGCTCATCACGCAGATGGGCGGAACGATCGTTGTCGACTCGCAATCCGGTCAAGGATCGACGTTCACGATCACGCTGCGTCTGCCGATTGCGGAAATGGGACCCGAGACGGCAGCAACGCCGGTTGATGTCATTGGCGCGTTCGAACAGCGCGTCGCCGGCCTCGGTCGGTCCTTGCGGATCCTGTTCGCCGAGGACAATCCGACCAATCAGTTCGTGGCGCTGCAGTTGCTGCGCGGCTTCGACGTGCAGATCGACGTTGTGGCGGATGGGTTGGAGGCGGTACAGGGCGCATCCAGTTTTCTCTACGACGTGATCTGTATGGATATGCGGATGCCGGAAATGGATGGTTTGGCGGCGACACGGGCGATCCGGGCGTTGGGCGGACACCTCGCCACAATCCCAATTGTTGCTCTGACGGCGAATGCGTTCCCCGAAGATGTTGCTGCGTGTTACGATGCTGGAATGACTGGCTTCGTTGCCAAGCCCGTCCGCAAGGAAACGTTGCTTGCCGCATTGCTGACCGCGCTTGGCACGACAGGGGCCGCAGATCTGCCTATGCCGATAGCGGCGAATATGGATCCGGGGGAACTGGCCCTCGACGACGCCGCACTGGGATGTCTGACAGGGGAGATCGGCGCTGACGGTGTCGCCGAGTTGATCACGATGTTCGCGCAGGAGACGCTTGACCGGCTACACTTGATTGCTGACCCCGCATTGGACCGCGGGACGCGCATCCGGGAGGTCCATAGCCTCAAGGGTGCGGCGGCGGCGGTATGTGCGGTCTCATTGTCACATCGCGCTGCCGCCGCAGAAGTGCAGTTGAGGCATGACGACACGGCGGACAGCGTCGACACTGCGCCTTTGGTGGAGGCATTCGATGCATGGCGCGCGGCGGTGCGTATCGCAGGCGCCGCCGAAACGATCGCTGCGTAATACCGACGCGAACGGTGCCATGGCGATCTGGCACGCCGCCCTGTCCGTAAGGCGCATGCCGGTTGGCTTGCGGAAGCGAGGTGACGGGCCTTTGCGATCATCAGGTCGCGGTTCGTGCGCAGAGTGCCAGCATCGCCCGCCGCAGCCATACCTACGCCCATGCCAACGCTCGGGGGCCACACTCGCCGACAAGACGCTCCGGCTCAGTGCGACAGCAGCATTGGCACGGTCATTTCCTGTAGTAACGTCCGCGTGACGCCACCGAACACCATTTCTCGCGCCCGGGAGTGCCCATAGCCACCGCACACGATGAGATCGACTCCAAGGTCGGCCGCATACGATAGCAGCGCGTCGCCCTCACTGATGTCCTTGGCGATGGTGTGTGCCGCCTCTGCCTTCACGCCGTGGCGGGCCAGGTGCAGACAGATATCGGCCGCCGGAACGTCGCCATGACCTTCGATCCCGCGCTTCGGATTGACCGCCAGCACGGTGACCGATTTCGCGTCGCGCAGCAGCGGCAATGCGTCATTGACCGCGCGGGTTGACTCACGCGATGCGTTCCAGGCGACCAGGACCCGCTCGCCGACCTGCTCGAACTGACCGGCGTAAGGCACCGCGACCACCGGCCTGCCCGACGACAGCATCACGTTCACCAGCACCGCGTCAGCACTGGGCCCTTTGAACGATTCGTCACTGTTGGGTTGGCCAAGGACCGTCAGGTCAGCATAGCGCGCGTGCAAAGCAACCAGACCAACGGTATCGCCTTCCACCACCCGCCATTCGTTCTCAAGACCTTGCAGCCGCACGGCTTCGCCGAATGCCTGACCCATCACGTCCGCGCGTGCGGCCTGATCGGCACGCAGCGAATTCACCATCTCAGTCATCCCGCCGCCGCCAGCGTATGGCATGCCCGCACCGTAAAACAGGTCCGAACCGGGAATATCCAGCACGAAAATCCCCGTCAGATGCGCCCCCTGCCGCCGTGCCAAATCCACGGCGACCTTCAATCTGGTGGAGCTGTGCGGTCCGTCGTCCAAATGGACCAGGATATCCTTGAACATCGTCATCCCCATCCTCTGTTGTCAGTATGGCAACAGTATCAGGTTTTGTCGAACCTGGCTCCTTGATCTGGATCAGACGGATGCGAGGAGGCGTGCGTGGTGCGTGACGGCAGCGTGCACTTTGTCGCTGGCGTTGGCCTGGGGTCTGCCAGCCTTCGGCGCCCGAGCCCTGCAGTCCTTGGGTATTGCGATCTGGCTGCCCCTTGCCATGGGCTCGTCGTCGTCGCGGAACAGGCCGCCATCGACGATCGAGGCGAAGCAAATCCTGCTGCCGTCCGATAACGCGATGCCACGCTCCCCCTGGCTGATGCGGCCGAGGCTGTCAGCCACAACCTGAGCGGCACCCGACACCGCGCCACCGCGACTGGCCCCACATGCGGCTCGCTCCAGGATCTCCAGCAGGCCGACGGGTGCCATTGGGCCGCCGGTAATCGTGCCACCGATCCCGTCGGGCAGATGTTCATCGTTGGGTTTCGTTACTTGATCGCGCGTCGCGCGTCTGGTCAGCCGCATCGTCGTATCCTCTGCCGCGTGGGGCGTGAACAAGGATCGCGCCCGCAAGGACAGAGTGTCGCTGATATAGGTCAACAAAGTGTTAACGGCGGAACATTAAGGGACCGGTACGTGCACCATAATGCCCGGCAGCACAAACCAGCGCCGGTCGTCGTCGAGCTTATAATGTGCGCCGGGCGCGAAAGCGTAGCCGGGATCGGGCGCCTCGCGATGATTGATCCGGGAATCCAATGTCACGGTGAACCGCCGCCCGTCATTGTCCGGGTATACAATGTTCGGATCCGGCACGGGGGCTGCCTGCAGCGGACGCTCGGCCGGAGGAATCGGCGGGACCGGCAGAGGCGGCTCTCTGGCAAACGCGGCCGGCGCGAACGCGATGAGGAAAATGCAGCCCAGGCCTTTCATGGTTCAACCTTTGGCGCAGGGGAAATACCATGCACGCCGCGCGGATCGGTGAGTGGGTTGCCGGCTGGTAGGCCAAGTGGACCGGACCGGCATGCGTTCCAGGCATTCAATGCCCAATGGACGGTCGGGAAGGCGATGTCGTTCCAGGGTATCTGGTCCCAGTCGAACAGCGCAACCTCCAGGCTCTCGGGTCCGGGGGCGAACTGCGGCTGCACGGGGTCAGCAAAGCGGCCACGGAAAATCACTTGCACCTGGCCGATTCGCGCAACGCTGAACACACCAAGGATACCGTCCAGACTGATGGCGGCGGTGGCCTCTTCCATCGCTTCGCGCGCTGCCCCTTCCTCCAATGTTTCGCCAAGCTCCAGATAGCCGGCGGGTAGCGTCCAGAACCCGCGGCGCGGCTCAATGGCGCGGCGGCACATCAGTACCTTGCCGTTCCATGTCACAACGGTGCCGACGACAACCTTCGGGTTCTGATAGTCGATATGGCCGCAATCAACGCAGATCATGCGCTCGCGGTCGTCACCCTCCGGGATGCGGCGTTCAAAACCGAGCATATTGCTATGTTGGTCCTCGGGTCGCGGCGGATCAACCCCTGCGCCGGCGGCCTGAGGCGGAATGCCAGGCCGGTCAGGCTGGCACGAGCACGGGCCCGCTGCGGCGCGGCAAACGCATGACCAGGAAACCGATCAGAGCAAGATTGAGCAGGTTGAATACCACGCCGCTGGCAAAAGCCGGTGCGTATGATGCGAAATGATCGTAAATCCGCCCGGCCAACCAGCTGCCGACCGCCATCCCCGTCATCGAGGTGAACAGCATCGCCGGGATCCGCCACGACGCCTCGGTGGACGGGAACAGGTCGCGGATCGCCACCGAGTAGGAGGGGATGATGCCACTGAATCCGAGGCCATAGGCGCCGGCAATGACGAACAACCCGGTCTCGTTCTGGGTCAGCAGGAAGGCACCAATGGCGGCCGCCTGACAGGCGGATCCCATCATCACGGTGCGCAACCCACCGATCCGGTCCGCCAATGAGCCCCAGAACTGCCGCGAGATGAATGCGCAGCCCAAAAGCACCGACAGCATGGCAGCACCGCGCACCGGGCCAATGCCAATGTCAGAGCAGAACGCCACGAGATGCGAACTCGGGATCGCCATGGGGATACAGCAGCAAAATCCCGCGACGCAGATCACTGCCTGGACCACGTTGGGCGACAGGCCGAGGACCTCCCGGCCGCGGCCCGCGCTGACCGCCGGTCCGGCACTGACCGGTCTCGGCACCGCGTGCAGGAACGGCAGCCAGGGCAAAATGCCCACCAGCACGACGCCGGCGTAGCCCAACATCATGGTTTGCCAGCCATAGGCCGCGATGCCTCGCTCGAACACTGAGGGCCAAAATACGCCGGCGATATATTGCCCGGACGAAATCAGCGCGATCGCCGTACCGCGCCGGCGGTCAAACCAACGGCTGACGTAAATCAGCAGCGGCGCATAGATCGCCCCATTGCCGATCAAGCCCAGAAGAAGCCCGTGACCCAGGTAAAGCGGGATGGTTCCGCCGATGGCGGAAACCGCGAGGCCCAGAGATATCATGACAGCGCCAAATCCGATGACGGCGCGAATGCCGATCCGGTCGGCAAGCCATCCCATCGGGATGCCGCCGAGGCCGGTGCCGACCCACACCAGCGATCCGGCCAACGCGATCACCGAGCGATCCGTCCCCAACGCTTCCTGGATCGGCTTCAAACCAACAACGATCAACAGCGGCGAGCCATAAGAAATCGTCAGGATTGCCAGTGTGACACCGGCCGCAACCCAGGATCCGCGGCCCTCGACGCTGGGTGGCCGGTCTGACATGGACACATCCTTCCTCGTCGCGCGCACAGCATTTGGGATCGGCGCGTCGAGCGGAACATAAGACCCGGACTCGCTGCCCGGCAACCTGGAGTTCAACTGTGCGTGCGGATCAGACGTTGGCTGGTGCCAGCACTGGAAGTCCGCGGATCAGGTCGGAGGCCCGCTCGGCCAGCATCATCACGATCGCGTTGATGTGCGCTGACGGCATGTCCGGCAGGGCGGAGGCGTCGACCACGCGCAATTTTTCGATGCCGTGCACACGCAACTCCGGATCGAGCACGCCATGCGCGCCGATCGCGCAGGTCCCCAACGGATGGTTGACGGTGATGACGGTGTTGCGGATCCAGGCGTCGATTTGTGCGTTGGTCAGGATATCAGGGGTGGGAGCGATCGGTGCACCGCGAAACCGGTCCAACGGCTTTTGACCGGCGACATCACGCGCAAGATGATAGGCATTACGTAAGGCGGCGCGGTCCTCCGGCTCCGAGAGGAAGTTAAACGCAATCCGCACCGGCGCCGCCGGATTGGCGGACCGCAACGTCACCGCACCGTGGCTGCGCGGATGCAGCAGCACGGGCCGGATCCCCATGACATCCTGGTACGCCGCCTGCCAACCCGGAAACCACGGACGAGTCTCGAGCGTCCGCACCGCCGGCAAAAACTCGATATCGGGAGCCTCCAGATCCGGGCGACTTTTCACAAAGGCGATCTCGCCCAGAGGCAAGGTTGTTGCTGGCCCGTCACGAAACAGCAGTGCGCGGGCCATGTTGATCGCGGCCCGATCGAGCCGCAGTTCACGATGGAATGGTCCGGGCTCGAGACGGTTCCAGATCAGCGCCACGGCAAGGTGATCCCGCAGATTGCGCCCGACCGGCAGATCGGCCAGCGCCGCGATCCCGAGTTCGCGCAGTTGCTCCGCCGGCCCGATACCCGACAACATAAGCAATTGTGGCGAATTGAATACGCCCCCACAAAGAATGACTTCCCGCGTTGCCTCGGCGTGTTCCGTTCGGCCGTTGCGGGCGAAGTCGACCCCGGTCGCGCGCGTCCCCTGCATCGTCACACGCAGGACCCGCGCGCCGGTGCGGAGCGTGAGGCCTGGCCGCTGCAATACCGGCCTTAGATAAGCGTTCGATGCTGACGCCCGGCGTCCGCCTCGGATGGTGAACTGGCTGCGGCCAAACCCAACTCCCTCCGCGCCATTGATATCCGGCGTAGTCGGCCAGCCGGCGAGACGGCCGGCCTCATGCCAGGCATCGACAATCGGATCCTGCATCCGGCTCCATTGGGTGCCCAGAGGGCCGGCGCCGCCTCGCCACGGGTTTTCACCGTCCTCCCAGGTTTCGCTGCGTTTGAAGTAGGGCAGGGCATCGGCGTACGACCATCCGGTGGCGCCCTCGCGCGCCCAGCGATCGAAGTCGCCGCGGTGGCCGCGGGTGTAAGCCATGACGTTGATCGACGAAGAGCCGCCCATTACTTTGCCGCGGAATATGTGCAGCCGGCGGCCGTTCAGATGCGGCTCGGGTTCGGTTGTATAACCCCAGTCGAACATCTTGCGCTGTTGCAGTTTGCCGAGACCGAGCGGGATTTGGATGTAGGGATGCCGGTCCCGGCCGCCGGCCTCCAGCAGCAGCACGGTGGCTCCGGCGTCTTCGGTCAGGCGGTTTGCCAACACGCATCCGGCCGATCCGGCGCCGACGATGATGAAGTCATAGCCAGCCCCGTTGCCCATGACATTGCTGCCTCGTTCCGACGTCGCGCCGGCCATGAAATGAACCACTGCGTGGGAATTTTCCAGATCGCTGGTCAGGATGCAGGATAAGCGTCACACTGATCGCCCAGAAGCTGGAGAGAAGTATGACCAACCCATCCGGCCCCCTCAAGGGTCTGCGCGTGTTTGACCTCACCCGTGTCCTTGCCGGTCCCACCTGCGCACAAATGCTTGGCGACCTGGGCGCCGAGGTGATCAAGATCGAGCGTCCCGGCGCCGGCGACGATACCCGCGGCTTCGCTCCGCCGTTCATGCCCGGGACCAAGGAGAGTGCGTATTTTGTTGGCGTAAACCGCAACAAGATGTCGGTCACGCTGGATATCGGGAAGCCGGAGGGGCAGGAGATCGCGCTGCGGTTGATCGCCGATTGCGACATCCTGGTGGAGAACTTCAAGGTTGGCGCTCTGGAGAAATACGGGCTTGGCTACGAGCAGTTGCATGCAAAGTTTCCCCGCCTGATCTATTGTTCGATCACCGGGTTCGGGCAGACCGGACCGTATGCTCCGCGGCCTGGCTATGACAGCCTGATCCAGGGCATGGGCGGGGTGATGAGCCTGACCGGCGAGCCGGACGGACTGCCGCAAAAAGTTGGCGTTCCCGTGGCGGATTTGTTTGCCGGTCTGTACGGTTGCATCGGCATTCTGGCGGCGATCCGGCACCGCGACCTTACCGGTGTCGGCCAGCAGATCGACATCGGGATGCTGGATACGCATGTGGCATGGCTGGCCAATCAGGGGATGAATTACCTCGCCACCGGGGAGAACCAGCCCAGACTTGGCAACCAGCATCCGAACATCGTGCCGTATCAGGTGTTCCCGACAGCGGACGGTCATATGGTGCTGTCGATCGGTAACGATCCGACTTTCAAACGATTCTGCGAGGCCTTCGCTCTGACCCATTTGCTGGAGGATGAACGCTTCGCCACTAACGCCGCGCGCGTGCAAAACCGGCAACTGGTGACGGATACGCTGACCCCGGTCATGCAGCAGCACCCGACCGGTTGGTGGATCGACCAACTTGAGGCGCTGAAGATCGGCTGCGGCCCGATCAACAAATTGTCCGAGGTGTTCGCCGACCCGCATGTTCAGGCCCGGCATATGGTGCTTGAGATGGAGCATGCGACCGGAGGCAAAATGAAAATGATCGCCAATCCGGTGAAACTGTCGGAAACGCCGCCGGATTACCGCCTGCCCCCGCCGCTGTTGGGGCAACATACCGACCAGGTTCTGTCTGAGAAACTGGGCCTTGATGCATCGGCGTTGGCGGCATTGCGCGAGAAGGGGATCATTTGATGGACGACTTATTCGAAATCATGCGCACGACCCGCTCGATGCGCCGTCTGAAGCCGGACCCGGTGCCGGACGATTTGCTCAACCGGGTGCTGGAGGCCGGGACGTTTGCCGCGAACGGCGGCAACATGCAGTCCTGGCGATTCCTGGTGATCCGCGATCCGGCGATCAAGGCAGCGGCCGGTGCATGGTATCAAAAGGCGTGGCACGAGGTGGTGGGACCGCGTTACCGCTCCGGTGGACCGGCGCCCGGGGTGACGCCGGAACGTTTCGCCCGCATGTTGAATGCGGCGGAGTATCTGGCCGACCATTTCCATGAGGCACCGGTGTGGATCGTGCCCTGTCTGGCGGGACCTCGGGGGTCGGGGTCGTCGATCTTCCCGGCAGTGCAGAACATGCTGCTGGCATGCCGCGCTCTCGATCTGGGGACGACGCTGACCACGCTATATATGATGCATGAAAAGGAAACCGAGGCAGCGATGGGAATTCCCGACGGCTACCATTCCTACGCAATTTTGCCGGTTGGTTTTCCGATGGGGAAATTTGGTCCGGTGCGGCGGTCGCCGCTGGTGGATGTGGTGTTTGACGATAAGTGGGGGAAGGGGTGGGATCAGGGGCAATGAATGGAGCGCTTCGGCGAGGCGTTGGATTCCGTCCTTCGGTTCGAGCTAAGGGCCGACAGTTGGGTCGCCTACGCCGTCTTTATTATCGCATCCGGCGTTATAGGCCTGGCTCTCGTGTTGCTCGACGCTTGCTCGGTCATGCTGACGCTGGTGGTGCACAAAAAGGGCTCGAATCCAGGTTACTCCTATCTTGGGTTGACTCACGGATGGCGGGCAACCCCGCGAAATGCCCTCGTCTGGATAATGGCTTCCATGATAGCATCAGGCTTGGGGATGATGGGCCGAATCTTCAAGCCAACGCCTCTGGCAGCAGTTATCGCGTCGCTGACGTGGCGAACGCTGCTCGCTCAGTTGCGACGACTGTCGGCTCACCAGGAAGAACAGCGACCAGGAGTGGAGTAGTAGCATGAACGTTCTTGGCACAGTGGTGGACCGAATCCTCGCGGTGGTAAGCCAACGTGCATTCTGGACCGAAGTGCAAATCCGGGAACTCGTTCGAGACGACAACGAGAAAAAGATGGAAGCATTCTACGGGCACACGGATAAGACAAAGTCCACGACCCGATTAAATAACTTACGCGCGATGCGGATATTTGCTACGGATGAGCAGCAAACCTGGCTCGTTGCAGACTGCAGAATGGCTTATAGTGTGCTGGACGATCGTCGACTTGAGGAGCCGCGGATCAAATGGAGGTTCAAGCTGGACAGCGTCCTCCCAGTACACGCCGACGAGAATTGGTCAACTACCGCAGGCGTGCTCGGCTTTGGAAATAGGACGCAGAAGTTGCTGTATACGAAGGAAATGTTCACAAACGAGCCGGCAGCCGTCGTGATCAACCACTTCCTATCTGGTAGTAATGGCTGAGAGACCTTGGACCCTCAGCATGATACTTTCAATGGTTGCCTCATTGCATCACCTGGACTCGCATCGTCACCAGCGGGTGATCTGACGTATTTTCCTTGTGCGGAACTTCCACTATCTCTGTCATTATCCGTTCGACGTGCCGCAGAGTGCTGCGCATTATCATCAGCTTCGCAGAACGGCGCGTAGCTGTTTCTGTGTGAATTCCCGGTTTCCTAACGCTTGCAGACGACGTGATCGTCCCAGGGGGCGTCCAGCCCCCTGGTTTGAACCGATCAGTAGCTCAGCGCGGCTTCCTCCACCGGCACCCAGCGGCCGTTCTTGACCACCGTCAGGAACGAACTGGTGGACGCATGGTGCTGATCCGGACCGAACGACAGCACGCTGCCGAAGATG
>Ga0187867_10000466_pt1 | contig 36232 bp, 23 predicted proteins | sample June2016WEW_13_1_FD_132976 | JGI IMG/M metagenome (GOLD analysis project Ga0187867, IMG submission 132976) | Peatland microbial communities from SPRUCE experiment site at the Marcell Experimental Forest, Minnesota, USA - June2016WEW_13_10 | ecosystem: Environmental > Terrestrial > Soil >... | reverse complement strand
TTGTGTTGTCGAGCTTGGGGATGACGATGGCGGCGGCCACGGCAGCAAGCACGAGCAGTGTCCCGACGCGGAAGATCCTGCCACGGAAGCGCTCCCTCATCTCCCGGGCCGCCACCAGTGCGACATCGCCCTTGAACGGCCCCAGCCACTGCCCGGTCCGCGTCCGACCCGCCGCTCGGTGCCTCATGCGGCTTCGCAGTCTTACGATCAAGACCACTGCCACGACGGCCGCAATGACTGCTCCTCTCACCTCACCGCCTCTCGGAAGACTTCTGACAGGCGCCGGCGCGCGAAGACGAACTCGGTTACCCGGCCCGCCGCCATGGCCGCGCGAAGTACCGACTGGCTGTCCACGGAGTCCTCGAGCACCAGTCGCGCCGCACCGGCGTCGAGCTCAGAGACGGTGACACCGCTGATGGCTCTTGCCCACGAAGCGTCTCGGTCGCCTTCCACCCGCACGACAAGGCGCCGTGGGCCACTGCTCTCGAGTTCGTCCACCGTTCCCGAGACGACCAGGCGACCGTGGTCGATGATCGCGACCGATTCGCAGAGGTCCTCGACCTGGTCCAGCTGATGGCTGGAGAACAGCACGCAGCACCCGGCGCGGGCCTGCTCGACGAGCACAGTGCCAATGGTGTCGATGCCAGTCGGGTCGAGCCCCGCCAAAGGCTCGTCGAGGATGAGTACCTCAGGTCGGTGCACCAAGGCGGCAGCGAGTTGCACCCGCTGCTGGTTCCCGTGAGACAAGGCGTCCACCTTGGTCTCGGCCCGATCCGCCAGCCCAAGCCGTTCCAGCCAGCTCGTCGTGGCGGAGCGGACCTCGGTTGCGCTCATACCGTGCAACCTCCCGAGGTATTCGAGCTGCTCGTACACCTGCATGCTGGGGTAGAGGCCCCGCTCCTCGGGCATGTAGCCGAAACGCCGGCGTTCAGCCTGGGCCACGGGGGTGCCGTTCCACCTGACCGTTCCAGCATCCAGATCGGTGAGTCCGAACACAGCCCGCATGGTGGTCGTCTTGCCGGACCCGTTCGGACCGAGGAAACCCACCACCTGGCCGGCTGGAACGGAGAAAGAGAGGTCGTCAAGCGCGGTGAGGGTCCCGAAGCGACGCGTCAGTCCTTCGAGTTCGAGGAGAGCCACGCTCTCAGACTAAGTCACCGACTGGTTCGTCACCGACGCCTTGACCGGCAAAACCAGACGTGGACGGCTATGTCAGCGACAGGGGAGTTGAGTGGAACCATCCGCCCACCTGTGCGCTGCGAGGTCGATCACACCACGCCACCAAGGTGACGACGCAGAACGACAGGCGGTGCTTGAGGGGCAGCGCTGGAAACGCGATGCCTCTCAGCGAGGTGCGTAGACCTTGGACACATAGTCGTTGAGCATGCGCGTGGCGCAGTACTTCGGGCCGAGAGTGCGCATCGAGGCGCGTATGCGTTGCATCCAACGGTTGGGGATCCCGCGAGCGTCACGGTCGAAGAAGGAGGGTTTCACCTCGTCACTGAGCAGGTTGTAAAGGGTCGAGGCGTCACGATCGTCCTGCGCCGACTCGTCGGGGTCGACGTCGCCATTTAAGGCCCAGCCGTTCGAGCCGTCGAAGCCCTCCATCCACCAACCGTCGAGGACGCTCAAGTTGAGGCAGCCGTTCAGCGCCGCCTTCATGCCGCTCGTGCCGCTCGCCTCGAGTGGTGGGCGTGGCAAGTTGAGCCACAGGTCACAACCGGCGATGAGCGTGCCGGCGACGCTCAAGTCGTAGTCCTCGACGAAGACCACGCGGTTGCCCACCGCGGGCGAACGCTTCAGCTCGAACATGCGCTGCGCGATGGCCTTGGCGGCGTCGTCGAGTGGATGAGCCTTCCCTGCAAACACGAACTGTGCCGGCTGGTCGTGGTCCAACAGCTCCATCGCTCGGGCCGCGTCGTGCAGAATCAAGTTCAGCCGTTTGTAGGTCGCGAGGCGACGGGCGAACCCGATGGTCAAGAAGGAAGGGTCAAAGGCCTCCGCGGCCGCCTGCACGAAGTCGATGTCCTCGCCGCGGGCGAGCCGGTCGACGACGACCTTGCGCCGTATGAGGGCCACCAGGTGGCGCCTTTGTTCGCAACGTACCTCCCAGAGCTCCTCGTCCGGGATGGCATCGACACCGGCCCAGACCGCCGGGTCGGAGGCGTGGGTCTCCCAACTCTCACCGAAGTGTCTGGTCAAAAGCGCCCGCATTGGTGGGGCCATCCAGGTCGGCAGGTGAACAGCGTTGGTTACATGGCTGATGGGCACTTTGTCTATCGGCCCGTGGGGGAACATCTCGTGCCACATGCCCCGGGCAACTAGTCCGTGTCGGGCGCTTACCGCGTTCGTCGAGCGCGTGGCGCGGATCGCCAGAGGCGTGAGGCCGCTGGCCTCGCCCGCGTCGGCGGGGTGCACCCGGCCAAGGCCAACGAAGGCTTCGCGCTCGAAATGAAGTTCGTCCGCCAAAGCACCGAGCACGGAAAGTATCTCCTCGCGGGTGTAGGTCTCGTTGCCGGCCTGCACGGGCGTGTGTGTCGTGAACACGAAGCGGTCGCGCACGCCGGCGAGGGCGACGGCGGGGTCGACGCCCCGGCCCGAGGCATCGACTCGCATCGAAGCGACCGCCAAAGTGGCGAGAGCCGGGTGCCCCTCGTTCAGGTGGAAAAGGGTCGGCTCAATCGACATGGCGGAGAGAGCCCGCACCGCGCCCACGCCAAGCAGGGCGTACTGGGCGAGGCGGATGGCGCGGCTGCCCTCGTAAAGCCGTGCGCTGACCCAGCGTTGCAGGGGGGTGTTCTCCGTTAGCTCGGCGTCGAGGAGGTAGAGGGGTATGCGGCCGACGTCGGTACGCCACACGTGGGCGGAAAGGGTCCCGTCCCAGACCGGGACCGTCACCGTGAGCGGGGAGCCGTCGGACTCGGTGACGCGAACCGCCGGCAGCGTCTCGGGATCGGCGTCCACCCAGTATTCCTGCTGCCATCCGGTCCGATCCACACGCTGGTGCAAGTAGCCCTTGCGATAGAACAGACCGACCCCGACGAAGGGCAGCGCCTGGTCGGAGGCCTCCTTCAACACATCCCCGGCGAGCACGCCGAGTCCTCCCGAGTAGACAGGCAAAGAGGGGTGGATGCCGAATTCGGCGCAGAGGAACGCCACGGGTCCGGCCCCGATATCTGTCCGGGCGGGGCGAGCGGCGTCGTCGTCGATCACGCGGGCGACCGCCTCGACACGAGCGAGGTACTCATCGTCGGTCGCTGCCGCGAGCAGGGAGCGTTCGGACAGGTCTCGCAGGAAGCGAACGGGGTTCTCGCCCGTCAGCCTGAAGCGGTGGGCGCCGAAGCGCTGGAACAGGGCGCGGCCGTCAGGCGTCCACGACCAGCGGTAGTTGTAGGCGATCTGCGCGAGCGGGTGGAGCGACTCCGGCAGTCGGCGCGCCAGACGGTCGACGGCTCGGGCGAGGTCGTTCGTGCCGTCGAAGTGGGCTTCGCGGTCGTGGGGCAAGGTCATCAGGCTGTGAACCTAATGGGTCGACGGCGAAGACTCACATTCCCCGCCGCCCGGCCATTGCACCGAGACCGTCTCTGCCAAGAAGGTGAGATCCAAAAGCGCCGTCCGGGTGATTTTCGAGCCCGAGGCCTCGCGCAGCACGGCGAGGGCGGCGCGCACGTCGTTGAGCTCGCGGGACCCGAGGGGCGCCGCCGCGGCCACAAGCCCAGCGAGCGCCGGCGCGTCGTCGACCTCGGCCGGGCGTGAGCGAAGGCCTACCGTCAACAAGCGCAAGGCGAGGAGTGCATCGAGCTCACCGGTGCCCGTGAGCCGGCCAGCAGCCACGCGGGCGGCCACGTCCGTCCCGGCGGTGGCGAGAGTGGTCTCCCGCCAGGCTTGCTCGCCTGGGACACGCCCGCGGGCCACGGCTCCCACGGCCCCGCGACAGCCGGCTTCGATCTCGACCGGGGTGCGCCGAAGCGTCGGGGCGTGCTCGACGATGACAGTTCCCCTGGCACGCCCGTTCGCCATCTCGATGTCGCCCGAGGAGACGACCCAGGCGCCGCGCCGGGTTGGCTGGCGGGCCACCCCTGCGGCCAGCTCGAGTCCGAACGCTCCGGCGACCGCGGTCGCGTCGACTCGGTGTGGCTCAACCTCACGCGCCCACAGTTCACGGCCAGTCAGATCCTGTTCGAGATTCGATCGCACCTCGCCGAGGCGCTTCAAGAACTCGGCGGCGAGGTCGAGGTCGAGCACTCGCTGCGCGGTCTCGAGCACGACGGCGGCATGGCGCAGCGACAGCAATGTCTCTATTCCAGTGGGATCGGCGAAAAACCAGGCGCAGCTCGTGAACGCGCAAAGAAGATGGCGTTGCAGCTCGAGCAGTTCGAGCGCGAGCGTCGTCTCGACCTGGCTGCAGCGACCGACGGCCCTTTTCGCCACGAACTCAAAACGTGGTTCCTGACCGGCGAGCACGCGGCCGTAGTCGACCACGGCGCCGCGCGGGTCCCCCAGCAACCGGCCCAACGCCGCCATCACCGGCTCTGCGAGGCTCGAACCGAGCCAGTCGAGCGCCTCGCGAAGCGGGCCCCGCCAGGACTGGTTCCACCCCGGCTTGGAGTTCGTCGTGCACCCGCAGTCGGCCCGCCACCGTTCGACACCGTGAACACAGCTCCACGAGGACGGGGAGACGAGCTCGACCTCCCAAGTGGCTTCATGCTCAGCGAGCCACGTGCCGAGATTGGTGACCTCGACGCCCTCGGCCGCCAGTTCCTGAGACGCCCAGGCGAGTGCCATCTCGCCGAACTCGTGGTGGTGCCCGTAGGTCTCCCCGTCGGTGACGATCGCCACCAGCTCGCCGGCGCCGCTCGTTGTGATTGCGGCTCGAACCGCGGCGACGAAACTGGCTCCGTCGTCCAACAGGCTCCCGAAGGCGACACCGCGCGAGAGCGGCCCGTGCCCGAAGACGACGGTCATCGTCTCGCCCCCGGGCAGCGCCACAAAGTAGGGCCGGGTCGGGTCGACCCGTTCCCCGCTCACCTCGGCCCACTCACCTCCGGGGGCACGGACGCGCAAGGCCTGCTGGGGCATGAGAACGGTGAAGCGAATGCCGTGTCGAAAAACGCTGGCGAGCGTGACCAGGTCGACGGCGGTCTCGGGCAGCCACATACCTTCTGGAGAAAAGCCGAAGCGAGCCTCGAAGTCGGCGACGCCCCAGGCGACGAGCGTCTCGCGGTCCTCAGGCGTAGCCAGCGGCAAGATGGCGTGGTAGGCCGGTGCCGCCAGCGCCGCGCCGCTCGCCCGCGAAGAGCGCGAACCCGCCGCCCGCACAGCGGCGTCGACATCGGGCGCGTTCGCGGCCAGCCAGCTGTGAAGCGTTCCCACGACGTCAAAGCTCGCAGCGGCGAAATTGTCCACAGAAGAACCCAGCCGCCGATCCGGCGCCAGGATTGCCGCGGCGGTGTTGGGTCGATAGCACCCGGCGGTGACGCTCTCGTTCCAGTCGTGGTAGGGGAAGGCGTCGGGCTCCGGTTCGACCACCTCCAGCCAAGGGTCGGCGCGGGGCGGCTGGTAGCAGTGCAGGTGAAAGCAAACGGCGACTGTCATCGCCGTCTACTCAGATGGGCAGAGCACGATGAGTGCGAGCGGCGGCAGCACGAGCGACGCAGAGTGCCCACGACCGTGCCAGGGCGTCTCGGTCGTGTCGAAGTAGTCGGGCAGCGGGTAGGCGCTTCCTCCGAACTCTTGCGCGTCGCTGTTGACAAGGACCATCCACCGGCCGGGGTACGGGATGCCCACACGGTAAGCCTCCCGTGGCACCGGCGTGAAATTGGCGACCACGACGAGCACGTTGCCCGCCTCGTCCCGCCGCTCGTAACACAGCACGCTTTGCGCCCTGTCTTCGCAGTCGATCCAGGCAAACCCGCTGTCGGCGAGGTCGTCGCGGTGCAGGCAAGATTGCCCGCGGTACAGCTCGTTGAGCCGGCGCACCCAGGCGGAGATGCCTGCATGGGCTGGTGAGCTCAATAGGTGCCAGTCCAAACTGGCGTCGTGGTTCCACTCGTAACGCTGGGCGAACTCGCCGCCCATGAAGAGCAGCTTCTTGCCGGGCTGGGTGAACTGGTAGCCGTAAAGGAGCCGGAGATTGGCGAACTGCTGCCACTCGTCGCCCGCCATACGCGAGACAAGCGAGCCTTTGCCGTGCACGACCTCATCGTGCGACAGCGGCAGGACGAAGTGCTCGCTGTTGGCATAGATGGCCCGGAAGGTCAACGAGTCGTGGTGCCAGGGGCGGTAGATCGGATCAACCGAGAGGTAGGCGAGGGTGTCGTGCATCCAGCCCATGTCCCACTTGTATCCGAAGCCGAGCCCACCAGCCTCCACGGGCCGGGAGACCCCAGGCCAAGCCGTGGACTCTTCCGCGATCGTCGTGGCGTCGGGGAACGACCTGTAGACCTCGGTGTTGCAGGCTTGGAGAAGCTCAATCGCCTCGAGGTTCTCGTTTCCCCCGAATCGGTTCGGGACCCACTCGCCGGCTTGGCGCGAGTAGTCGAGATAGAGCATCGACGCCACCCCGTCCATGCGCAGCCCGTCGGCATGGAACCTCTCCAGCCAAAAACACGCGCTCGAGATCAAAAAGCTCCGTACCTCGCTCCGGCCGAAGTTGAAGATCCAGCTCTGCCAGTCCGGGTGCACCCGCTGGCGGATGTCGGCGTGCTCGTAGAGATGAGTGCCGTCGAAGTCGGCCAAGGCGAAGGCGTCGGAGGGAAAGTGCGACGGCACCCAGTCGAGGATGACCCCGATCCCGGCCTGGTGAACCATGTCGACAAACTCGGCGAAGTCGTCCGGCGTGCCGTAGCGGGCGGTCGGGGCGAAGTAGCCCGTCGTCTGGTACCCCCACGAGCCGTAGAAAGGGTGCTCCATGATGGGCATGATCTCGATGTGGGTGAAGCCATGGCCCCGGACGTGGTCTATGAGCAGGGGGGCAAGCTCTTTGTAGCTGAGCGAGCGGCCGTTCTCCTCGGGCACGCGCCGCCACGAGCCGAGGTGCACCTCGTAGATGGACATGGGCTTGTCGAGACGCTGCAGGCCGGGGCGGCGCTGCATCCACTCGGCGTCGTGCCAGTCGTGGCGGGGCTCGAAGATCACCGACGCCGTCCCCGGCGGCTCCTCGGCGGCAAAGGCGAAAGGATCCGCCTTGTCGAACTCGGCCCCGCCGAGGCGTGACAGCAGCCGGTACTTGTAGCGCATGCCAACGGCGGCCTCAGGAACGAAACCCTCCCAGATCCCCGATTCTGCGTGGGCCGAGAGCGGGTGGCGGGCGCCGTTCCAGCCGTTGAAGTCGCCGATGACCGAGACACGTTCGGCGTTCGGCGCCCAGACGGCGAACAGGACACCGCGGACCCCGCCGACGGTCATCGGGTGAGCGCCGAGCTTGTCGTAAAGGCGGTAGTGGCGCCCCTCGTTGAACAGGTAGACGTCTTTGGAGTCGAGCCTGCTGATGCCCATCACCGTCAAAGCGGCGGGCGCTAGACGACCGAGCGGAGCTGAGGGGGCCCTGCCGCGATGTTCGCGCAGGGGAGCCAAGGCCTCGTGCAGATCTTGGTCTTCCACGATCTGTTCCAGGGTGGCCTTCGTGAGGCGTTGCCAGTTCGGTCGTTCCGTGCTGGTCCCTGGCAGGTTGACCGACTGCTGCTCACCGAGCACGTCGTCAAGTTGCACGAGCACGAGCCCGGCCTCGCTACGGGCGAGCACGGCATGGACGGCCTCCAGCACCGCGCTCGGTGCGTTCTTGCCGTCGAGCTCGTCGCGGGCCACGGCGGGGAACTCTGTCTCGGCCAGCTGGGAGAGCCGCTCGCGAAGCTGCGCCCGCTCTGCGCGCACCCTTGTCAGCGATGAGGCGTCCAGCTGGCCGCACTCAAGGCGCTCGTCGATGTCGTGACCGCCCCACCAACCCGCGAAGGTGGGCAGGTCGTGGGTCGAAAAGGAGGCGACGCAACCCGCAGGGGGCGAGTCGAGCACCGGCTCGCCGCTCTCGCGAATGGAGAACTGGGCCACGTAGGCGCGCCGAATGCCGGTGCGTCGCATGCCCTCTCGGACCTCGTTGTCGACAGTGCCCAGGTCCTCGCCGATGATGTCGGCCCTGTGGCGCTTGGCCTCGATGGCGACAACGGCGAGCAGCTCTCGAAAGGGCATCTTCACATAGACGCCGTCGCGTGCCGAAGCGCCGTCGGGGACCCAGAACAGTCGTTGCAGGCCCATGACGTGGTCGATGCGCAACATGCCGGCCACGCTCAAGTGGTGGGCAAGGGCGGCACGGAACTCCGCGTGGCCGTCGGCGCGGAGCGCCTCGGGCCGCGGGGGAGGGATCCCCCACGACTGGCCCTGGGCGAAAAAGCTGTCCGGGGGCGCCCCGACCGACATGCCCGTGGCGTACTGGTCGCGATGGCGCCAGATGTCGTAGCTGCAGGGATGGACCCCTACGGGCAGGTCGAGGAGGAGGACCTGCCCGCGCTGGGCAAGGCGCTGGGAGAGCTCGGTCATCTGCTCTTGGGCGATCCACTGGGCGTAGATGTAATAGCGCTCCACGACTGGGTCGACATCGCTCCAGCGGAGCAGACCACCCCGCAGCGGCCCGGGCCAGGCGTGCCAGTTGACTCCGAAGCGATCGGTAGCGGCACGAAAGCGGGCGTAGTCGACGAGCCCTGGGCGCTCGAACATGAAATTGCGCAACGCTGTCTCACGACCGGTGCGGGAGCGTGCGACGGCAGTGGCGAGCGCGCTCAGCACCGACCGCTTGGCCGCTATGACGGCGGCACCGTCGACCATCGATCCGTGGGTGAAGGCTGCGCGCCCTTGGCTCGCCTGCAGGTTCGAGATGAGTGCGTGCGCGGCGGGAGACCAGGCGAGCTCCGGTACCCGCTCCACGTCGATCCAGCGTTCGTGCCAGTAGTGGCGGCTCACCGGCAGATAGGGGCTCGCCTCGAACGACTCTGGACCGAAGCCGGCGAGCAGCGGCAGTGTCGCGACGACGCTTGCTTGCTCAGAGGCAGCAAAGCGTCCGAGTTCGTCGAGGTCTCCGAGGTCGCCCGAGCCCCAGCTACGCCCCGAATGCAGTGAGAACAGCGGAGCAAGTATCCCAAAGGCGCGCCAGTCATCGGCGAAGCGCCCGTGACCGGCATCGACCGGCGAGACAATGACGCTCGAGGTGCCTGTGCGGCCCCGCACGCGGACGGTGAAGGCGTAATACCCGCATTCAAGGACCGAAGGCAGGCCGACCGCGCCCAGATAAATGTTGCGACCGTCGACGCGCTGGCGCGTCAACGATGCGAGGTCGTCGCGCCCGATGGCCCATTCGACACGGTCTCCGGTCTCGGACTCGATGGCGCACTCTAGCTCGCTGTCGGCCTCACGCAGCCGGACGGGGATCTCACCGGCAACGGCGTCGTCGAGGACCGTCACGGGCTCCACGATCCGTTCGACACGCGCGCTCCGCCGGCTGCGGAGCAGGCGGGCGGCGTCACTGGCCTGCCCGATAGGAGAACCGAGGGCGTTCAGCACCGCGACGAGCACCTCCGGGTCCGCGCGACAACGCAGACCGGCATCGTCTAGGTACTCGAGCATCACCCCGCAGTCGACAGCGAGAGCCCGCAGCGTCGCCGGGATGGGGGGAACCGTTGCCACGGGCCTCAAGCCGACCAGGTGATGAGGTTCGGCACGAACGGATGGGCGAGCGCGGGGTGGAAGGGCAGAACGCGGGCGACGAGCTCGGCGTCGGCACCGGTCTCTCTGGGCACCTGCACGTTGTAGCGGGCGAGGCCGTTTCGCCGTGCTTCAAACTGGGCGGCGAGCGGGAAGGCCTCGCCCCGGCTCGGCGCGACCCACAGTTGCACGGTCACCTCGGAAGGCTCGAGGTCACCGAGCTCGGCGGCGATCTCGGCCCGCATAGCACCACCCGGAGCGACGATGACATCTTCGACCGCGACGTGCACCGACGGCCAATTCTCATAGAACCGCGCCAGCGCCGAGGCGAGCTCGCGGGCGCGTTCGGCCTTCTCGGAGGCCAGCCAGGTCGCGCGGTGAGCTCCGGGAAGGTAGAACGAGTCGACGTATTCGTGCACCATCCTGTGCACGTTCCACGTCGGGGCAAGCGTCGCCAACGACTGGCGGATCGAAGCCAGCCAAGCGCGGGGCACTCCCTTTGCGTCCCGATCGTAAAAGCGAGGGACGATGTCGTGCTCGAGCAGGTCGTACATCGACGTGGCGTCGCTCGAGTCCTGCTCGTCGAAGTCCTCGTAGTGTTTCGCCGTGCCGATGCACCAGCCGATCGGCGCCGCGTCGGGGTCGGCGTCGTTCCAGACCTCGTCCCACCAGCCATCGAGCGTGCTGAAGTTGAGCGAGCCGTTCTCGCCCGCCTTCATGCCCCCGACGCCGCAGGCTTCGAGCGGACGCCGGGGAGTGTTCAGCCACAAGTCGACGCCCTGAGACATAGCCCGGTCCATCGTGAGGTCGAAGTCCTCGATGAAAACGACCCGGTGCTCGAGACCGTGCTCATGGGCGAACTCGACGACCTCGCGGAGAAGTCTCTTCCCGGACTCGTCACGGGGGTGCGCTTTTCCTCCGAAGATGATCTGCACGGGGCGCTCGGCATCACCGAGGATGCGCCCGAGCCGGTCGGTGTCGCGCAGGAACAATGTCGGGCGTTTGTAGGCGACGAAGCGACCGACAAAGCCGATGGTGAGCGCCTCGGGGTCGAGGAGCGTTTCGGTAGTCGCGAGACGTTCTTCATCGGCGCCGCGACGGGCAAGCTGCTCGTTGCGCCGCGTCCGGGTGAACTCGATCAGCCGGGCGCGCGCCCGACATTTCGCCTTCCATAGGTGCTCGTCCTCGGCCCCGATGAGCGGCATCCACGAGTCCGGCGAGCCCGGCGTCGTGCGCCACCCGAGACCGAGCTCAAGGTCGAGCAGCTCCTCGATGTCGTTGGAGATCCAGGACTTGAAGTGAACCCCGTCGGTGACATGGCCGATCGGCACCTCTTTGAGCGGCAGCCTCGGCCACAGGCCCCCCCACTGGTCCCGCGTCACCCTGCCGTGCAGGCGGCTCACCCCGTTTGCGGCGCCTGCCAGCCTTAGGGCGAGCACGGTCGGGCAGAAAGAGTCCGTCGGGTCCTCGGGCCGGTAGCGGCCGAGCGAGCCGAGTGTCTCGAGGTCGATCTCGAGCAAAGAAGCGAACCGAGCGAGGTAGCGGTTGGCGAGCTCGGCGGGGAAGTAGTCGTGCCCGGCGGCGACAGGAGTATGCGTCGTAAAGAGCAGGCCGGGCGCCGCCACGAGACGGGCCTCGGCGAACGGGAGCCGGTCACGCGCCATGACGAGACGGATGCGCTCGAGGGCGGCGAAGGCGCTATGGCCTTCGTTGAGGTGCGCTATGTCGGGATCGTGGCCCAAGGCGGCAAGGGCACGCACGCCGCCGATGCCTAAGACGAGCTCTTGTTGGATGCGTGTCTCCTGGTCGCCCCCGTACAACCTGGCCGTGATCTCGCGGTCGCTCCGGCGGTTTTGCGCCACGTCGGTGTCGAGCAGGTACAGGCGCGTGCGCCCGACGAGCACGGTCCATACCTGGGTTATGAGGTCGCGCCCGGGCAGCTCGACGGGGACGCGCACCGGGCGGCCGGCCGCGTCGTGGGCCAACTCGATGGGCAGCTGGTCGAAGTCGAGCACCTCCCAAGACTCCTGCTGCCAGCCCCCCTCATCCAGCCACTGGTGTGAGGTTTCGCGGTAGAGCAGACCGACTCCGACGAGGGGCACACCGAGGGAGCTCGCCGACTTTAAGAACTCGCCCGCGACGGTGCCTAGGCCACCCGCGTAGATGGGCAGCGAGTCCGTGAGGGCGAACTCTGTCGAGAACAGCGCCGCTTCGAAGCGCCGGTCTTTGCGATGCGTCCGGGGGAACCAGGTCTTCGTACGATCTTGCTCGCGGCGCGCGGCGGCGTCGATGACCGCCGCGGCGCGTGCCGCGAGATCCGGGTCCGAGGCGAGCCGTCGCTCTACTTCGGCTGGTCCGAGACCGAGCAGGAGACGACGGGGCCACTCGAGCGCAGACGGGCTCGCCGACGGGTCGAGGGCCGCGAAAAGCGCACGCGTACGCGCGTGCCACGTCCACCCCAGGTTCGTCGCCACACCGAGGAGGTCCTCGAACTCGACGACCTGGCGCCGAGAGGGCTTCGGAGCTGACCGACGAGCCGCCACAACACACCTCCTTGGCGCCATGATCGCGCGGGAAGGCCTGGGGTGCCGGAGTTTGAAGCGAGCCCGGGGCCACAGGGCGGCCCTTTTTGGGTGACTTCGCTCAGCCTGCCGCCGGTGGCGCTGGCCCGAGCGAGGTAAAGCCGGGAGGTGGCGTGACGCCGGGCTGCCAAGGCCCAGGAGAGCTCGCCGGAAAACTCGCCGAGGGCGGGGAAGTGGCAGGGTTGAGCGAACCGGGCGCGAGAAGCGTCGAGGCGCCCGTCGCGATCAGGGCGACGAGAAAGGCACAGTAGATCCAAAACGCCCACGTGAGACCGGAGGCGACGGTGAGTCCCGCTTGCGCGGCGGCTGAGGGCGAGATCCCGAACATGGTCGGTGAGGTGTGCTCTCCAACTTGCACGGCGGCCGAGATCGCCTGCGCGACCATCGGGATGACGGCGCCGGCGAGCAAGGCCGCCCTGTCAAGGAGCGGGCGCCACAAGGCGGCGACGACCACGACGGCGACGAGGGCGATCATCACAACGAGGTTCCCCGCGATGACGGGTCCCGGATTCGAGAACACGTTGCCCGCGGTCAAAGACTCCGTCGCTCCGCTCGAGGTTCGCAGCACGTAGCTGTCCCAGGAAGGGGCGAATGCCGCCGCCGTGCCCAATGCCGCCAGGCTGAGGGCGATGAACGCGAGCGGCTCGAAGCGCCGCGGAGCGCCTACCACCTCGCCTGGGGCACCGGCAGGCGAGCTTTGCGAGCCGTCTCGGGCACGAGCGACTCGGCTTTGTGTGAAGGCGACCGTGGAGCCGGCGGCGCAGGCGAGCCAGCCGACAAGGCCGAGCACGAGGCCGGCGCCCATGAGATGGGCGCCGCCAGCGATCGCTGTGCCCGCGTCCGCGAAGAAGAAGCCGAAGGTGACGATACTCAGTCCCAAGCCGAGGAGCGCTCCCAGCCTGAGACGGGCACCCCCCGAGCCGACCAGCAAGGCGCTCGCCGCCCAAGCGGCGAAGTAGATGGCATGAGGCACCAACTCGGCCGGCTGCTGGGCGAGGCTCGCGCCGGCGAGATAGTCGGGGAAAAGCCCGACTATCCCGCAAAGAACGCCGGCGGCAAGGAGCACCACCGCTAGGGGGGCGTGTCCCAAGGTGCGCCCAAGCGGCTCCATCGCCGCGGTGAGCGAGCCCGTGTCAGCGGCCGGCGGGGTGCTCTCGGCAACCGGGGCGATCGTGCCAGGCGCCTCGATCGCCGTGAAACGGGACCAGGCGGCGTACCAGCCGTCGGGGGAGTCAGGCCACCACTCGAGTGGTTGAGGCGTCATTGTCCCAGTGGCCCAGATCCCGTAAAAGCTTGGCCCCCGGCCGATCTCGTAGCTCGCCCCCCGGTAGGAGATGATCACGTCGTCACGCACTGGTCCGACCCTTCCTTTGGACAACTCGTGATTTGCCAGACAAGGGTAGGAAGTTGACCTGTGTGTCGGCTTAACAGACCCTGAGAGTTCAGCGAGTGGAGGTCGAAGACCTGCTCAGCCGCCTAGGAGATGGTGGCGCTCTTGGGACGCCACGTGCTTGACTGTGCGCCGGTCAGGAGGCGACGTGGGGAAACTGGAGGGGTCGCTCCGCGAGTCGGGGGCCTCGTTGCAGCGGGTGTTCCGGAACCCGGGCTTGCGGCGCGTGAACATCGCCTTCGCGGGCTCGAACATCGGCAACTGGGCTTTCTCGGTTGTGATGTCGATCTACGCCTACCAACACGGTGGGGCGACGGTGCTCGGCGTCGTCAGCGTCGTGCGCTATGTCTCAATGGCAACGCTGGGCCCGATCGTGAGCTCGCTCGGTGACCGGTTCGCCCGCAAACGGGTCATGGTTGTATCCGACCTTGTTCGCGCCGCGCTGATCGCCGGCGCCGCTGTGATCGTGGCGAGCGACGGGCCCGCCCTTGTGGTCTATGTCCTCTCTACGGTGAGTGCTGTTGTCGGCACGGCGTTCCGCCCCGCACAAGCAGCGCTCCTGCCCGTGCTGGCGAGCGACCCGGCAGAGCTGACAGCAGCGAACGTCGCCTCGAGCACCATAGAGAGCGTCGGGTTCTTCCTTGGGCCTGCCATCGCCGCGCTGTTGCTGATCGTCGCCAACCTCCCGACGGTGTTCGTCATCAACGCGCTCTCCTTTGTCTGGTCCGCCGCGTTCGTGATCGGTCTTCGTGCCGACACGAAACCGCCCGCCGAAGAGGAAAAGGAGTCCCGCTTCCTCGAGGCGACGAAGGGCTTTCGAACGATCTGGGTCGATCGTGACCTGCGCCTGCTCGTCGCGCTGCTCTTCGGCCAGGCCCTCATTGCCGGCGCCAGCCTCGTGTTCACGGTGGCGATCGCCTTGTCGCTGTTGCACATGGGGCGCCCGGGCGTCGGCCTGCTCGAAGCCATGACGGGAGTCGGGGGCGTTCTCGGCGGGTTCCTCGCCCTGCTCCTTGCCTACCGTCACCGGCTCTCGTTCGATTTCGGCTTGGGCGTGATCCTTTGGAGCGCACCCCTGGTCTTGGTGGCAGCCTGGCCCGCCGTCCCCGCCGCGGTCGTGGTGATGGTCCTCATCGGGGTCGGCAACTCCATGGTCGACATCAACGCCTTCACCGTTCTCCAGCGCGTCGTGCCTGGGGCGGTGATGGCCCGTGTGTTCGGCGCCGTGCAAAGCCTGGCGATCGCGGCCATGGCTCTCGGGGCCCTTGTCATGCCGCTTCTCATCGCGACGCTGGGGCTGCGGACGGGGCTCGCCATCATTGGAGCCGCCGTGGCCGCTTCTGTGGTGCTGAGCACCGCCGGCCTCAACCGCATCGACAGGACGACCCTCGCTCCGACCAAGCTGGCGTTGATAACGGCCAACGAGATCCTCGCCCCCCTCGCTGAATCAACCCAAGAAGAGCTTGCCCGCTCCCTGGTCGAGGTCAAGGTGCCCGCAGGCGAGGCCGTGGTCGAAGAGGGGATGGCCGGAGATCGGTTCTATCTGATCGAGAGCGGGACAGCAGAAGTCACCGCCCGCGGGAAGGTGGTCAACAGGCTCGGTCCGGGGGACTCTTTCGGCGAGATCGCGCTGCTGCGTGACGTCCCACGCCAGGCAACGGTACGCGCTGTCGAGGATCTCACGCTCTACGCCTTGGAACGCGAGGTGTTCCTCGACGCGGTAACCGGCCACAACGAGGCCAACCAGCTCGCCAACGTCGTCGTCTCCCGGTTCCTCGGCGGCTGAGGCAAGTTGCCTCTGGCCACAGGGGCCCGTAGGTGGCGAGGACTAGTTCTCGAGCCCAGCCCGCTACCCGCGAGCTCATGGGACGATGGCCCTTTGCGGGGCGGCTTCGAGCTCTGGGCGTGCTCGGTGTTGCTGCCGACCGGAGTCGGCGGCGAGCTCACACCTCGGCCGGGCGCCCTGCTGGCTGGCCATGAAAGCGCGGGTCGACAGGAGGTTCTCGATATGCCAGGAGCCAGGGCAGATGGGCGAGGGCATCGATGAGAAAGACCGAGCCCACCCCGACCCACGCGCCGCCGATGACGTCGGTGGGGTAATGCCACCGGAGAGCCAGCACAGCCCAGCCGACAGCGACGACGGCGAGGGCGCCTACGAGGGCACTTATGGGGCGCAACAGGCGCGGCGAGATGAGAAAGACCGCCGCCGCAAGGGCGGCCACCACGGCGACGGTGCCTGAGGGATAGGTGAAGTTGCCGGCGCCTATCTCGCGTCCGACCATCGGCTTGGCGACGTGTTCGACCACCTCAGCGGCAACAATGGGAGCCACCCCGCAGGCAAAGGCGCGCACCCAGTCACGAAATACCGCCAGGACGAAGATGACGGCCACGCCCGCCACGAGCACGGGGAGCGAGCCGATCTTGACCAACTCGTTGGCAAGATGCGAGCCCGGATCGGAAGGCACGTAGAAGTAACCAGCGGCGTCCACACGGTTGGGTCCTGGCCGTTTGGCGAGCAGCAAGCCAGCCAGCGCGGCTGCGGCCAGGCAACCGGTACCCAAGATGAGCTCGACAGCCGTCCAAGCACGCGAAACCGCAGCCGGTCCCCGGCGCCGAGCGCGCTGATCGGACATCCAACCAACTTAATTGCTGCTCGGTCCCGTGATGCATCGCCAGGGCCGGGCGCTCAGCACCCCGTAGGGCGCCTCTAGTCGGATCCGCTGCCGATACGGGCGCTAAGGTCTCGGCGCTCCGCTGTGCAAGTCGGAGCCATGTCGTGTTCGGGGCTGAGCCGGGAGGGACATTGACTGCCTATGTGATCTACCAAGCAGAGATTCTCGACGCTGATCGCTACGAGGAGTACAAGGCGCAAGCTGGCCCGAGCATCACCGCAGCAGGCGGCCGTTACCTCGTTCGGGGAGGCGAGGTCGCGCCGCTCGAGGGCGAGCTGCCTGCGGGGCGCACCGTCGTAGTGGAGTTCCAGACGAGGCAGGCTGCGCTCGAGTGGTACACGGGCGAGACCTACACGGCGATCCGCAAGCTTCGCGAGGGCGCCGCAAAGGCGAGCATGTACGTCGTCGAGGGCGTGTGAACTGCGGCGGACGCCTATGGGGACGGGCGCCTTGAGCGTTTGAGAGGTGCGGCGGGGTCCTTGCGTGTGACCTTGCGATCCGTAAGGCCTCTGACTGGCACTTCGGGCAGCTCCGCAGCGCCTGTTTGACGGCGAGCAGCTCATCTTGGTCACTGGTCATCTTGGCGCCCGCGCCGTGACCTCGCGGCACACGGTCCCCCTGTTGAATCTGGCCGAGCGACCCGATTCTCGGCCCGTGGGCGCGGCGTCGGCCAAGGCGCGAGAACCGCGCCTGCTCAGTTGTGAGCAGCCAGGCGGTGCCGCACGCGTCGCAGCGCCGCTCGACGATGCGCGGCCGTCCGAACACGCACGCGAAGCTACACCGAGGTCCCTTTTTGGAGGCCAAAAACCTGTATACAAGGAGGCCATGGGTGAGATCCGTCCGAGGGGCACTCTGCGTACCTATCTCGGCATAGCCCCGGGCGTCGGGAAGACCTATGTCATGTTTCGTGACGCCCGGGCGGAGCGACGTCGTGGGGTGGACACGGTCGTCGCCTACTGGGAGCGGCACGGGCGGGCGGCGACGGTTGCCCAGCTCGCCGATCTCGAAGTTCTTCCCACCCGCCCGGTCGTTTACCGCGGCGCCACCTTCGAGGAGCTGGACGTGCAAGCAGTGCTCGACCGGGCTCCGAAATTGGCGCTGGTGGACGAGCTCGCCCATGCCAACGTCCCCGGTAGCGGCCGCGAGAAACGCTGGCAGGACGTCGATGAGCTGCTTGGACACGGTATCGACGTCTACACAACGCTCAATATCGCCAACATCGAGTTGTTGAGCCAGCTCGTGGCGCGGATCACCGGGGTGCACCCTGCCGAGCCGGTGCCGGACGCCTTCGTTCGCACCGGCGAGATAAAGCTCATCGACCTCGAGCCGGCGGCGTTGCGTCGCCGTCTGGCCCAGGGCCTCGTGTTTCCCAAGGAGCGGGCGGATGCGGCCTTGTCGAGCTATTTCCGTTTCGCGAACTTGTCCGCGTTGCGAGAGCTCGCGCAGCTGTGGCTCGACGACTCGGTGTCCGACGCCGCCGCCACCTTCACCGCTGCTCACGGCGTGGAGGAGCCCTCGAAGTGCACGGTCATCGTGGTCGGTCTCGAGGGCTCGAGCGCCGACGAATGGCTCATCCGCTACGGGGGCCACCTCGCAGAGATATCCGGCGCTACCTTGCAAGGTGTGCACGTCAGGGCGGAAGACAACCTGGACCGGCCGCCGAGCGAGCGCCTGGAGGAGGACCGCCGCTTGCTGGCCGAGCGGAACGGGACCCTGGTCGAGATTAGGGCCGCTGACACGGCCTCGGGGCTGATCCGAGTAGCCCGCGAGTGCGGCGCGGCCCAGGTGGTAATCGGGTCGCGGCCCCGCACGCGCCTCGCTCGTCGACTGCGGGGACCGACCGTGGACGAGGCCCTTCGCGCTGCAGGAGAGTTGTCGGTGCAGGTCGTCAACGTGGGGCGAGCCGGGACGGGGGAACACCACGGGAGGCACCACAAGGAAAACCCACCCAGCTGAGCGTCGTCATGCACCTACGGAGCTCCACTGCGTAAAGGGCGCGCTGTATGGTTTGGCCGCTTCATCCTCGAGGCTTCCTCTGTCACGAAAGGAACGCTGCAGTGATCAAGGGATTCAAGAATTTCCTGATGCGAGGCGATGTCATTGTCCTGGCGATCGGGCTGGCGGTCGCCTTGGCCTTCAGCACGTTGATCAAGGCGTTCACCGACTCGGTGATTGACCCACTTGTTTCGCGCGCCCAAGGAGGAAGTGCCGTGGGCCTCGGCGTGCAGTTGGGACATGCCGGCAACAGCGCCACGTTCGTGAACTTCGGACAGTTCATTTCCGCGGTGATCTACTTCTTCATTTTCATGGCCGTTCTCTATTTCGCCGTCGTCGTGCCCTACAAGCAGGGAGCGGCGAAGAGGGGCACCGTCGTGTTCGGAGACCCACCCGCGACCAAGACGTGCCCGGCCTGTCTGTCCGACGACCTTCCCGTCGCCGCCACCAAGTGCAAGTACTGCGGCACTGACCAGCCCGCCGTCACGAGCCCTTCTTAGCCCTTTTCGCCCTCGTCCCCGGCAGGATCAGCGGGGCGGCCCCGCGGCGACGACCGCCTCGACCTCGACAGGCGGCTGACCGGGCGTGAAGGATTCGAGCCACCACGTCATGCCGGCCTCTTCCAGTTCGGCCATGCGCGAACCGAGCTCAGCGGCCGGCACGGAGCCGCACTCGCCCCGACAGGCGATGTCGATCCCGGACGGGGCGCCGTTTCTGAGCAGCTCGGAACGGACCGCCGCCACCTTGTCCGTCTCCGGCAGGCCGTGAACGGTCGATCCCCCCTCGTCGAGCAAGGGGAAGCAGCCCTGGTAGCGCGCCGCCCGGGCGAGGGGGCGCTTGTAAGGCCATCTGGCTGCCACCCAGACCGGCAAAGGCTGCTGCACCGGCGCCGGCACAAACGCGTCGCTGTGCACCGCCATCGTCTCTCCTTCGTACTCGACCGCTTGGCCGGACCACAGGCGCAGCAGGACCTCAAGGGACTCGTCGAGGACGGCCGCCCTTTTCAGCGGATCGAGGACCTCACCCGAAAATGAGCTGAGCTCTCCCCGGGTGTCGAGGCCGAGCCCGACTCCTACCACGAGGCGGCCAGACGACAGCTGGTCGAGCGTCGCCGTCTGGCGGGCGAACACCCAGGCACGGCGCCGGGCCAGGGGAGTTACCAGCATCCCGAGACGCACCCGGTCGGTCGCCTGGGCTATGGCAGCTGCCATCACGAACGAGTCGGCCACCTCCATGTGCGAGCCGGCCAATACGTGGTCCCAGAGGTAAAAGCCGTCCCAGCCCCTCTCCTCTGCGAGCCTGGCCAGCTCGACGAGGCGCTTCGGCTCGGCGTACTCGGCAAACGGCGGGATGAACACGGCGTAGGAGAGACCCATCAGCTCGGGACGGTACTAGATCGCAGGTGCCTTGGCGGCACTGCCGCGACGCGGTCCTCGATCTCTCGGGCCGTAGTTCCCGCGACCGTCCCGGCCGAGCCCTATTGGCTAGTTTGGCGGGCACTTGCCGGAAAACGGAGGATTGAGATGCTGATCTCGACCATGAACGACCTGCCGGGCTATGAGGTCACAGAGGTCCGGGTGAGGTCTTCGGACTGACGGTGCGAAGCCGCAACGTTGGCTCCCAGATCGGGGCCGGTTTCAAGGCCCTAGCGGGTGGGGAGCTCAAGGGGATGACGAAGAACCTCATCTCAAGCCGGAGCGAGGTGACTGAGAGGATGGTGCAAGAGGCCGAGACCAAGGGCGCCAACGCCATATTGGCGATGCGTTTCGACACCTCCGAGATGGGCGGTAACTGGACGGAGATCTGCGCCTACGGCACGGCTGTGAAGGTGAACAAGATCTGACTCATTCGGCCCGCAGCACGAGCGCGGTCGGGGTCCGCGCAGCCATTCGCCCCGGTAGGGCGGCGACGAGGTTCGCCAGGACGATCGTCACGACTGCGACCACGACGACCTCGAGCACCGGCACCGTCGGGCGGGGCACGGCGTAGATGTCACGAGCGAACAAGTCCCACAGCCAACGGCCGAGAGCTATCCCTATTGGCACCCCGATGACAATCCCGGTGATCGCCGCCACGGAGGCCTGCCATGCGACGGCGACGGCAAGCTGGCGGCGCGTGAAGCCGAGGGTCTTCAAGAGAGCCAAGTCGCGGCGCCTGCGCCTCACCGAGGCTGCCAGGGTGATGCCGAGGGAGACGACCGCCCCGGCGGCGAGCCCCGCGGCCAAGATGGCGGGAGTGTCACCGCTCGACTGGTAGTTGACGATCTCGGCCGGCCGTTGCACGCCCAGCACGTTGTAGGTGTCACCCGCTCCCTCGGGATCGGCGGCCATGATCCTGTTCGCCGCAGAGGCCACGAGTTGCACCGAAGCCAAGCCGGCGGCGGCCGGGACGCCGTGGCGGAGACGCACGACGACGATGGCAGGGCCGTTCAAGTTGGGGTCGGGATAGGTGAGGGCTCTTTTGAACCGCGCCGGCTCGAGGCCCTGGGGGATCACCACCCCCGTACCCATGGAGGGGTGCAGCGAGCCGCTCGTCCCGATGGCCGGCAAGGTCGCGGTGCCTGAGACCACCATGGGTGTCGGCGGGATGTAGACGGGAGCATCCTGCGGAGTCCCGTAGCTGAGCTCGACGGTGGCGCCGACCGTCTTTCGCAAAGCGGCAAGTGTTTCCTCGCCGAGGACTATCTGGTTTGTTGCCCGTATGCCATGGCCGGACAGGATCGGGGGGCCGAGGGCGTTCTTCTTTGCGATCAGCGCTGGAACGGTGAGGCCGTTGATCTGGACGTCGGCGAAGTTGTAGCCCGTCCATGCCGCCACGTCCGGATCGCGGTCCAACAGTGCCAGAGCCTTGGGGGGGACGTCGCTTCCGCCTGGGGAGTCGATGGCGTAACTCCAGTTCCACCCGTAGAGCGCCGGGTGGGACACGAGGGTGTTGAGCCCGCTGCCGAAAGTGATCGTCGCCACGACGACCACGATCGCGACCACGGCCCCGACCAAGGCCGAACGCGTCGGCACAGTGGAGCGGCCGTCGCCGCCCTCGAGCGAGAAACGCAGTCCGGCCACTGCTTGGGGCGGCAGTCCTGCCCGCGCGGCAAGCTCGACGACGCTCGAGCCGCGGGCGACCGGATCGTCACGCACCCCGGGGCGCCGGCGGGCCGCCCGGCGGTAAGCGAGGCTTAGGGCGAGGCCCCCGAGACCGACGACGAGCACGGCGAAGCCGGTGCCGAGCACGGTCCAGTCGAAGGCGATGCCCGGCGCCGGGTCCACCTGAGCTGCCGGACCCAAAGGGGCCAAGGGCGAGAGGGCGACAGCGATTCCGACCGCGAGCAGCCCGCCGACCACGACGGCTGCCAGCAAGCCAAGAGTCGCTCCCCAGCTCACAACGGCCGGCGACCCGCCGAGCGCTCGCAGGATGTCCAGGTCCCCGGCGTCGGCCCAAAGGGCCCTGCTGATGGCGAGCCCGGCGATGAGAAGCGTGACGAGCGCCGCGATGGCCCCGAAGACACCGAGGGCGATCGCCTCTGGCTTGCTCGCCCGCTCGACTTGCCCCTCGGTCACTGCGGTGTCTTGGAAGGTGTAGACGCTGCCCTTGGGGAGGAGCTGAATGATCTCTTTTTCCACGGCGGCGACATCGGCGCTGCCGTGTCTGAGCCTGAGCCCGTAGGAGGGGTAGGCGGTGCTGACTTGCAGGCGCCGGGTGAGCGCAGGCGTCATCAACACATAGGTCGGGAAGCGGTCGACGTCATCGTTGACGATCTGGCTCGCGAACAGGACGACACCCACGAGCTTGGCCGAAAAACGCACCGCCGGCTTGGCCGTGTTCGGATTGGCTCCAGCTGCGATCTGGGAAGTGCTCATTGCCCCGAGTTCGACTGTTTCGCCGATGTGCCAACCGGCGATCTTGGCCGACTCGGCCGTCGCGACCATCTCGTCGGGGCTGCGCGGATCGGCCATGTGACCCTGCGCCACGGTCACGCGGTCCTGGGAGAAGTACTCACCGCCAACGCTCCCGATGGCGGACACGTCGTCGTTGAGAGCGCTCGAAGCGAGAACCCTCCCGTTTCGCCCAAGCGGGACGATGAGGAGGTCAGGGGCACTCGCCACGGCCGTGACCTCGGGAAGGCGCTCGAGGCGCTCGGTCAGGTTGGCTCCGCCGAAGCCGTATTCGTCCGTGATGTCATAGGTCTGCAAGCGCAGATCCGAGGCGTTGGTGGCAGCAAGATAGGCCGGGAAGGCGGACTGCGTTCGCCTGGCGCCTGCTATGGCTGCCATGGCAAGGCCGCCGACGAGCCCGAGGAGGACGACGACGGTGACATAGCCGGTCCACCGGCTGGGCAAACTGGTACGAAAGCGGTACCAGGCGACGCGAAAGGTTGGAGTCAACGCGCCGATCCGCCCTTTCCCCCTGGCATCGCCCACCTCCTCACATGTGTCCGCGGGTACCTCATCCGATTATGGGTCTCGACCGAGCAAGAGCCGAGTAGGTCAGCCCGTGAACGCGCCCTGGTGCTAGCACTACGACCCGGTGCGCGTTGAGGGCTCCTTCCTAGAGGGTGCCACTGCGTGTCAGGGCCAGGTACGAGATCCAGCCCGCCGGGATGGGGAGCCAGAACGTGGCAATGCGGAAGACGAGCACCGCAGGGATGGCTTGATGGGCGGGGACGCCGATGGCGGTGAGCCCGGCGGAGAGCACGGCCTCCACCGCACCGAGCCCGCCTGGTGTCGGCGCGGCCGAGCCGACCGCATTGCCGGCGAGATAGACGATGGCCGCAGGCAACAGTGCCGGGTGGGCCCCCAGTGACTCGAGGGCGGCGACGAAGGCGATGATGTAGCTGAGGGTGAGCAACAAATTGGCGAGGATCCCAAGCGCAAGTCGCGTCGGCTGGGAAAGCGCGTCCAAAAGTCGCGGCCAAATACTGCGAAGGCGCGGCCAAACAACGTCGTTGAACCTCGCCCGAGTCTGCGGCACGAGCAGGAGGATCGCAACGACAACGGCAATGACCCCGAGCCCGATGAGAAGATCGGTGCTCGGCGCGATCTTGAACCGGCTGATCCCCGAACCGGTGAGGAGGCCGAGCGCGACCAGCAGCAAGACAGACGTCACCACGTTGACGATCTGCGAGATCGCCACAGCCGCTGTTATCGAGCCTCCGTCCACGTTCTGACGGGCGAGGTAGCGGGCGTTGACCGCTACGTGCCCTACTGTCGGAGGCATGGCCAGGCCGACGAAGGCCGTCGAGAGCTGGACGAGAAAACCCCGGAGCGGGGAAAGGTGCTTGGGCACAAAGGCGGCGAGGTTTTCCGCTGCAGCGAAATAGGTGAGGGCCGACGCCAGGATCGCGATCGCGAACCAACCGAGGTTGGTATGGCTCAGCGCTCCAAGCAGGTCCACCTTGGAGAGCTGGCCGATCAGGATGAAGGCCGCCACCGTCAGCGCGCCGGCGCTTAAGACAGTGCGCCATCGAAACCGTTCCAGGTTGACGACCGGGGCTGTCGTGTCCGTGCCGACGAGCTCGTGACGAACCTCCGCCACGCATGCCTGGGCTTCGCGCATGGCCGACCAGCCCCAACTCGCGAGCGCGATCGGCTGAAGCGTTGCGGCGATCGCCGCCTCGTCTGCCGGCCGGTATGCCTTGCGCAATGCCTGGACGGCGTTTGCCGAGCCGACCGACCGGCCGAGGGTCGTAAGCAACTGGGTGACGTCGATGCGACGGACCAGTTCTCCCGCGCCCGGCAGAGCGGAGTCGAGGGAGGAGAAGCCGGCGGAGCTGTCGGCGACGATGATGTTGTCCGCGCGAAGGTCCCGATGGGCCACGCCGGCGTCGTGCAGCGCCCGGAGCGCCTTGAACGCCGACAACGCGCCCTCGAGGCCGTCTGCATCGTCGAAGGGTTCGCCGGGCGGACTCGCGAGCACGAGCACGAGCGTCTCGGGCGGCATCTCGCCCAGCAACAAGACGCCAGGACTGAGCACACCCGCGCCCTGGGCGAGGTAGCTCGACAGCGCGAGCCGTTCGATCTGGGACCGGGAGCTGAGCACGACGTGGCCGGCGACAAGGGGACGCAGGCGTACCAGTGCCCAGAGCCGCCGCGCCAGTCCCGATCCGCGGGTATCGCGGTTCGCCATGCGAAGCTCCACCGGCGTACCGTCAAACAGACTTCCCTCCAAGAGGGCATGGGGATGTCGGACAGAAGAGCGCAGCTCTTTGACGTTCAGCTTCGACTCCGAGAGCCAAGACACGAGCTCACCCGTACTCGGCCGTACCGAGGCCGCCCCGAGGAGCCAGCGCACCGCCCAGCCGAAGAACAAGGCGGCGAACAGCGCCACGGCGAGAGCAAATGGGGTGAGCGAATCGACGGCGAGACCCGTGAGCAACAGCGCCGCGGCGGATAGCCAGCACCAGCGCGACCAACGCGAGCGACGAGCAAGGTCGCTCGCGACGACAAAGGCGATGAACGCCGTGTCGACGACGAAGGTGGAGGGGTTTCTGCCGTGAAGCAGGGCCTGGGAGACATGCCCGTGCTCGCTCTTCCACACGGCCGATGCGGCGATGGCGCCCGCCGCGGCGACGACGGCTGCGACGGCCGCGTTGAGGGCGCCGCGCGCCTCGTGCCGCACGAGGTAGAGAAGCGCCGCGACCACCAAAGCGAAGCTGCCGATGGCGGCAACGACCCCGGTGCCGAGCGCCAGCCAGCGCGGGAAGTGGACCAGCCAGCTCGAAACGTCATCGGCGACCTCGGCGCTGCCGGTGGGAAGAGTCCGAATGACGCCGAGGGTGACGACGACCACTCCGAGCGCCAAGGCTGCGAGGAGCAGGTCCGAGGGACGCCGCACACGCTCAAGGTTTCTCTGGACGCGCCGGGCAGGATGCTTCACGGCCCCGGTTCCTTCAGCATTGCCCACCGGACCGGTGTCTGACCCCGCCCGGGTCGGGCCGCCTCTGGCCTCCGTTCGGGCGCGCTCGAGGGCTTCCATGACGGGCTCTTACCCGTAGAAATCCCTTGTCACTCACTATCGCCAACCGTCTCAGGGTGTCGATTGGTCCCCGCCTTAGTTGAGCGGCACCGTGCCGCCAGCTCCGATGTTTCGCACCGTGTCTCGCGGGTACCGACCATACGACGGTCCCGGCACGACCAGGCTAGAAGGACTCGTGCGGGGTCGCCTCACTCTCATAGACGACAAAAGCCGCGGCCTCAAAAGCCGCGGACAAGCCCGCGGGAGGTGGGAGATGGCCGGAGAGCTGAACGGCGTGCGAGTGGCCTTCGTTCTTGCCAACGAAGGAGTCGAGCAGGTTGAGCTGACCGAACCCTGGGAAGCGGTCAAATCAGCCGGCGGGGTGCCACGGCTCGTGGCACCGAGGCCGGGGGAGGCGCAAGCGATGAATCACCTGGACAAAGGCGATCGCTTCCCGGTGGACCTCACCACGGGCGAAGCAAGAGTCGAGGACTTTGATGCCCTCATGCTCCCAGGCGGGGTCGCCAACCCGGACCAACTTCGCATGGACGGCCCGGCGATCGAGTTCATCACCGAGATGTTCGAAGCCGGCAAGCCGGCCGCTGCCATATGCCACGGCCCTTGGAGCCTCGTCGAGGCCGACCTCGTGCGCGAGCGGACCGTCACCTCGTGGCCCAGCTTGCGGACCGACATCGAGAACGCCGGGGGGACATGGGTCGACGAGGAGGTGCAGGTGTGCACGAGCGGGCCGAACGTGCTCGTCACGAGCCGTAAGCCAGACGATCTCAAGGCCTTCTGCGCCGAGATGACGGCAGTTTTCGCGGGCGCCAAGGCCACGACCAGGCCCTAGAGGTCCACTCACCGAGCCGAGCCAGTCATGGGGACTTGCCGCGCTTACAGCGGGATCGCCGCGTCGTGAAGCGCCAGCGCCAGCAGGCAGACGTCGTCGTGACGCTCGGCTGGTAGCCCGCTCACGATCGGGTCGCACACGGCCTCGGGATGGAGCGCTCCCTCGCTGGCCGCTCTCGCCAGGCGCTCGAGGCCCGGGATCACCCCCTCGGTCCGTTCCTCCACCGCGCCGTCGGTGAAAAGGACCAGGACTTGGTCCGCGAGCAAGGTTCCCCCCCAGCACGAGCTCTCGTCGCCAGGAACACCGAGCACGGGAGTGGGGGCGACTGGGAGATACCTCGTGGCCCCGGGTTCCACCAAGAGCGGCTGCTCGTGGCCTGCCGAGGCGAGGAGCAGCTCGCCGCTCGCCGGGTCGAGCAGAGCGAACATTGCCGTCGCGATCCGGTCGAATCCAAGCAAGCTCCAGCTGCGCCGCAAGGCGACGATCAGTTCGCCGGGGTGGTGGACCTGGCCGAGCAGCACCCGCGTGGCGCTCCGGAGCTGACCGATCAAGGCGGCGGCTTTCCGGTCATGACCGGCCACGTCCCCGATGGCAAAGCAGGCGCGGCCGTCAGGCATGCGAACGAGGTCGTAAAAGTCCCCACCAACCTCCAATCCCCGGGTGGCCGGCAGGTATCGGAAGGCGACCGTGAGTCCCGGGATGTTCGGAAGGCTCTGCGGCAAGAGACTTTGCTGGAGGACCTGAGAGGTCTGCAAGGTGGCTTCGTAGCGGCGGGCATTGTCCACAACCGCGGCGGCGTGTCCGGCCAGGCGCTCGGCAAAGCTGACGTCGCTTTGCTCGAAAGCGCGGCTCACAGAGACGACTGTCAGCGCCCCGAGCACACCGGCCTCACCCACGAGGGGCACGGCGATCTAGGAGCGGAAATGTAGTGCCTTGACCAGGGAGAAGTGTCTCTCGTCACGAGTGGTGGCGTGGAGGAAACGGTCGCTCATGTCGGCGGACCAGTGCGTCTGCCCTGTGCTGATGACATGGGCGGCGGGGTGAGCGCCACGCAGATCCGGGGGGTGGGCAAGGCCGTCAACGAGGGGTTGGGCGAGCTCGTCACGATGACGAGCCACCATGCGTCGCAGACTGCCGTCTTCGGCGACGACATCGATCAGGCAGATATCGCCCACGACGCCGAGGACCAGCGAAGCCAGGCGGTCCAGTGTGTCTTTGAAGTCCGCACCCTCAGCGATGGCCTTTGCTGCCTGGGCGAGGAACGAGTTCGCCTCCGCCAGGGCCACCTGCTCGGAGTAGAGGCGGGCGCGGTCGAAGGCTTGGGCTGCCTGCTCGGCGACCGAGCGGAGAAAATCACGCTCATCGGCTTCGAAGACGTGTAAGCCGGGGTGGGCCACGAGCATTACGCCGACGCATTCTCCTCGGACGAGCAGGGGCAGGGCGGCAGAACTCGTCTCTAGTGGTTTTTGGCCCGAACACAAGAGTCGGTGGCCGGAATCTTCGGTGTACACCGGCTCTCCAGACTGAATAGCTCGCCCTAAAGGGCCGCGGTCATCGAGAGCCACGAAGCTGAGCGAGTCGTCGAGGGGTAGCTCGCCCTTTGCGGGCACATGGCTGAGCCCGCCCTCGCAAGACAGCCAGACGTGGACCCAGGTCGCCTCGGGCCGGGGGATCTGGCTTTCCAGGGAGCCAGCCAAGCTGGAAGCGATCTCCTCGGCCGAGGTCGCGGTGGCGAGCCTCGAGGTGACGCGCTGCAGACGCGATAGGTGGTCGGCGTCGCGTTCGGCCCGCAAGCGCGCCGCCCGCTCGGACTCGAACGCCTGCACCCGCTCGAGGGCCACCGCGAGCCGCTCGGCCATGAGCTCGAGTAGCTCCACATCGAGCTCGTCGAAGTGGGACAGTTCCAGGCTGGCGACATAGAGCACGCCGAGCACGCGCTCGTCGAAAAGGATCGGGACAGCTGCCACCGACCGCAGTCCACTGTTGCGGAGCACGGGGGAGACCACCTCGATCGTCGACAAGTCATCGACGAGGAGGGGTTTGCGCGTTGCGATCACACGTCCGGACATGCCTTCCCCCGCCCGGATGCCAAGCCTTAAGGTGACTTCCTCGCTCAAGCCGTTCGAGGCGCGGGCGATGAGCTCGTTTCCAGCCTCGTTGGCGACGAGCACGGAGACGGCGTCTGCGTCCAAGGCCGCCTTCATGGTGGCGAACGAGCTGCGAAAAAGCGCGTCCAAGACTCGGTCGGTACGTGCCGAAGCCGACGTCTCAGCCAGATCCTGCCACCACCGGGCGGCCGACTCACCCGCCACGCGGGCGGCATGCTCTGCCGCCACCAGTTGCTGCACGTCACGGGTTTTTCGTCCGCGCCCAGTCGGCAAAGGCGAACCGAACTGCTCGATTTGCCCCCCTGGTCCCTGCATCGCCACCAGTCCCTTGAGCTTTGCCGCCGACCGGTCCGGCTACAGGATAACTATGACGATCAGGCGGTCAAGGCCTCTGCAAGGCCAGCAACAGAAGAGATCCACCGGGCTAGCCGGACGGGTCAGCTACGTTTTTTCGCCTTACCGCCTTGGAACAGCTCACGCCAATCGTCGGCTTCGAGCGCGACGTCGTGCTTGCGCGCCGCGGCCTTGATCCTCTTCCAGGCTTCGTCGCGCTCGGCGTCTGTGACGCCTTCCACCTGATCGAAGCGCGCCACTGCGTTGCGCACATGGGAGGCATCGGAGAGCGGCTCCTTGCGCTCTTTGGCGAAGGCGAACTCCTTGTCTGAAAGGTCGTTCTTCTCCGCCGTCGTAAGGCCCTTGTTCCTAGAGGTAACCGAGGAGCCGTGGGCTCGCGAGCTCTGCGCCTCCCGCGCCTTGTCGAGGTTGCGGCGTGCTGCCTGCTTCTGCTTTGTCGTGGCCATGCGCGTGCCATACCCGCGTCCTGCGCCTTGCTAACAGGGCCACGACGTCATTCGTCGCCCGGGCGCGTGCCACTGGTAGAGGACTGATGACGACAGGCGTCGACAGCTAGGTCAAAGGCGTCATCACGTGCTTGATCTGGGTGTAGTCCTCGAGGGAGTACATCGACATGTCCTTGCCGTAGCCGCTCTCTTTGTAGCCACCGTGAGGCATCTCCGGCGTGATCCAAAAGTGCGTGTTGATCCACACGGCGCCGTACTGCAACCGGCGGGCGACACGCAAGGCGCGGGAAATGTCGCGCGTCCACACTGAGGACGCCAAGCCGTAGTCGACGTCGTTGGCCCAGGTGACCGCTTGTTCCTCGTCGGAGAAGCGCTGCACCGTGACGACCGGCCCGAAGACCTCTCGCTGCACGATCTCGGCCTTTTGGTCCACGTCGGTGACGACGGTCGGCTTGTAGTAAAAGCCCGACCCTGACAGCTCCTCGCCGCCCGTGAGGACCTTGCCACCCGCGGACTCCGCCCTCTCGACGAAGCCCTTGACGCTCTCGCGCTGGCGCGCGGAGACGAGCGGCCCCATCTCGACCTCTGGGTCCTTTGTGTCGCCGACCTTGATCGACTCGACCGCCGGGACGAGCCCCGAGAGCAGGTCGTCGTAGATCTTCGGGCCGGCGACGACGCGGCAAGACGCTGTGCAGTCTTGGCCCGCATTGGAGTAACCGGCGAACTTCAAGGTCTCGATCAGGGCCTCGATGTCCGCGTCATCGAAGACCACGACCGGCGCTTTGCCACCGAGCTCGAGATGGGCGCGCTTTACGGTCTCCGCACACGCTGCGGCGATGAGCTTGCCCGTCGCCGTGTCGCCCGTGACTGACACCAGCCGGACGGCCGGGTGACGGGTGAGGGCGTCGCCGATGACAGCGCCCCGACCGGTGACGACGTTGAACACACCGGGGGGGAAGATCTCCGCCGCCAACTCGGCCAGATAGAGCGTGGAAAGGGGCGTGATCTGAGCCGGCTTGATGATCGAGACGTTGCCGGCTGCCAGGGCTGGGCCGATCTTCCAAACCGCCATCATCAAGGGGTAGTTCCACGGGCAGATGCCGACCGTGACCCCGAGGGGCTCGCGCCGGATCATGCTCGTGAAACCCCTCTCGTACTCCCCGGTGGACTTGCCCTCCTGGCAGCGCGCTGCTCCTGCGAAAAAGCGCAGGTTGTCCGATATGAAGGGGATGTCGTTTTGCGAGACGGTGATGGGCTTGCCGACGTCAATCGACTCGAGGCGCGCGAGCTCGGCGCCATTGGCGTCGATGGCGTCGGCGAGCTTCAAGAGCATGCCGGCGCGTTCTTTCGGCGGCGTGTCGAACCAGACCTCGTCGTAGGCCTTCTGCGCCGTGGCCACGGCGCGGTCGATGTCCTCCTTGGTGGCGACGGCGATCTTGGCGATGGTTTCCCCGGTGGCCGGGTCGATATCCTCACCGGTCTCGCCGGTCGCGGGCTCGGCCCACTTCCCACCGATGAACAACGGGCGGTACTGCTCGAGCTTGTCCTCCATGGTGCTGCTCCTTTCGCCAATCGTGTCCCTGGTAGGTGGCAAAGGTAGCCCGCGGGCTATCGTCTAAGGGCCAGGCCTTCGTTCACCGTCTGAACGCCGAGCCGGCCATCAAGCCGGGCCGGCGTCGGAGTCGTCCTCTACTTCTACTCCGTGCGCCTCGGCGATTGCCGGCGCGAGGGGCAGGGCGACACCTTCGGGGACGAGAGTCGGCGTCGAACGGTTGAGAGTCTCCCCCCGGAAGAAGGCGGGTCCTGCAAAGCGCCAGATCACACAGCAGATGAGTCCGACGATGGCGCTCAGCAGGAAGATCATGAAGACTCCGCCGATGTCCCAGTGGGGAGAGAAGGGCAGCTTGAACGATGTGTAGCTCTGGTTGCTCGAGAAGAACCAGTCCTCTTTCAAGCTCCACGCGCCTGCACCGAACATGATCACGCCACCGAGACCGGGCAGGATCCCCTTCATGAACAGCTCGCGGGTGTTGCGCGTGAGCACCTTGCGGTAGTACCACAGGCAGGTCCAGCCGGTCAGCCCGTAGTAGAAGGCGATCCAGACCCCGATGGCGGTCACGGAGTCGGCGATCATGTGGCCGCCCGACATGTAGTTCATGGCGGCGTACATCACCATCGAGATCCCGCCCATTGCCACCGTTGCGGCGGTAGGTGTCAGGTACCTCTTGTGCATGTGGCCGAACCTGTCGGGTAGCGCCTTGTAGACGCTCATGGAGAGCACGGTGCGAGCCGTGGGCAGGATCGTCGTCTGCGTGGAGGCGACGGCCGAGGAAAACACCATGAGCAGCAACAAGTGCGCGAAGACAGAGCCGATCCAGCTCGAGCCGAACACGGCCGTGCCCTGCACGGAGAGCACGTCGGTAAGGTGCGCCGGGTTGGCAAGGCCAATTCCCGTCGTGCCGACGCCGGCGAAGGCCTGGGCGGCGATGGTGACAAGCCCGTAGGTAGCCAGCAACAGCACCGTGGCGATGATCCCGGCCAGGCCCGGGAGGCGGTCCTTCTCGGAGGTCTCCTCGTTCACCGACAGCGATGTGTCCCAGCCCCAGTAGATGAACAGCATGAGCACGAGCCCGTCTACGAGGGCGGTCGGAGAGACGGTCGTCGGGTTGAACCACGACAAGCTCGGCACCATGTGACCGGGCGGGGCGTGGCCCACGGCGACCCTCACCAAAGCGACGGCTGCGTAGACAGCCATCATGACGAGCTCGATGGCCAAGAGTATGAACTGGAGCTTGGCGGAGACCTCGATGCCTCGGTAACAGACGTAGGTGAGGGCGACGATGAAGAGCACGCCAACGAGGAGCACCCAGGAGCTGCTGGCGTCGTTGCCAATCCCCTTGGCGTTGAAGAGCAAGAACAGGTACTGGCCCGAGATCTCGGCGAGGCTCGCCATGCAGAGCACGTCAGAGGCGATGATCCCCCAGCCGCCGGCCCAGCCTGTCTTGGGGCCAAAGGCGCGCGTGGCCCAGGTGAAGGTCGTCCCGCAGTCGGGGTCGGCCTTGTTGAGCTCGCTGTAGCCGATGGAGATGAGCAGCATCGGCACGAAGGCGAGGATGACCACGAGCGGGGCGTGCAGCCCGACCGTGGCGGCGATCAGGCCCAGGGTCGCCGCAAGGCTGAAGGCGGGAGCAGTCGAGGCAGTGCCGATGACCACACTCGACACAAGACCGAGTGCCCCCGACTTCAAGCCTTTGTCAACGCTGTCCCCCGGGGACAGCGAGGCGGCGTCTGGAAGCATCAGATCGTGCTCTCGTCCACCATCGCATCCGCCACCTTGACGAAGCCGGCGATGTTGGCGCCGAGTACGTAGTCGCCGGGGTGCCCGTACTCTTCGGCCGCGGCACGCACGTTGGTGTGAATCGCACGCATGATGTGGCGCAGCTTTTCGTCGACCTGCTCCCGGCTCCATGCCAGGTGTTCGATGTCCTGGGTCATCTCCAGCCCAGAGACCGCGACCCCGCCTGCGTTGGCGGCCTTGCCCGGCCCGTAGAAGATCTTGGCGTCGAGGAAGCGCTCGACCCCTTCTGGCGTGGTCGGCATGTTGGCGCCCTCGGCGACGAGCTGGATGTTGTTCGCGACGAGGTTTCGGGCGTCGACGCCGTTGATCTCGTTCTGGGTCGCGCTCGGGAAGGCGCAGTCAGCAGGGACTGACCAGAGCGGGTTGTAGCCGAGGTCGCTCACCGGCGTGAAGCTCGCACCGGGGAACTTGTCGGTGTACTCGCGGATCCGGCCCCGCCGCACGTTCTTGAGCTCCATGACGTAAGCGAGCTTCTCAGTGTCGATCCCGGCCGGGTCGTGGATGAAGCCGTCAGAGTCCGAGAACGTGAGCGGCTTGGCGCCGAGCTCGATCAGCTTCTCGGCGGTGTACTGAGCTACGTTGCCACTGCCCGAGACGAGGCACCTCTTGCCCGACAGGTCTTCTGAGCGCGTGGCGAGCATCTCTTCTGCGAAGTAGACCGCGCCGTATCCGGTCGCCTCCGGGCGGATCTCCGAGCCTCCCCAGTTGAGTCCCTTGCCTGTGAGGACACCCGTGAACTGGTTCGATATCCGCTTGTACTGCCCGAACAGAAAGCCGATCTCCCGGCCTCCGACGCCGATGTCGCCAGCCGGCACATCTGTGAACTGGCCGATGTGGCGGTACAGCTCGGTCATGAACGCCTGGCAGAAGCGGCGAACCTCTCCGTCACTCTTGCCCTTAGGGTCGAAATCGGAACCGCCCTTCGCCCCGCCCATGGGCAAGGTGGTGAGGGAGTTCTTGAGGACCTGTTCGAAGGCGAGAAACTTGAGCAGTCCCAAGTAGACGGTCGGGTGGAATCTGAGGCCGCCCTTGTACGGTCCGATGGCACTGTTCATTTGGACGCGAAAACCGCGATTGATTTGGACCTCACCATTGTCGTCGACCCAGCTCACCCGGAACATGATCACCCGCTCGGGCTCGACCATGCGCTCGAGGACCTTCGCCTCCCGGTACTTGGGGTAGCGGGCTATCACTGGTTCGAGAGAAGTCAGCACTTCGCTGACTGCTTGCAAGAACTCCGGCTCATGGGAGTTTCGCGCTTCAAGATCGTTCAGAATCGCTTTGACGTTGCTGCTCACTGCAGTTACCTCCTAGTGCACGCCGTTGTGCATGCCTCGCCAATGGTGACGAGGGCTTTTTTGCGATTGTCCCACTACCAAGAGGCTCTGAATAGGGACTTTCGGCCTATGGAGGAAACGGGGGATTCCTCTAGACTCAAACGGTGGACCTCCGAAGTTGCTTTTGCCAAGAGGCACTCATTTCCGCTCTGTTGATCGGATTGCTAGAAAGGACCGTGCCGTGCGCATTCTCGTAGTAGGAGCCGGTGGTGTCGGGAGCGCGTTTGCCCATATAGCGGCGCGCAGGGGCAACTTCGAAAAGGTCGTGATAGCCGACTACGACCGGGAGCGCGCCGAGAAGGCGGCGTCGGTCTCTGACCGCTTCTCGGGCGTCAAGATCGATGCGTCAAACGAGGCCGCCATAACCGAGCTGATCGAGGCGCAGAACTGCGACGCAGTCCTAAACGCAGTGGACCCGCGCTTTGTCATGCCGATCTTCCGTGGCGCCTTCGCGGCGGGGGCCACCTACTTGGACATGGCGATGTCGTTGTCTCACCCGGACCCGCTCGATCCGTACTCAAAGACCGGTGTCAAGCTGGGCGACGAGCAGTTCGAGCTCGCCCCGAAATGGGAAGAGCGTGGCCTGCTGGCGCTGGCCGGCATCGGCGTCGAGCCAGGGCTCTCCGACGTGTTCGCTCGCCACGCCGCTGACAAGCTTTTCAGCTCCATAGACGAGATCGGTGTCAGGGACGGCGCCAACCTCGTGGTCGAGGGCTATGAGTTCTGCCCGACCTTCTCGATCTGGACCACGATCGAGGAGTGCCTGAACCCGCCGGTGATTTGGGAGAAGGGTCGTGGCTGGTTCACGACCGAACCGTTCAGCGAGCCGGAGACCTTCGAGTTCCCCGCCGGCATCGGCCCGGTCGAGTGCGTGAACGTCGAGCACGAAGAGGTCCTCCTTGTCCCGCGCTGGGTGGACGCGAAGCGCGTGACGTTCAAGTACGGCCTCGGGGACGAGTTCATCGGCGTGCTGAAGACCATCCATATGCTCGGGCTCGACTCGACCAAGGTCGTATCGGTAGGCGGCGAGAAAGTCTCGCCACGCGATGTCGTTGCCGCCTGCCTGCCAGACCCGGCCGAGATCGGCGATCTCATGCACGGCGTCACGTGCGCCGGCACCTGGGTTACGGGCACGGGCAAGGATGGCGCGCCACGTGAGGTGTACTTGTACCACGCGGTCGACAACGACTGGTGCATGACGGAGTACGACTCGCAGGCCGTTGTCTGGCAGACTGCCATTAACCCGGTGCTGGCCTTCGAGCTACTCGAGTCGAAAGCCTGGTCCGGTGTCGGGCTCCTCGGTCCCGAGGCGCTTCCCGCTGAACCGTTCCTCGAGCTGCTGTCCGACTGCGGAGCACCCTGGGGCCTCGACGAGCGCAGGCCGGCGGGCGCCTAGGCCCAAAGAAAGGCTCACCTAAACAGGCCGGCGAAACTCGCCCCAAGAGCTGGGCGCATTCGTAGAGCCGATTCTTTATTTCCCGCCCCGGGTCTCTCGGTTGCGCTTTGAGCGCTTTTCGAGCGGCCCGGGGCAGTCCTTTTTGGTGGGCAATAGGTGGGCAAGGTGGAGCGGATTGAGGTCCACCGAGTCCGCAGAGGTCATCGAGCCTTTGGCTTTTGGACCCCGGCCGTGTCGAGGCGTCGGATGCGGTACCGCGCGGCGGGCGTCGGCACCGACGTGGCCGCGTCGGCCCAGGCTCTTTTGTGCCATCGTCGTGACGCTGGTGCTGTGGCTACCTGACCTCTACATCTTGTACAGGGGCCAGCCACCGCCCGCGGTAGCCGTGCTCATGGTCATGCACCTGGCCATCGCCGTGGTCACCTACAATGTGCTCGTGCGAGCAGCCCCAGTAGGCCCGCTCTTGTCGCGGGGCGACAGGTCTCCCGAGCGATCAAAGACGGTCGGGAAGGTTCTGCAGCTTGTCGGCCAGCGAGGCGCAGCGCTGCACAACGAAGCTGCGAGTTGAGCCACCAGAAAGGGTGAGAACGAGCGATCCCGCAAGTGGCGCGGACGATATGGGGTGAAGGCTGACATTCCTCATCTGGGTCCAAGTGATGCTCAAGACGGGCCCCTGGCCTGTTTGCTTTGGCGTGAAGGTCAGGCCGCGTTGGTCCACCAGCAGTTCTCCAGGAACCGGTCTGGCATCAAAAGAGCCGGGAAGGCTTTCAGCCCGGGCCGGGCCGACGTAGATCACGTCACCGGGAAGGCTCGCGAGCTGCCGCTGTTCGAGCCGCTGCCATCTCCTTTTCAATAGTGGGACCTCGATTGCAGCGATCACGATGACAGCCCCCAGGCCCAAGACCGCCTCGATCATGCCCTTTTTCGTGTTGCCGATGGCCCACACCATGATGAGCGCGATCGCGGCCACCAGGAAAAGGCGCTTGAAGACGAACCCCCAGAGGCCCTGCGGCGGGACTATCTCGGTGGTGGGAAGCCTCAGGCCAGCGGGCTCTGGCGTCACGCAGAGCACGCTAATGGATGGCGGCTCAGCTGGCGCCCGG
>Ga0187867_10000465_pt1 | contig 36279 bp, 30 predicted proteins | sample June2016WEW_13_1_FD_132976 | JGI IMG/M metagenome (GOLD analysis project Ga0187867, IMG submission 132976) | Peatland microbial communities from SPRUCE experiment site at the Marcell Experimental Forest, Minnesota, USA - June2016WEW_13_10 | ecosystem: Environmental > Terrestrial > Soil >... | reverse complement strand
CGGCTGCAATAAAACACCGCGCCGAGGTTGGCGCCGATGTGCAGCGAAAGCGGATCCAGCAACTGCGCCTGCCGTATTTCGGCCTCCGCCTCGGAGAATCGCCCTACCGCCAACAGATTGAGACCCCACCAGTGGTGCCCGTTGGCGCTGCTGGGATTCGCCGCCAACGCCGCCCGGTAGCCGCGTTCCAGGCCCGCGAAGTCCTGACTTTCGGGGGTAGCCGCCTTGATCAGAAGCGCTTCCGGCAGGTTCGGATCGATGGCCAGCGCGCGCGCTACTGCCTGCCTGGCCAACAGCGTCATTTGGGAAATATCCTGATCTTCGTTGGCGGCCAGCACGACGTAGTCTTCCGCCAGGCCGGCATAGGCCTGTGCGAACTTGGGGTCTTGCTTCAGTGCCGCATCGTAGAGTTGCACGCTGTGCCAGAGATTCTCCGGCTTGCGGCTATTGAACAAGTAGCGCGCTTGCAGGTAGAGATCCTGGGCCCCTGAGTCGTTGGTCCAGCCCGTCGCCGCGCTCTCGCGGCCAGCGTCTCGGTCCCTCAACTGCAGCGCCAGGGAAAGGGCCGTGGAAATCTCGTCTTGTAAGACAGGCGCCTGCACGGCGGGCCGGTTGAAATCGCGTGCCCAGATCTGCCGGCCGCTGTGCGTGTTATATAGCCGCGTGGCGACGCCGATTCTGTCGCCGTCAAAACGAACGCCGCCCTCCAGCACCAGATCGACATGCAATTGCTGGCCAATCCGGCGGACGTCGCTGCCGCTGGGGAACTGCCGGGCGGACTCGCGCGCCGCTACCTGCAGCTTTCCGCTCCGGCCCAGTTGATCGGCGATGCGCTCGGTCAGTGGTGACGCCAGCCAGCGTGGCTGCCAGCGTCAGGCGCAACGGCCTGCGGCGGGCCGCGGCGATCTGCGGCGCCGGTTGCGGTGCGGCTTCGAATACCGGAACGTAGCTCTCCAATGGCAATCGGATGCGGACCAGGTCGTCGCGGCCTTCCGCTTCGTAATAGTCGCGCAGTTTCGCGCGTAGCCGGTTGGCCTCCACACGCACGATGGAATCGACTTTCGGATCGTAATCGCGGTCGCGGCCATAGATCTCGATCGCGATCCGGGATTCGTCGACCAGCGCCGTATCTCCCGCAATCGCCTCTAAAGCGGCGAATCGCAGGAACTCGCTCAGCCGGCGGGTATTCGAGAATCGTGGGCTGGCCAGCAGCTTTTCCAGGGTTGCCTGGGCGGCCTCCGGCGGCACACCTGCGGCCGCCGGACTCCCCTCGGGATCCATCATGCCTACAGAGTACTGAATCGGCGCTGCAGTTGAGATGTATACGAAGGTTAACGCCGCCCTCGCAGCGTCGCTCGCAGCAAGGGCTGCAAACAGCGCATCACCGTGGCCGCCACCAGCCGGTTGCCGTCCGCCGTCGGATGCAGCCCGTCGCGCTGCATGCGGCTGGTCCCCGCTACCCCCTCCAGCAGGAACGGAATCAACGCCACTTTATCCTTCGCCGCCAGATCGCTATAGACGCGCTGGAACGAGGAGATGTAATCCGGGCCGTAGTTGGGCGGAAGCGTCATACCGGCCAGCAGCACCGCGGCGCCGGACTTCTTCAGCCCGATGACGATCTGGTCGAGGTTCGTCCGAGTGGTGGAAACCGGCAATCCGCGCAGTCCATCGTTTCCGCCGAATTCAACGATCACCACAGCCGGGCTGAGCGCGGTCACCGAGCCCAGGCGGGACAACCCATCGGTAGTCGTTTCCCCGCTGATCCCCGCGTTCACCACGCGGTATCGCAGGCCGCGGCGATCCAGTTCCTGCTGCAGGAAATCGGGATAGCTCTTGCCGGTATCCGCGCCGAAACCGGCCGTGAGGCTGTCGCCAAAGGCTACAATCACGGGCCTGTTGTCGGGCGCGGAAGCCGGCCGCGCGAGAGGCGTGGCACACAGTACTACCAAACCAGCGAACAAACCGGCGATACGCATCTGAATGCCATAATACAAGGTAGACCGCCCAACTATCATTCAAGCCATCAGTCAAGCCATGATTCAGGCACACGGCCTTACCAAGACGATCGATACGGGCACGCACCGCGTGGAAATCCTCAAGGGCATAGATCTGGAGATTCCGCGCGCGCAATTCGCCGCGATTATGGGGCCGTCGGGCAGCGGCAAGAGCACGCTGCTGGGCCTGCTGGCCGGCCTGGACTCGCCTACCGCCGGCACGATCTCGCTCGACGGGCAGGAGATCACCGGCCTGAAAGAAGACGAACTGGCGCTGGTGCGCGGCCGCAAAATCGGATTTGTGTTTCAGTCCTATAACCTGATCCCTACGCTGACCGCTGAAGAAAACGTGCTGCTGCCCATGGAATTGACCGGCAATGGAACCAGCGGCGGCCCTGCACGCGCGCGAGAACTTCTGGATCGCGTGGGTCTGGCGGACCGCCGCGATCACTATCCCGTACAACTCTCCGGCGGGGAGCAGCAGCGCGTGGCGCTGGCGCGGGCCTTCATGGTGCGTCCGCCGATCCTGCTGGCCGACGAGCCGACGGGCAACCTGGACTCCGAAAATGGCCGCTTGGTTCTCGACTTGCTCCTCTCGCTCAACCGTCAGGAAGGCACCACGCTGGTGCTGGTGACGCACGATCAGGAACTGGCGAATGTTGCCGATCGTCGCATCCTGCTGCGCGATGGCCGCATTGTATGAGAAACGTGGCGCACAGGAGTGCATACGCTACCATCGCGTGGCGCGACATTCGCTCCTCGCCCGCCAAGTTCGTCTTCGTAATTCTGGCCGTTGCCGTGGGCGTCGGTGCGCTCACCGGAGTGCGCTCCTTCAGCCGCGCTTTTCACACTCTGCTGGTCCGCCAGGCGCGCACTCTGATGGCCGGCGACCTCTCGCTGCGCGTGTTCGGCCTGCCGACCCCGCCACAAGCCGCGGCTATCGCCGGCCTGGAACAACGCGGTGTGCGGGACACCTCCATCACCGAAACCCTTACTATGGCCAACACGGCCGAGGTGCCCGAGCCGATGCTGGTTTCCGTGAAGGCCATCGATCCTGCCGTCTATCCGTTTTACGGCGAAGTGAAGCTCGACCCGCCCGCCGCTTTGCGCGCCGTTCTCGACAGCCGCTCGGCCGCGGTTTCCGACGACCTCCTCTTCCGGTTGAAGACCAGCGTGGGCGGCCACCTCCGGCTCGGCGGCCAGGACTTTCGCATCGCGGCGCTGCTGGTTTCCGAGCCCGACCGTTTGACCGGCAGCATCAACGTTGGCCCGCGCGTCATGATCAGCCGCGAGGGCCTCGCGCGCACCGGCCTGATCGGTCTCGGCAGCCGCGCCGCGGAACGCTTTCTATTCCTGCTGCCGCCGCGCGGCCCCGGCGTCGAACAGGTGCGGAATACTCTAAAGCAAGCCTTTCCCGAAGGCCTGATCGCCGATTACCGCGAGACCCATCCCATCGTCACGCGAGGACTGGAGCGCTCCACCACTTTCCTCAGCCTCATCAGCCTGATCGCGCTGATTGTGGGCGCGCTGGGCGTGGCTACCGCCATGCACGCGCACTTGCAGCAGAAGATGGATACGATCGCCGTGCTGAAGTGCCTCGGCGCGCGCTCGGGCCAGGTGCTGCGCATCTACCTGGCGCAGACGCTGGCGCTCGGTCTCGCAGGCGGCTTGCTGGGTATCGCGTTCGGGACCCTGGTGCAGCGCGCATTTCCAGTTCTTATCGGCCGCTTCTTTCCGGTGCCCCCGCACATGGGGCTGGATCTGGTCCCCGCCGCGCAAGGCCTGGCCATCGGCATCCTCACCACCCTGCTGTTTACTCTGCCGACGCTGCTGGGCATTCGCGAAATACGTCCGGCGGTGATTTTCCGGCGCGAGATGACCGAGGCGCGGCCGGACTGGCTGCGGCGCTGGAGCCGTTCGCGCCAGGCGTTGGCGACAGCCGCCGTCATCCTGGCCGCTATCGGGCTGATGGCCGCATGGCTCGCCGGAACCACCCTGCGCGATTCCTTGCGCATCGGCGCGTACTTCGCCGGCGGTCTGCTGGTGAGCCTTTTGGTCATCGCGGCGATTGCCTGGCTCCTGCTGCGCGGTTTGCGCCTGCTGATGCACGGCTCCGGACGCGCACTGCCGGCGGCTCTGCGCCACGGCATCGCCAATCTCTATCGTCCGGGCAATCACGCGCAAACGGTCCTGGTCACGCTGGGCACCGGCGTCATGTTCACGCTTACGGTTTACCTGGTGCAGCACGCCGTGCTGACCGACATGGCGCAGAACGCGCCGCCGGGCATGCCCAACGTGTTTATGCTCGACATTCCGGGCACGCAGAGGCAAGCTCTCACCGACCTGTTGCATCGGCAAAAGGGCATCGAAACCTCGCCGGAGATTCTGCCGGCGGTCGCCGTGCGGCTGGCGTCGGTCAATGGCGTACCTGTCGAAAACATGCACTTGCAGGAATGGGGACGCCGGTTCCTGCGCACGCGCTCCGTGACCACCGTGCCCGCCCGGCCGCGCGAGACCGAGATTCTGAGCGGCGCATGGTGGGAGGGACATCCGGCGATCCCGCAAGTATGCGCCTCCGAAGAGGCCGCCCGCATCCTGCATCTCAAAGCCGGCATGCCGCTCGAATGGACGGCTTTGGGGCGAACCCTGCACTCCAACCTGGCCTGCATCGAACGCACCGATTCCGTGCGCATGATCGCCCGCTTCGAATTCATCTTCAGCCCCGGCGGTCTGGATGGGCTTCCGGCCATCGACTACGGCAGCGTCCGCGTGCAGCCGCGCTACGTGGCGGCCATGCAGCGAGCGATCTATGAGAAGATGCCGACCATCACCGTAATCAACATGGCGGACGTGCTCGAAATCGTGCAACAGGTGGTGGACCAGATCGCGTTGGTGGTGCGTTTCGTTTCGGCATTCACCATCCTGGCGGGCGCCATCATCTTGGCCTCCAGCGTGGCGGGCACCCGCTTCGGGCGCGTGCGTGAAGTGGTGATTCTGAAGACGCTGGGCGCCACGCGCCGCCGCGTCGCCGGGATCTTCTCGATGGAGTTTCTGATGCTGGGCGCGGCGGCTGGCCTGCTCGGCAGCTTGTTAGCGACCGGCTTCACCGCCCTGGTGGTGAAGCGCCTGCTGAAGGCGGATTTTCACTTCGACCCGTCGGCGCAACTGTTCTCGATCGTTCTGACCGCGCTGGTGGCTGTCGCGGCGGGATGGCTGGCCAGCTATCGCATCTTGGGACAGAAGCCGCTGGAGGTGCTGCGCGATGAGTGAACGCGGGCCCGCGGCCATGCCCCACGAATATCTGCTCTCGCTGCCCGAGCGTGCGTTGCGTTCGCTGAGCGCGCTGAGCGCCGGGTTGCTGCGCGAGCTGAGCGAGGTGGTGCTGCCGCGCGCCGTGCGCCGCACGCGGCTCTACACGGAGTTGGTCGAGAACACTTTGCGCTTCCTGATCGAAAACGTCGGCCAAGTGGAAGGCGCCTATCCGCCGCAAGGTAAGCTGGCGGATAACTTCGCCATGCGGCGCTTCGCAGGCAATGGCATCGAGCTGATCGGCCTGCTCACCTTCAGCGCATCGCCGGTGTGGGTGTTGGCCGCGCTGGCGGACCTTTCCGGCACGGGGCGGCAACTCATCCGCGAGATCGCGCAAAGCCTGAAGGAGGAGGGGCTGCTGGCGGCCGGCGCCGATTACGAAACCATCGACCAGTTGTTGGATGGCTTGGAAGGCGCGGCCGGCCGCCTGGCGCAGACCGCCAACACGCCACCGTTGGACGTGGCAAGCTTACGGCGGGAGTGGTCCGACTTGCGCCGCGAGGCAGCCAAAATCCCCGCGCCGCGTCTTCCATCCGGCGAGGCGCTGCGGCGAAGCTGGGAAGAGTTGCAGGCTACCGCCGCCGCGCAGGGCCGCCCGGTATTTCAGGTGTCGACTTTGATGGCCCTCTCCGCGGTGAGCCGCGTTCCGGAAAACCTGCTCTGGCTCTCGCGCTGCGCCAAGGGAGCCGCCCGCCGCACCGGCCAATTCTTCGCCGGAGTGCTACTGGATCACTACAGCGCTACCATGCTGGAAATCCGTAGTACGGGGTTCATGGCATATTGGATTCGCGAGTTCCGGCCTTATTTGAAGGCCGCGGCGTCGCAGTTTTCGCCGCGCCGGGTAACGTCGACCGAACGCATGCTGGGGCGCGGGTGAGAGTTTCACCCATGCGGATTTGGCACGGCCCGGCGAAAAAGATCCTCTTTCACCACCCCCGACCCCTCCCGCACCACTATCAGACGGTCGGCCATGACGCCCTCCACCCTCTCCCGGCCGCCATTCGGCCACCGTATCTCCAGGTCCGCCTTGGTCGCCGCGCCCAGACCGAAATGCAGCCGCCGGTCGCTGGCCGAATAGAAGCTGGACTGGCTCAAGACCTCCTGCGCCTGAATCTTTCCGCCATAATGCGCGGTCACTCGCGCGCCGATCGCGCTGCGGTTCGACTTCACTCCTACTAACTTCACCTTCAGCCAGTGTCCGCCCCCGCTCACGTCGTTGCGCAACAGCGACGGCGGCTCGTTCAGGTTCACGATCGCCATGTCGATGTCGCCGTCGTTGTCAAAATCGCCGAATGCACAGCCGCGGCTGGCGTGCGGCGCGGCAATACCGGGTCCACCCTGGTCCAGCAGCTCCTCGAATTTTCCGTTGCCCAAGTTCCGGAAGATGACTCGCGGTGTCTTGTACGGATAGCCAGGCAGTTTATCTTCTACTTCCGGGTAGACGCTACCGGTCACGAAGAACAGGTCCGGATTGCCGTCGTTGTCCAGGTCCACGATACCCGCGCCCCATCCTATAAAGCGGGTTTCCACCGCCAGTCCCGCGCTGATGGTTGTATCTTCGAAATTGCCCTTGCCATCGTTCCTATACAGAATGTTGGTATCGTCGGCGAAGTGTGTCTTGAAGATATCCAGGTTGCCGTCCAGGTTATAATCGCCAATGCCCACACCCATTCCGGCTTGCTCCATGCCGTCCTCGTTCAGGGCCACGCCGCTCTCCAGGCCAATATCGGCGAAGGTGCCATTGCGATTGTTGCGCAGCAGGAAACTCGGCGTCGAATCGCAGGCCACATAGATATCCGGCCAGCCGTCGTTGTCGAAGTCTGCGGCCACGACAGTCATCGCGTATCCCTTAAGCTTCGTCATTCCGGATTGCGCAGTTACATTGGTAAATGTCCCGTCGCCGTTGTTGTGGTAGAGAGTCAGAGACCCGGGCGGCAGGCCGCGAGGTCCGCAGTTCACAGGAACGCCTTTCCAGTTGCAATTGGAGTTCTCGCCAGGCTTGGGCACAGATCCGAAATCGAATTCCAGGTAGCGGGCTACTAACAGATCCAGGTTGCCATCGCGGTCGTAGTCCACGAACGTGCAGCCGGATCCCCAAGGCGTACCCGCCTGCAATAACCCAGCCTTCGCGGTCACATCCGTAAAGGTGCCGTCGCCATTGTTATGATAAAAAACGTTCTGGCCCCAGTAAGTGATGAATAAGTCGTCGAATCCGTCGTTGTCATAGTCGCCCACGCACACTGCCGACGCCCAGCCGGTGCGCTTCAGTCCCGCGTGTTCTGTGACATCGGTGAAGGTACCGTCGCGATTGTTCTTGTACAGCCGGTTGTGCGCTCCGCCGGGTGGATTCTCTACAAGCGTGCCGCTCAGTATGAAGACATCGAGCCAGCCGTCGTTGTCGTAGTCGATAAAGGCGACTCCGCAGCCGACTGTTTCCAGGATATAGTCCTTACGTTTAGTGCCTCCGTAGATTATGGGCGCGCGCAGGCCGGCCTGCTCGGCGACGTCCACGAACCGGGCGTGCCAGGGTAGTCCCGATGGTTTCCCGCGCGGCATGGGTTTTACGCCACGCGTGGAAACACCCTGCCCCCACACGCGCGCGGCGGGAACGGCCATCAGCCCCATCCACGCCCGCCGGGTCAAACCTCTGCTCATCCCCCAAGTATACTGATGGCTATGCACCCATCGCTCCTATGGCCGCTCACCTTCCTCTTCGCCTGCGCCGGCCTGGCGGCGGATCTACAGCTTTCACGACCGGTCCGTTCGTGGGAGTTTCTGGACGCCACCGGTCCGCGCGCCGGATTGCTGGGCGCCGAAGACGGCACCCTGGAAACTTACGTCTACCCGCTGAAGATCTTCGGCGGACTGAAGCTGCGCTTCATCACCGGCGCCCAAGTGATTCCGGGCGCGAGCATTGCGCGGCGCATCTCGTCTCGTCCGGGATCGTACACGATTACCTACACCGGTGACGATTTTCAAGCCGACGAGACGCTGGTCGCCCCCATCGACGAACCCGGCGCCGTAATCCTCCTGGACGTGCGTGCGCGTAGCCCGCTGCGCATCGATGTGGAGTTCGTGCGCGACTTCCAACTCATGTGGCCGGCGTCCATCGGCACGGGCTATGCCGAATGGAACGGACGGCTTAAAGGCTTTCAGTTCGGAGCGGACGGACAGCCTTTCGCGGCTTTCTTCGGATCGCCCGATGCGGAGCTCGAATCGCGAGAGTACGCGACCAATTATTCCGCCGCCACCCACGCCGTGTTTACGCTCGGCGAAATCAAGGGGCACGCACAACGCGTCTTGGCCGTAGCCGCATCCATGAAATCGACCGATGAGGCGCTGGCGGCCTACAACCGCCTGATCGCGCGCGGCGGCCAGCTTGTGGACCAGACTGAGCGCTATTACGGCGACTACCTGGCAAACACGATCGAGCTATCGCTGCCCGACGCGCACTTGCAGCAAGCCTACGACTGGTCCCGCATCAGCGTGGTGAAAGGATTCGTGGACAATCCATTTCTCGGCCGCGGCCTGGTGGCCGGCTATGGTCCGTCGAAGGGCGCGTACCGGCCCGGTTTTGCTTGGTTCTTCGGCCGCGATTCTTTTTGGACCTCGTTCGCCCTCACCTCCGCCGGCGATTTCGCCAACGCCCGCGCCGCCATCCAGTTCATTTCACATTTCCAGCGCGACGACGGCAAAATCCCGCACGAGATCTCGCAATCCGCCAGCCTGGTGGATTGGTTCAAGCAATTTCCATACGGTTTCGCTTCCGCGGACGCCACGCCGCTCTATGCCATCGCCACCGCCGATTACGTGCGGGCGAGCGGTGACGTGGCCTTCGCCCGCGAACAGGCGCCCCGGCTGTGGAAGGCGCTGGCCTTCATGCAGTCCACCCTGGATGAGGCTGGTTTCCCGCGGAACCTGCGCGTGGGTCACGGATGGGTGGAGGGCGGACCATTGCTGCCGGTCCGCGTGGAGTTGTATCAGGCAGCCTGTTATGTGGAGGCTCTGCGATCCCTGGCCCTGCTGGCGCGCCTGCTGAACGACGGCCAGCGCGCGCAGGATCTCGACGCCGAGTTCGTCCAAAAGCACCGCGCGCTGGAAGAGCGCTTCTGGCTCCCGGGCGCCTCGCACTCCTATGCTTTCGCGCTCGGCACGAACGGCCAGCTCGTGGATCAGCCCAGCGTTCTGGCCACCGTCCCCATGTGGTTCGATCTGCTGGACCGCCGGCACGCGCAGGAGATGATCGGTCTGCTCGCCCAGGAACAGTTTGCGACCGACTGGGGCACCCGCATCATCTCATCGCACAGCCCGCTTTACGATCCTTCCGGTTACCATTTTGGCTCCGTCTGGCCGCTCTTCACCGGCTGGGCCTCCGTCGGTGAATACCGCAACCATGCGGCCGAGCCGGCCCTTGCAAACCTGCGCGCCAATGCCTGGCTGTCGCTGGATGGAGCCGGCGGCCACACCACCGAGGTGCTCTCCGGCGACTCTTATTCGCCGCTATCTACAGCCTCGCCGCACCAGATCTGGTCGGCCGCGATGGTCGTGTCGCCCCTGCTGCGCGGCCTGCTCGGCCTCGAGACCGATGCCGCGGCCCGAAGAATCGCGTTCGAGCCGCACCTCCCCGCCGACTGGCAGACGGCCGGCGTCCACGGCATCCCGTTGGCCGGCGCACGCGTGAATCTGGACCTCCGCCGGGATGCGGGCACGCTGCAGTTGACCATCGCCAACTCCGGCTCCGAAGTCGTCTACGTGGTGTTCGCGCCCGCCTACCCGCCTTGCGCGCACCTGGACACCGCCACACTCGACGGCCAGCCGATCGCCTGGAAAACAGATTCCCAATATCTGGACTGGCACCCGCGATTTGAAATCGCCGTGCCACCGGGCAAGCGCATGCTAACCATCCGGCATCACGGCATGTTCGGATACGCATTGCCGTTCTCCCCGCCGCAGCTTGCCGGGCGTAGCATGACCCTGAAAATCGTTTCCGAGAAGTGGTCGGACAACGGCCGCCAGCTGGTACTCACCGTTTCCGGCCGCCCCGCGCGCAACTACCGCCTGGAGTTGGTGAATGGCGATCTGTTGGCCGGCGTGGACGGCGCCACCAGGGAAGGCCCCGCGGGATTGATCGTGCATATCCCCGCCAGCCCCGCGGATGAGTACGTGGACCAGCGGATCGCGTTTACGTTGCGCTAGGAGAGCCGAGATTACAGAAACGGGCGTCGTTGGCGGTAAGCGTATCCATATATAGGCGGCAATGTGCTACATTAGCCGGGGTCACCGGGTGCTGAACCACTGTTCCAAAAACTATTGGAACGGCTACTGACATTGGTTCGTATTTTTTGAAGTTCAGCGGTCGTGTCGAAAAATGTCATGCGAAATTCAGACCACGACTTGGCAAAGCTTTCTGCTGACGCCGCATTCGAGCAACAGTATGACACTTTTAAGCCATTCCGAGCCCTCAAAAGAAGCCAGCCGTAGCGTACTAGCGGCATCTGAACATTGTTCCGAAAGCGACGATCTCGACTTCCATCCTTGTTTGATCTGGTCCATCTCTTGCCAACGACTTGGGCATCAGATGGAACACTTCCTGTTGCTTCGGGCACGTCTGCTGAAAGATACTCAACTGAGATGTCTCTGAAGTCTAACAGATCAAAGACTCCTTTAGGCGTTTGGAAAAATACGAAGCCCGGATAGATGTACATATCTCCACCTGTACGGTGTCTTAGATGTGGCACCTTTTCTTTCCACTGGATTAAATCGCACGAGCCGAGCGAAAATGATATCGGATTAAGGTTCGACCGTAGGTCAACGTCCTCTTTCGACACATCCCATATCTTTTGACATCTTGAAAGAATTCCGAAGGTAGCCCGCATCCCATAATACGGTGCGACCTGCTCCCAATCAATTGTAATCTCGGTTGCTAATGTGGTAAGAGCCAATTGCTTCTGTAACTCTTCGAGTTTAGAAGCGGCTGTGTCAGTGGCTTCCTTTCGTGCGGCAAACGATTTCTTACGAAGTCGCTTCATAAGGAAGCCACGCTGCCATCTGCTGTACCGTTTTCTGGTTGCAGCGGCCGCACGCAATGCGCTTGAAACTTCTTTCGTAAGTGCCTCATGCTCATCGTAGGCGTCTTTGAGAACGGTACGTAGCTGTTCCAAGCTCTGGTGAGTGACCAAAGTGAATGGGGCCGCTCCAATACTGGCGGTGACGCCGTGGCGGGCGACTTTCAGCTTGACGCTCGGTAACACCTTAAATGTTTTGCGGAACCGCCAACTCATCTCGATTCTCCATTGCGAAATTGCCACCTGAACCTGCTCTGGTGTGGTGTCCAGGGTCCCATACGCGATGCCGTTCCCTTTAGCATAAACCAGACAGAGCAGCCAGAAAGCATAGAGGCTGGTCAAACCCTCGCTTCCGGCCCGTAGAATCGGACGAGCGGATTCCCGACGACCGGACCCAAGCCCGGCTCCAGACGGAGTGGACGAACTCGGCGCTAGAATAGCCTAGGGTGGCAGAATTGGAGCGGCAGCGGGCGCCTGAAAACTAATGGAGAGCGGTCATCCTCTTCGGCCAAAACGTCGCTCCCGAAGCAAAGCAGTCCTGCCCTGTGGGACATGAGCGGCGGGCTGCTTCCCCATCGTGTGCCCGGCCGCCCACCGTCTTAGCGATCAATCAGATAAAGACACAGGTTGTCCCACGGAAACGAACGAACCTGCGGGACAGCCACACCCAACACCTGTGCGATTCTATTCTGTAACGACACGGTCCAATTCGGGATGCGTTGCTGAAACTGAACTATCGCCAACGTGTCGCCGTCTCGTAAGGCACTCCAAATCTGCTGCAAATGTGAGACGTGAATTTGCATTCCGCTAATACTCGTCGTGCCAATCCCGTTGTCGGGATCGAGAAGGACCAAATAATGCACGCCCTCCTGGCGAACGCGCAGTGCTGCAATTGCGTTATCGAAATATAGGCTCCGTGTACTCATCGCAATTGGATAGGGTGACATGCGAGACGCCAAACGGACGCCCAGTTGTGAGCACAGGTTCGTGACTCTCGACAGATTCTTTGGCTGGCCTTGAGCATGGTGTTGCCGCTCTTGTGCGAAAAACGTTGTGACGGCTGGCTCGGCGTTCGGCACGACACCCTTCGTGTTCCCATGCTTCCCGACATTTGGACGTAGCATTACAATCCATTCGATTGACTGACCCGTCTGTAGTACGTGTCTAATGACCACAGACCATTTCCATTCGTCACGACTGTCCGCGTAGAGTTCCTTGCGCATATGTGTTATCGTTTTGTTACTTCCATCACACCAAAGTGTCTTTTGTTTAACACCACGCTAATAATATAAAGATACTCTTGAATTAGATCTCGGCACAATGGTAAGAAAGTTTTGGTAGAACAGTTTGGCCCAGTCACGGAGGTTGGACGGGGTGGTCGGACGGGGTGCTCAGACGGACGGGTTGGACGGAGGGGTTGGACGCAGGGTTGCTGGGAGGGCTGGACAGAGGGGTTAGATTTAATCGGCCTGATACGCCTCAACGACAGGTGAAGTTCCAGAAGGTTCCAGAACGACACGCCGAACAAGAGGGCCAAGACGCAGCGCGACGAAGTTCTGACCAGGCTGAAATCGCCGTCCACGCCGTTGCCAGCAGAGATCGAGTCCTTCTTGACGTAGCAGATCGACGGTATCTACGATCTAATCCGCCGAGCCCGGAACGAAGCGGGCCATGCGACCGGCAGGCGAATGGAGCGAGAGGAACCCCATGCGCTCCTGCTTTTGTTTCCAATGTACTGCACGACAGGCAACGATCTGATAGAGCCAACCTACTTCCAACGGCGACAGGCCTTGCCTGGCTAGTCGCCGGGCGAGGTTTTGCCGCCAATGTCCGCTGAAAGCCGTCGTCAGCATCCACTGCTGTGTTACCAATAGCTTGGGCTTTGTTCGTCAGTATTCGACAGCGCCCGCGCCCACAGGCTTCGTCTCACGCGATCGTCTTTTCCCGCGCGTGAATCTCCTGCAAGCTCCACACCCGTATCGGATCGCGCCGTCGCGCCGCCATCGCTTCGGCCGCCGCGCGCGCCCCGCTCATCGTGGTGATACAAGGCACGCGATGCGTCACCGCGCTGCGCCGGATGGCCTTCTCATCGAAAAAGGCTGGCGCACCCGCCGTGGTGTAGACCGCCAGTTGAATCGCCCCCGCCTTCAACAAGTCCACCGCATTGGGGCGTCCTTCATTCACCTTGAACACGATCTTGCATGCCAGGCCCGCCGCGCGCAGCGCCGCCGCCGTGCCCCGCGTGGCCACCAACTGGAACCCCAGCGCCGCGAACTTGCGCGCCACGGCCACGGCCTCCGGCTTGTGATGCTCGTTCACGCTGATGAACACCGTGCCTTTCTCCGGCAGCGGCGTGCCCGCACTGATCTGCGCCTTGGCGAACGCTTCGCCGAAATTGGCGCCCACCCCCATCACCTCGCCCGTCGACCGCATCTCCGGCCCCAACGCGGGGTCCACGCCCGGAAATTTGTTGAACGGAAACACCGGCGACTTCACGAAGTCTTGCGGCACCGGCAACACGCCCGTTGCATCCGTGAAATCGCGAATCTTCTTGCCCAGCATCAGGCCCACGGCGATCTTCGGCAGCGCCACACCGGTGGCCTTGCTCACGTACGGTACGGTGCGCGACGCGCGCGGGTTTACTTCCAGCACGTACACCGTCCCGTTCTGGATGGCGTACTGGACATTCATCAGCCCGATCACGCGCAGGGCTTTCGCCAGGCGTACGGTGTAGTCTTCGATGGTAGCCAGTTGTTGCCGCGGAATGGACTGCGCGGGCAGTACGCAAGAACTATCGCCGGAATGCACGCCAGCCTCTTCGATATGTTCCATGATGCCGGCGATCAACACCTCTTCGCCGTCCGCCAGCGCGTCCACGTCCACCTCCGTGGCGTCTTCCAGAAACCGGTCGATCAGTACCGGGCGGTCCTGCGAAAACGTCACCGCCTCCCGCATATACTCGCGCACCGTGTCCTGGTCGTAGGCGATCACCATGGCGCGCCCGCCCAGCACGTAGCTCGGCCGCACCAGCACCGGATATCCGATGCGCCGCGCGACCGCGCAAGCTTCCTCCACGCTGGTGGCCGAGCCATTTTCCGGGGCCGGAATGCCCAGGTCTTCAAGCAGCTTGCCGAACAGCTTGCGGTCCTCCGCCAGGTCGATGTCTTCCGGATCTGTCCCGATGATCGGCACGCCTTGCCGCTTCAGCGGCAGCGCCAGGGTAAGCGGCGTCTGCCCGCCAAATTGCACGATCACGCCATCTGGCCGCTCGATGTCGAAGATGTTCAGCACGTGTTCCAGCGTCAGCGGTTCGAAGTACAACCGGTCGCTGGTGTCGTAATCCGTGGAGACCGTTTCCGGGTTGCAGTTCACCATGATGGATTCGCAGCCCAGTTCCTGCAAAGCGAACGATGCGTGGCAACAGCAGTAGTCGAATTCGATTCCCTGCCCGATTCGGTTCGGACCGCTGCCCAGGATCATGACTTTCTTGCGATCGGACGGGTCCGCCTCGCAAGCGCTTTCGTAGCTCGAATAAAGGTAAGGCGTGAAGCTTTCGAATTCCGCGGCGCAGGTGTCCACGCGATTGAAAACCGCCCGCACGCCCATGGCCTTGCGCCTCTCCCGGACCGCCAGTTCCGGTGCGCCCCACGTCTTGGCGAGCTGCGCATCGGAGATGCCGCAACGCTTGGCGCGAACCAGCATTTCCTTGGACACCGCATCCAGGCTCTCGCCTTGCAATTCCGCCTGCATGCCGATTACGTCTTCCACCTGCCGCAGAAACCACGGGTCGATGGCGGTCATCTCGTGAACCTCTTCCGCCGAGTAGCCGCTCTCGAACGCGAAACGGATATAGCTCAGCCGGTCCGGCGTGGGCGTGATCAGCTTCTGCGGAATCAGGCTTTTGTCCAGCTTCTCCGAGCCGAAGGCCTTGCCCGTCTCCAGGCTGCGCAGCCCCTTCCACAATGCCTGTTTGAACGTGCGCCCTATGGCCATCACCTCGCCCACCGACTTCATCTGCGTGCCCAGCGTGGGATCGGCGCCGGGGAATTTTTCGAATTGCCACTTGGGAATCTTCACCACCACGTAGTCGATGGTCGGCTCGAAACAGGCGGGCGTCTTGCGCGTGATGTCGTTGCGGATCTCGTCCAGCCGGTAGCCCACCGCAAGTTTAGCCGCGATCTTCGCAATCGGAAATCCGGTGGCTTTCGACGCCAGCGCCGAGCTGCGCGAAACGCGCGGGTTCATCTCGATGATCACCATGCGCCCGGTCCGCGGATCGATGGCGAATTGCACGTTCGATCCGCCGGTATCCACGCCGATCTCGCGCAGGCAGCGGATCGCGCCGTCCCGCATCATCTGGTATTCGCGGTCGGTCAGGGTTTGCGCCGGCGCCACCGTGATCGAATCGCCGGTGTGCACCCCCATGGGATCGAAATTCTCAATCGAGCAGACGATGATGACGTTATCGGCCAGGTCGCGCATCACCTCCAGCTCGAATTCCTTCCAGCCCAGCACGCTCTCTTCGATCAGCACCTCGTGCACCGGCGAAAGCATCAAGCCGCGCTCGATGATTTCGGTCAGGTCTTCGCGATTGTAGGCGATCCCTCCGCCGGTGCCGCCCAACGTGAAGCTCGGCCGCAGGATGCACGGATATCCAATGCGCTCCGCGAATTCCAGAGCCTCCGCCTCGTTTCTCACCAGCTTCGAACGCGGCGTCTCCAGGCCGATCTGGCGCATGGCGTCTTTGAACAGCAGGCGGTCTTCGGCCTTCTTGATGGCGTCGATCTTGGCGCCGATCAGTTCCACGCCGTAGTGATCCAGCACGCCCGCTTCCGCCAGTTCCATGGATAGATTCAGGCCTGTTTGTCCGCCCACAGTGGAAAGCAGCGCATCCGGCCGCTCTTTGCGGATGATCTCTTCCACATAGGGCCGCGTCAAAGGCTCGATGTAAGTACGGTCGGCCAGGTCCGGATCGGTCATGATCGTGGCCGGATTGGAATTCACCAACACCACTTCGTAGCCGTCGCCGCGCAGCGCCTTGGCCGCCTGCGTCCCCGAGTAGTCGAATTCGCAACCCTGCCCGATGACGATGGGGCCGGAGCCGACGATCAGGATGCGGTGCAGATCGTTTCGCCGCGGCATCGGTTAGCGCTCACCCTCCATCAGTTTCACGAAATCGTCGAACAGGTAGTGCGAGTCGTGCGGCCCCGGCGCGGCCTCCGGGTGATATTGCACGCAGAACACCGGATGGCTGCGATGGCGGAAGCCTTCCAGCGTTTGATCGTTCAGGTTCATGTGAGTGATCTCGACTTCATTCGCGTTCAGCGAATCCGGGTCCACGGCAAAACCGTGATTGTGCGAGGTGATCTCGACCTTGTTCGTGATTTTGTTGATCACCGGATGATTCGCGCCGCGATGACCGAATTTCAGTTTGTAAGTTCGGCCGCCCACGGCCAGGCCCAGGATCTGGTGGCCCAGACAAATGCCGAAGATGGGCGTCTTGCCGATCAGCCTGCGGACGCTGTCCACTTGCGTTTGGAGCGGCTCCGGGTCGCCCGGACCATTCGAAAGAAACACGCCGTCGGGCTTCAGCGCCAGCACATCATCGGCTGAAGTCAACGCCGGGACTACAGTGACACGGCAGCCCACCTGCACCAGGCGCCGCAGGATGTTCTGCTTGATGCCGAAGTCGTACGCGACCACATGGAACCGAGGGCCGGCCGCCGCCGGTACCAGTTCGGAAGGCGAGCACGCCTCCACCGGCTTGTCCCACGCGTAAGGCTCAGTGGTGGACACCCGGCTTGCCAGATCCAGGCCGGCCATCGTGGGGATCTGCCGTGCCTTTTCGACCAGTTTGGGGCCGTCGGTCTCGACGTTTGTTTCAAGGGCGGAAAGCACGCCACGCATCACGCCGCGCGTCCGCAGGTGGCGCACCAGCGCGCGCGTATCCAGATCGGAAACCACGGGGATGCCGTGCTTGCTCAGAAACTCGCGGGCTTCCTCGTCCGAGCGCCAGTTGCTGGTGATGCCGGAAAACTCCCGCACCACCAAGCCTTCGATGTAGGGGCGCGCGGATTCGTTGTCCGCGGCGCTGGTGCCGTAATTCCCGATTTGCGGATTGGTCAGAATGACGATCTGGCCGGCATAGGACGGATCGGTGAAGATTTCCTGATAGCCGGTGATGGCGGTATTGAACACGACCTCGCCGGATCGCTCGGCGGACGCACCAAAACTCCGGCCCTCGAAGACGCTGCCGTCTTCCAGGGCGAGGATGGCGGATGGCAACTCTATGGTCCTCCCGATGATTGGATCAAGCCTGGATCAACCTATTCTAGCAAGGGCGTGGCGGGCGCGCTAGAATGATCGTATGGCGACTGCGACGCTCATCACCTCCGCGGAATTCCTGGCACGGCCCGACGAGTTCGACCCAAACGGTAACCCGATCAAGGAAGAACTGATCGGCGGAGAGATTGTAAAGATGGCAGAACCCTCCAAGCGGCACGATGTAACCAAGAACGACGTAGGAGATGCGCTGGCTTTCCACCTGCGGGCTCACCGCGAACTGGGCCTGAGATCGCTCATTGAAATCGGGTTCGAGGTCACCGAGCACGATACATTCCGACCCGACGTTTCTGTGGTTCGTATGGAGCGTCTCGCCGAGGAGGGCCGCGTCTTCAAAGGCGCACCCGAGATCGCCATAGAAATAGTCTCGCCGACGGACACCGTCGACAAAATCAGGGAAAAAATCACAGCTTATCTGGAGAACGGCGCCAGTTCGGTCTGGATCTTCTATCGCGACGGCACGGTGGCCGTCCATACCGCTACCGGCGTGCGGGAACTGAAGGGAGACCAGCCACTTGAAGACCCGCTCCTGCCCGGCTTTTCCGTGCCTGTCTCTAACTTCTACTTCCGGCCATAAACCGTCGTCGACGGGTTATAATTCCGCCAGTCGAACCAATAATCCTTGATAACCTCCACCGGTTCCAGACACACGCCTGTGGCTTTTCCAGAGATCGCGCATCCCGGAAAATTCCACTCACTGCCAGTTGTTGCGTCGACAAGCACGCCGTCCGGTTTGCGATAGAAATCGGGCGCACCCTGGATTCCAGGAATGCGGCCGCGGAAAGCCCGCACCGACTGGCCATCGACCCCCACCACCAGCAGCACCGGTTCCGCGCCCACGCGATCCTGCACAAGCTTTTCCCGAATCACCTGGTCGTACGGAAACGCGCGGCTGGCGCCGAACGCTTGAATCCCCAGCATCAGGTCGCGGCCTTTCAATCCATGCTCGCGGAAATCGATTACCGTAGGCGCGCGCCGCATGCGGACGTCCCAATCTTTGCGCGCGTATCCGGCTCGGTACGGCGCGGCATCTTGCAGAACCGTGCCTTGCGGTTCTTCGGATTGCCAAGTGCCGAAGTTCAGCTCGTCCGAATGAACCAGGGTCAACTGCCTCCCACTTAGCGGACCTGACACAGCTTTGCCGCTGATCTGCTGCCAATAAGTGCCGGTCTGCTCGTCGCGCATCAGAAAGTTCTGATTATTGATGCCGGCCAAGTGAAATGTCAGCCGCAGCCCCGCGATATCTCTCGACCACACCAGACCGGTGTGACAGAGCGTTCAATAGGTGGCTACGATTGCAACCTTGTCTATCACATCGTTGATGACGTGATGATAGGATATGTTGCGAATCGGGTAGGCTCGGGCGGCCGCGCCGATCTTTACCGCGATCACCTTCTCGTCTTTATCGAGCTTCATCCGGGACGCGGCCGCGAACGACGGACGGGCGTCCGGATGGAACATCAGCTCGTAGATGTTCACGCGCGCCAGGGCCGCCAGGACGCACACAAAGGCGGCGCCTGCCGTGGCGAATGCGCGCCGCCATCGGCGAGGCTGCGCGCGCCAGTAGAGCAGCACCGCTGCCAGTGCTGCGGCGGCCGAGACCAGGGTGGCGGCGGATCGCCACTGCATCACGGCCAGCGCCATTGCCAATTCCCGCGCGCCCTGCGACCGGAACGGCCGGATCACGTAGGCCGGATACACCACGCAGATGAGCGATAGCGCCAGACAGGCTAGCAAGACGGCGGCCGAGATCCGCCGTTTACGGAGTGATTCGCTGATCATATGGGCGACTTTCCCAGTGTGCCCACTAATAGATGAACTTCAGCGCCAGTTGGAACAGCCGCGGCGGACCTGCCTGCAGAATCTGTCCGAACGCGGGCGACTCCAGGTCGTTCTCCGGCAATCCGAAGTTCGGATGGTTCAAAGAGTTGAAGCATTCCGCCCGGAACTGCACGCGCTTCGACTCGCTGACCCGGAAGTCCTTGAACAGCGACAAATCCACACTCTCGATGCCCGGACCGCGCACCACATTGCGGCCCTCGTTGCCGAACTGTCCGGCTTGTGTCACCGGGTTGAGTTGCTGGAACGCCGATCGGCTCACCCAATCGCTGGGTGTATGCGGTCCAAGATTCGGATTTGAAATCAGGTCCGGACGGCTTGAGTAGAAACCCGTGATCTCGGGCGCGCTGCCTTGCTCCGACACGTTCGCGCTGTCGTACACGGTGAAAGGCGTTCCCGATGAAATGCTGGCAATCGTATTCAACTGCCACCCGTTCACGATGAATGCCGCCGCGCGCGAGGCGCCCTGCCAAATGGGCAGCCGGTAGCTCCCACTAAACAGGAAGCGGTTCTTGGCGTCGAACAACGAGGGTCCGTGCTCAGCCGCCAGGTCGAAAGGATTTTGGGCCAAGTCGTTCTCACCCGCGACCAACGTGGGCGCGGAGCCGGCCACATTCAGCGACGAGATATAATCCAGGCTCTTCGAGAACCAGTAAGACGCCAGGAAACTCAAGTTACGCGTGAACTGCCGGGAAAACGCCACCTGCAGCGCATGATAGGTCGAACTGGAATCGTCCGCGATCAGGCCGACCGACCCATACTGGCAGACCCCGGCCGAGTTGCAATCGGCATATTCGCGCCGCTGCTCAGTGTTCTCCTGAGTGGCTCCGGGGCCGTAAATGGAGGGGTTCGCCTCGATAAACCGGGGCAGGTGCGTGCCTTTGTTGCCCACGTAACGCACGTCCAGCAGATAATCCTTGGCGATGACCCGTTGGATCGATAAGTTCCAGTTTTGGGAGTAGGGCGGCAACATGCCTTGTTGCACCGTCAGGATGGTCGCCGGCTGCACGAACTGCTGACTCGCGAACGGTGGCGCCTGGCTGCCGTAAGGATTCGCCAAGTTAAACCCCGGCCCCGCCATTTGATAAGCCTCGGTCCACGGCAAGGCGCTTACGGCCGCCTGCAGGGGACCGCCCACGCCGTTGGTATAACCGTCATAGAAGATGCCATAGCCCGCCCGGACCGTCATTTTGCCGGTGCCGAACGGATCCCACGCCAGCCCCACGCGCGGCATGAACTCGTGGTAATCGACCGCGGCAATGCCCGGCGGAACGCCCTTATCGCCGGGGAAGAGCAATCCGGGAGGCGCATCGGGCATCACTGTGGATTGCTGTCCCGGCGCCCATTCGTTCATCCGGTTGCGAATGTCGGTGTACGGCGTATTCACTTCGTAGCGCAAGCCGTAGTTCAATGTCAGGCGGGGCGTAACGCGGAACTCATCCTGCGCATACCCAGATGCGATCCACTTGCGCAAGCCCCGGTTGAAATCGCCGCCGCCCTGGAAGAATTGCACCGACTGCCCAAGCAGCAAACTTGCAAAGGAATCGCTGGCGGGAAACGGCGCGAATACAAAGAATCCATTAGTGGCAATGCCCAGCAAAACATCGATTTGTTGGCGATCCAGGTCGGCGCCGAGTTTCAGGTTATGCCTGCCACGCGTCATGGCAATCGAGTACGACCCCTGGTAATCGTTCTGATAAGTGTTCTGCGGTCCGGTAATGGGGTTGCCGACGTCCGCGTATCCGCTCACAATCAGGAAAGGAACTCCGGCATTAGTGCCGAGCGTGGGCTGATAAGTGAACCCCAGGCTGCTCCCCGGCGTATGATTCTTCGCGTCCTCGTAGATGAACGAGTTGCGGAAGAACGCCAAGCGCACGGTCTGTACGGTATTGGGTGAGATGGTGTGAACATGCGAAACCGTGAACGAATTCGTCGTAATGGCGTCGGTGACGGGAAAACCGGGAACATTCGATCCGTTGATGGGAAGCGGATCGAGGAGGTTTTGCGCGGCGGCGGCATACCGCATGAAGATCTGGTCGTTGTTCCCGAAGTAGTGATCGAACCGGAAACCGCCCTGATTGTAATTGTCAGATTCAATCTGCGTGCCCTCATAGAGCCCTGGAGAGACATTGCCGAGTGGATACAGATTCCCAGCGGCGAGCCCGACGGAGCTGAGCATGGTCGCCGGAATCTTATTGCCAGGGAACGGTTGGCCCGAGAATTCGTTGATTAGTGGCACAGACTGGCCTGTGCTGGGGTCGGTCAAGCCCGAAAAGTCCCCAGTTCGCTCCGCGGCGGTGGGCACGATCGCCGCTTGGGACTCACCCTGGTAATCGCGTTGGCCCTCGAAGTAAACGAAAAAGAAATCCTTGTTGCGCCGGAGCGGTCCGCCGAATGTCGCTCCAAACTGATTCAGGTGCAGCAGCGACTCGGTCGTCGCCGCGAAGAAGTTGCCGCCATCGAACGCGTTGTTCCGCAAAAATTCATAGAGATCGCCGTGGAAATCGTTGCCGCCGGACTTAGTCACTACGGAGGTGGTCGCGCCGCTGGTGTCTCCGTACTCCGCGGGCGCGTTCAGGGACAAGATTCGAAATTCGCTTACGGCGTCCACGGGCGTGCGCAGCGCGAACCCCCCGTTCACGCTATCCACGTTGGTTACGCCGTCGAGCAGATAGTTATTCGATTCAGGCCGCTGCCCGTTGACGGCGAAAGCCTGTCCACTGCGCAGAATACCGCCGGCCTCAGAGAGGCCCGCCGTCATGGGCGCTACACCGGGCTGCAACAAACCCAGTTGCATCAGGTCGCGGCCGTTCAACGGAAGGTCCGTCGCGTCCCGCTCCGAAACCACGTTTCCCAAGGCCGAACTGGTGTCGACGGTGGCTGTCTGGGCCCGCACTTCCACTTCGCTGCGGCTGCTGGCGATTACCAACTGCACCGGATAGTTCACCACACGGCCGACATCGATTCGTATGGGCGAGGCCGAGTATGGCGCAAAGCTGGCGGCGGTGACGGATAATGTATAGTCGCCGACCGGCAGGTTCGAAAAGCGGAAAGTTCCTTGCCGCGACGTGACCGCCGTTTTCTGCAGGCCAGTCTGAACGTTCTGCGCAGTCACCTGCGCGCCGCTCACCACGGCGGACGAAGGGTCGGCGACTTGACCTTCAAGTATGCCAATGGGGTCTTGCCCCCGTAGAACTCCACATAGACACACGCACAGCAATCCCAGTGTACGCATAGATTTGTAAATCCCTCCCTCTAATGGATATGTTGTAGAGTCTATGGGCTGGCGTTGAACGTGTCAATAATCAAGATTGACTAACCGATTGTCATTACCGGCGCAAAAGAGACCGCCTGAAAGCCGAGCGGCAATATAGTATGTCCCTACTATTGACGCCGCGCAACTCCCGTGTAATAATCCCTCAAGTCCTGAGAGGGAGATCATGGCCAACGAAAACCCGGCAATGAAGCCGATGTTCCTTCCCGGCGTGGAACAAAATCCCCAGCCAGGTCCCTATGCGGATATGATCCGGATGATGCAGGAGAACGGTTCCGAGTACCCGCAGATCTGGCATATGTTCGCCTATCTGCCTAAGGCGACCGAGCACCTGGCCCGCTTCACCCAGGAAATTCTCCGCGGACCTGGGGCCTTCAGTCCGGGCATCCGCGAGCTGATTGCCGCCTTCACTTCGTATCGTAATGAGTGTCCATTTTGACTGAAGTCGCACGCCGCGGTCGCGGCCGAACTGTTGGGAGATGAAGACCTGGTATGGGGCGTGTTGCGGGACCTGGAAAACTCGAAGCTGGATGAAAAGCACAAGGCCCTGTTCCGGTTCGTCGAAAAGGTGAATCACGATTCGCCGCGCATCACCGCCGAAGATATGCAGCCGCTTTATGCCGCCGGTTGGGAGGATGACGCCATCTACCTCGCCATTACAGTGTGCGCCATGTTCAACTTCTACAATCGCTGGATCGACGCCAGCGGCGTGCATGCGCTCTCCGACGAAGCTCACCGTGTAGGAGGGAAGCGTACCGCCCTCCATGGATATGTCCGGAGTTAGCGCCAGAGCCCCGCACATCTTTCCGGGCTGGTTGGTCGTCCTGGCGGCCTACTTCGGGGCGATGGTCGGCTTTGGGTCTCTGCTGGTCTTCACGTTCGGCATCTTCCTGAAGCCTCTGACCGGCGCGTTCGGATGGAGCCGTGAATCGGTCTCGGCGGCCTTCGGATTCGCCGCGCTCACCGTCGCGGTATGCTCGCCGCCGCTCGGTCACCTGCTGGACCGGTTCGGGCCGCGCCGCGTAATCCTCCCATGCATGGCGGTTTTCGGCACGGCGTTTGCGTCGCTCGGTTTCCTCACAGCCCGCCTGGCGCATCTGTATGCCATCTTCATACTGCTGGGCGTCGTCGGGAATGGCACCACCCAGATGGGATATTCGCGCGCGGTTTCCACCTGGTTCGACCGGCACCGCGGTTTGGCGCTGGCTTTGTTGTTGGCCGGCGTGGGCACGGGCGCCATGGTGTTCCCGCCCGTCGCGCAAGCTTTGATTTCCGGGCACGGTTGGCGCGCAGCCTATTTCGTACTGGGATCGCTGGTGCTGCTTTTGGGTATTCCGCTGACCGCCGCTTTCGTTCGCGAACGCCCCCGTGAGCGCACCACTACGAACGCCGCCTTGGCCGGCGCCACCGTTTCACAAGGCCTGCGCTCCCCAGCCTTTTGGATCTTGATCGCCACGCTGTTTGTGAGTTCGGTGAGTATGAACGGATCCATCACGCACCTTTCGCCCCTGCTGACCGACCGTGGCGTGCCCGCCGCGAACGCCGCTCTAGCGGCCTCGATGTTGGGCTTCGCCAGCTTCTGCGGGAGATTGATTACCGGCTTTCTTCTCGATCGCTTTTTCGGACCGCGCGTCGGGTTCTGCGTTTGCGCGCTGTCGGCGGGAGGCATCCTGCTGCTGGCCCGCGCTGGTTCGAGCGTGCCTGGAATCGTGGCAGCCGTCTTGATCGGACTGGGCGTGGGCGCCGAAGCCGCTTTCACGCCCTACCTGCTGACGCGCTATTTCGGATTGCGTGCCTTCTCTACTCTGTACGGATTCACGTGGACCGCATACGCCATTGCGGGCGCCATCGGTCCAGTCTGGATGGGTAAAGCCTTCGACGCCACGGGATCGTACGTCTCGCTGCTGACTTTCTTATCGGTCACCACGCTCGGCGCCGCCGGACTGCTGCTGTTGCTGCCCAAGTACCCTCGTGCCTGGTCCGCCGGCCTATAGCCGTATTGCTTACCTGGCTGTCGCCATACCTGCCTCGTACTTCCAGGCGGTCTCGCTGCGCGCCCCGTCGGAGAACCGCGTATCCGTATATTCATTGAAATCGATCTTCTTGTTCAGGACGCCCGTTTCCATCATCAGATCGCGAACCAGATCGAAGTCCGCCTTGAACGGAGCGAGCGGCGTGTACGTCACGCGATCCAGCGGCTTCGTGAGCGCCCACCGCAGGAGCGCAGGCTTCTGGTTGTAGTAGAAGCGGCCCACGAAGTCCGCGGCATCCTCCCGGTGCGGTTTGCTCTTGTCGAGCCAGAGACCCGATCGGGCGATGCCGTCCACCAAAGCCTGTACCACTTCCGGGCGCTTGTCGATCAAATCCTGCTGCACTACCAGAATGCACGACATGTAATCCGGCCAGTACTCGCGTGCCTGGAAGAGAATCCGGCCGTAGCCTCCTATTTCCGCTTGCGACGGAAACGGCTCACCCATCGAAAAGGCGTCGATCGCCCCGGTCGCAAGGGCGCTGGCAACATCCGGAGGGGCCATCTCCACCATTTTGATATCGCCTGGTTTTATCCCCCACGCCTTCATCGCCCGAAAGATGAGCAGACGCTCATCGGAAAAACGGCTCGGAATCGCAACGGTGCGGCCGCGCATATCGGCAAACGTCTTTACCGGCCCGCTCTTTCGCACCACCACGGCGCTGCCGTAACGGTGTCCCAAATAAACCACCTTGATGGCAACTCCCTGCGCTTTGAGCGCAATCGCCATCGGCGCCACGATAAATGCCGCCTGCACTTTGTTGGAAATAAGCGCTTCCTTAATCTCGGGAAAGCCCTGGAACAAGCGCGGCAGAAACACTTCGCCATGTTCTGACAATTTTGAAATATAGTCCGTCACCGGACACGTGAGCTGGCAGGTGACTGGGATGTAGGCGACGGTGATCTTCCGCCTCTCCGGCGGACGATAATCGTTCAGAACGGCGGACCAGTTCACATTCAAATACGCGTGCAACGCGGAAATCAGCGCCAGCCAACCGATCGTCAATAGTATTACTTTGCGCTTAAGACTCATGCCGGAACCCCCACCGGACCGACGGGATGTCTTTGAGCTTTCGGAAACAGATATCCAGCGCCAACCCGATCACGCCGATCAGCAGCATGGCCGCCACCACCAGGTCGTAGCGCTTTCCGGAATTCCTTGCGTCGATGACCAGATATCCGAGACCGGAATCGACCGCGATCATCTCCGCCGCCACCATCACCAGCCAGGCGATGCCGAGCGCAATCCGCAAACCGATGATAATTTGCGGAAGGGCGGCGGGGAAGACCACTCTCGCCAGAAGTTGCGGAGGTGTCAGGCCAAAATTGCGACCGGCGCGCCGGAACATCGACGGCACGTTGGATACGCCGCTGACGCATGCCACCACGATGGGGAAGAAAGCGCCCAGAAATATCAGAAACGTTGCGGTAATATCGCCAATGCCAAAAAGGATGATCGCAATCGGAATCCACGCGATGGGGCTGATAGGGCGCAGCATTTGCAGCACCGGATTCACGACCTGGTTGGCGGCCGGATACCAACCGAGCGTCAATCCCAGCGGGATCCCCAGGGCCGTGGCCGCTCCAAATCCAAGCGCCACGCGGCGCAGGGAATCGCCGATGTACGCCCACAGCAGACCTTTTCGGGCCAACTCAGCCATTCCGCGTTCTACGGCAAGCGGCGAAGGAAATACTTTCGTGGCGGTCCAGACCACAGAGTAGTGCCACAGCGCTAGAAACAGCGCGCACGCCAGTACCGGCCAGAACAGCTTTTCCCAATTCTTCGGTTCCGCGGTGGAGTTCATACCTTGTGCGCCAACCCGAGCTGCTTAAAGATGCCGTTGCGAAGTTCCAGGTAGCGAGGCGAGCTCAGATCGCGCGGATGGGGAATGTCGATGTCCACGATTTGCTGAATCTTCGCCGGGCGGTCGCTCATCACCGCCACCCGGTCCCCCAGTTGAACCGCCTCGTCGATATCGTGCGTCACAAAGACGATCGTGTTCCGCTCCGCTCCCCAGATCCGCAGCAGTTCGCCGCGCATGGTAAGGCGCGTAATCGAATCCAAAGCCCCAAACGGCTCATCCAGAAAGAGCATATCCGGGTTCACGGCCAAAGCGCGCGCCACTTCCACCCGTTGCTTCATCCCACCGGAGAGTTCAGCCGGATACGCCTTTTCAAACCCTTCCAAACCGACCATTTTGATGTAATGATCGACGCGCCGCCGGCGTTCCGGCCGCGGCAATCTGAACAGGCCGAAATCGATGTTGCCTTCCACCGTGAGCCACGGGAAGACGCCGCGCTCCTGAAAAACAAAAATCCTGCGGGGATCGGGGCCGGTCACGGCATCGCCATCGATTTTCACCGCGCCGCTCGTCGGGCTAAGAAACCCGGCCATGGTACTCAACAGCGTCGACTTGCCACATCCCGAGGGTCCCACAATGCAGACAAACTCCCCCTGGCCGACCTCCAGGCCGATATCGTCCAGCACCCGCGTGCTCTTGCCATCGCGCTGGAACGTCATCGTGATATGCTGCGCCGATAACTTTGCCGGCAATGCTAATCCTCCGAGTAACTCCAGCGGAACGACCTTACTTTTTCCAGTGACCGCATCCCCATATCCAGCAACAATCCGATCGTTCCGATAATGATCATGCCGGCCACCACCAGGTCGTAACGGTTGCCGGCGTTGCGCGCATCGACAATCAGAAAGCCGAGTCCCGAGTTCACCGCGATCATCTCGGCTGCTACTACCACCAGCCAGGCGACGCCCAGGGTGATCCGCAAGCCCGTAATCAGTTGCGGAATCACCGCCGGATACAAGACACGGTAGACCAAGCCCGTAAGACTCAGGCCGAAATTCCGGCCAGCGTTTACGAAAACGGCTGGAACACTCTGAACTGCGTTGATGGCCGTTAAAAGCAATGGAAAAAAGCAGGCCCAAAAGATCAGAAAGACTGCGGCGAGATCCCCGACTCCAAACCACAGAATCGCTATCGGAATCCAGGCTAGCGGCGAAATAGGGCGAAAGAGTTGAATCAACGGGTTGAACGCTATCTCGGCCCGGCGAAACCAGCCGATCGTGAGGCCCAGGGGAATCGCGCAAACGGCGGCCGCAAGAAAACCCCACGTAACGCGAAAGAGCGAGGCGACCGCGTATTTCAAGAACAGGCCATGCCGCACCAGGTCCGCGATGCCGCCGGCCACTTCCACCGGGCCTGGCAGGAGGTGCATCGTGCGCCGGCTGACGGCGATTTGCCAAACTACGAGCAGTACCGCTATCAACGCGGCCGGCCGAAAGCTTCTATGCAGTAATTGAGGAAACCAATTCAAGGGACTCGATCCAGCCTGACTCGCCCGGCGATGTTACTTCTTCTTCTCTTCCTCGACGGCGAAACCCTTGTCGGCAACGAACGCTTTCAGCCAACCTTCGGTGACTAACTTAGTATCGAATTCGATAGTCGCCTTCGCGTCCGGATAGCTGGCAGTGGCGCGCACAATTCCTTTTTGCTGCCGGAGCATGGTCTCAAGACCCACGGCGCACGTGATGCAACTGAAGCCCTGAATCCGGTAGGTCACTGTCTTGCTCTTCCCGGCTTCGGTAGCTCCGATGTTTGCCAAACCGCCGGCGCCGGCAAGAGTAATCCGTTGTATGAAGTGCCTGCGAACCATCCTGAGCGACCCCCCTCCAAGGCCCCCTATAATCCGAGTTGCCTAAGCGCGGGAGTGCGGGTCGTCCCAGCCTCGGGCGGGCCGCGCGCTCCCGAAATCCAGCCTAGCTCTGCTACTTATGCAGGAACGCCAGGATCTTTTCCTGATTCTTCAGAATCAAGTCCTGGTTCTTTACGATGTGATCCAGCGTCCCTTGGTTCTTCTTGATCGTTTCCTGGTTCTGTTGGATGGTGCCTTGATTAGCGAGAATCGTCTTCTGATTGTCGAGAATCTGCTTCTGATTGGTGAGAACTTCTTCGGCCATATCTGGTGTGCCTTTCGTCAATGCGGTACGCTACGGTGCTTTACACTTGGGCTAAAGCGTGAGTCGGTGCGCGTTGTGCCGGAACCGAAGCCAGCCATCAGGCTCCGAGAGCGTACTAATCACAAGCTATCAGCATGGAGTACACTAAGCAATAGTGGAAACATGCTAGAGGTTTAGACTTAAGCACTGTTCTGGCCGCGGACCTGTCTCCGCTTATCCGTTATGTCCCACCTGAGCCGCTTCAATATATCCCAATACGCCCAGATAGTCGTCGCGCGCCACTTTGGCGGCTCGCTCCCGAAAGCCCGCCAAATCCGTGGGAGTCCATGTGGCCAAGCCGTCCACATAGCGGTTGTACATGCAGAAAGCCGCCGCAATCAGTAGGGTATCGTGAATCTCCAGATCGGTGGCGCCCTCCCGCCGGGCCCGCTCGACATATTCGGGCTGCACGCTCTTTCCGTCGCGCTGTACTTTACCGGCGATCGCCAACAGCGCTTTAAGCTTGTCCGAAATGGCTGCGTGCTCGAAATCGCGCTTTACTTCAATGACGGTTTCCTCGTTGCCGCCCAGGTGATGTGCGGCAATCGCGCCGTGTGCGGTCTGGCAATAGTGGCAATCGTTCCGCGACGAAACATAAGTGGCGATCAATTCGCGCTCGGCGGGCGAAAGCGTGCCCGGTTCATGCAGCAAAACTTCGGCGAGCTCGGATAACGGCTTGGCGGTTTGCGGACGGAAAGCGAACAGGCCGCGAATACCCGGCAACCCTTCGCGAATCGGAATATGCGGCATGGTTGTCTCCTCTAGCCGGTGGCGCCCAGCCGCCGGGCCCGCTCGACGTCGTCAGCCCGGACATTCCTGCCGCCGCGCTGCACCTCGCCGGCGATCGGTTCAGATACCCATGAAGCTTAGCCCAACGGAAGTGCGAGGTCAATAATGCGTATCCATTAAAGCTAAAGCGCGAGCCGCAGGTAAATCGCGCCGGGGATGAAAAACGGTTTTATCTGTGTGCATCTGCGTCCATCCGCGGTTACATTTGTTTCAATGCGTCATTGAATAAACCACGTAGTTCACCCCGATGCGGATGCCCAGCGCGGAATACTTCTCGGGATAGTGGGGGTCGTCCGCCCACTCCCATGAGTCTCCGATATCGGAGTTGTAGGAGATGGCTACCATCATGCGATTGTGATCGTCGTAAATCCCCTGCCAGTGCGCGATCGCACCGCCCAGTTCGGGGTTCCGGTTGGTGGTGCCGCGCGCCAACGCCCACTCGCCGGGTATCTGATAGCGGTCGTCCAGATTGTAGATGGTATGAAAGATGGCGTCGCGGCTGTCGATTTCCACGATCGGCCGATCGGGAAACACTCGTTGCATGCTCTCGTTGAAGCGGCCCCACTCTTCGGAGCCCCAGAAGTCATCCAGCATCAGGAATCCGCCGCGCAGCAGGTACTCGCGCAGTTTCGCGGCTTGGGCATCGGTCAGCTTCCAATCGCCCATCTCGCCCGCGCCCAGCCACGGCCAATTGTACACGTCGTCTCCATCGTCCAGATTCACGGGCTGTTCCACCGAGCGCGCCTGAATGCGCGTCAGACGGCGGATGGCCTGCGCGAAGTGCCGGTCCGCCCGCGGATAGTCCTGCGTCCAGCTTGTGCCCCCTTGCCGCCAATCGACGACGCCGCCAAAGCGGCGCGCCCAGCGCCCGAACCGCGCATTGGGGTGTGGCGGATACATCAGCCGGCCGAAGACCCATTCGGCTTTTTGCTGCCAATCGTCGGGCAGCGAAACATCGTCGTACGGCTCCAGGCTGGGGTACACGCGGAAGGGCTGCTGGAAGGCGCATAGAGCGGCCAGCAGCACAACGCCGGCCCCGCACGACTTGGTCACTTGCATGTTCAGCCTCAATGCAATCCGTGCGCCACATACAAATCCGACTGGGCAGTCTCATAGTCGTAGACGTATGCCTGCCCATCCGGTGTAACGTGCAGATCGTCTATCCGAAGCACCGGCTGCGACGGATGTATCGTCTTCCACGCCGATCTCTTCCCGCTGGCGATCTCCACGATCGACACCGGGATGCTATCCGTACTCTCGCGGTCGGGCACCACATACACCGACCGGCTGTCCGCGCGCCAACCGATCGCCGTCTCGCTCCGTTCGATTCCGTGCGGCTCCTGTGCGGCGCCGCCATCCACCGGATAGACCCGCCACCCGCCCTTCGTCAACCGGGCCAGGAGTTGCTTGCGATCCGGCGACACATAGTAGTCAAAGCTGTCCGCCACACCCTCCGCGCACAGCGGCTGGGCAGTGCCGCGGCCAGGGTCCCAAACAAAGCATTGCCACTGTTTTCCGGGCAGGCTCCCGGCCACGACGTACCGCTTCTCACCATCCAGCCAGCCGTATACGCTCCCTCCCCACAATCCCGGTACCTTGATCTCGGATTCTTCTCCGGGACCCGTGGGCGACACGACGAAACGCCGCGAACCATCCGCCTGCAAACTGTAGCCGGAAATCCAGTTCCCGTCGGGCGACAATCTGTAGGCGTGTCCATCGTTTGCCCGAATGGCTGGCGATCCGTCCGTCTTTCGCAGGTAGACGCTGCCCTTCTCGCCACCACTCTCGCCCGTGACGTTGGCTGCAATCACCCGCCCGTCATCGGAGATTCCCGCCACTCTGCCCGAATCCAGGCAAGAGAGGTCGCGCTCCGCAGTATCGCCCGGCGCCTCGCCCAGAATTCCAATTTGCGACGATCCCGTGCTCAACAGTAAATCGCCGCTGCGTGCAATATCGTAAAGATGGATTTGCGAAGGCAGCCGCAGCGCCACCCGCCGCCTCCCTTGCAGATCGACTGCATAAACGATGCCCGGCTCACTCGGATCGAACGAGCGAAACCAGACTTCCGTGCCTTTCGGATTCCAGCAGAGCGACTCCTTATCGCCGTTGGTATTCTGCCCCGAGATCGCACCCAAGAAGGTCTTCTTGCCGGCCTGGTCCACCACCGTCATCCCAATCGCATGACCATTGGTGCGCGTGACATACGCCACGCGCCGGCCATTCGGAGACACGCGAATCATCGGCAGGGGCCAATTGACCTTATCGGCGATCACGGTTCCGATCGGAAATTCGACCCGGTTGACGCCATTGACCTGGCGCAAAACCGACATCGACGCGCCGTCTGGCGCCCAATCGGCCGCCAGCACGCTATCGAGCATGGGCCGCGACTGGCCGCCGGAAAAAGAAGCTTCCACCAACCTTCCTGCCCAATCGTCGCCGAAGGGTGGCGCAATCAGCGCCATCTCCTGTTGCGCGGAGATGGCCATCAAGTAGCTCCCCGGCGGCATGTCCAGGTCCCGCGACTCGGGACTTCCGGGCACCGCCAGGTAGGTGTGCGACGCGCCGCCTTCCCAGCTCGCCTGATACACGACGTTGCGGCCGTCCGGCGTAAATCGCGCCCTGGTTACGAATCCCTGGCGAAAGGTGATGCGCTGGAAATGGGGATCCTCGCGGTGGAACGTGCGTTCCCGCGCGAAGAATCCAAGCGCGAAAAGCGAGACTCCCGCGGCTGCTGCGATTACAGCCCAGGGCCAGCCTTTGCGTGTCGCGCGAGGGCCTGCGGCCACCGGCGGCATGCCCGTTGCGCTCGTGCCGACAATCGACCGCAGCGCGAATGCCAGGTCCGCCGCCGATTGAAAGCGCTGCTCCGCGCGTTTCTCCAGGCAGCGCCGTACGATGGTCGCCAGGGCCGGCGGCATTTTGCCTGGCTCACCCTCGAACTCCGGTGGGTCGAGGTTCAAAATGGCGTGCATGGTTTCAACGCCGGTGGCGGCTCGGAAGGCGCGCTTCCCGGTAAGCATTTCGTACAGCACGCAACCGAAGCTGAAGATATCGGATCGCACATCGGCCGGTTCGCCGCGCACCTGCTCCGGCGACATGTAGCCAACCGTGCCCATGACCATGCCGGGTTCGGAAACGGAGAGCGCGATGGTGGCGGAATCGTCGCCTGTAGCGGGGGCGTTCTGCTTGGCCAAGCCGAAGTCGAGCAGCTTCACCTGCCCAGCGCGGGTGACCATGACGTTCTCAGGCTTGAGGTCGCGGTGGACAATACCCAGTGCATGCGCCGCGGCCACGCCGTCTGCCATTTGGCTGGCGATCTCGACGGCCTTGCGCACCGGCAGCGCACCACGGTCGAGCACCGCCCGCAGCGGCTCGCCATCCACCAGCTCGGAGACAATGTAAGCACGCCCGCCGTCCTCACCGACATCGTAAATGGCTACGATATTGGGGTGGTTCAGTGCGCCCAGGGCGCGAGCCTCCTGCTCGAATCGCGCCCGCCGCGATAGATCGCCGGCCACCTCCTGCGGCAGGATCTTCAACGCCACCAGGCGTTGCAGCCGGCGGTCGCGCGCCCGCCAGACTTCGCCCATGCCGCCCTCGCCCAGCTTGTCGAGGATTTCGTAGTTACCCAGAACTTTCCCGGCCACTTCTTAGAACTATAGCGCGGGACAGCATCGGTCCACTATCCGGCCGGGGACGGCGGCGCGGCCTCGGCGGCTTGTTCGGCCACACACACGGCGTGCCGCATGATGCGCTCCAGGTGACGACAAATCAGCAGTAGATTCACGTACGCTGTCACGTCGCCGGGCGCCGACGTCAATTGAGCGACCTTTTCAGCCAGCGCATGGCAATCGGCGCGCACAGCCGTCTCACGCGGCCGCATCGAGAGCGCCAGGCTGCGATCCTCATTGCGCCAACTATCGATGGCGGCCGACAGGATCTCTCCGATCTTGGCGCCGATTTCGGCAACTTGGCCCAGCATCTGGGAGGGCGGCCGGCCTTGCTTCGCGGAGGCCAATCCCACCATTTCGTAGGCATAGTCGCCGATCAACTCCAGATCCACGATAGCGTCCAGAGCCCCAGTGATCAGCCGCGCATCGCGCGCCACCGGCGCCTGCAACGTGATCAGGTTCAAGCACTGGTCGTGGATGAGCCGGTGTTGATGATCCGTCTGCGATTCCAGTTCGCTGGCTTTTTCCGCGACGCCGGGACTTGGATCCACCACGGCGCGAAGCGCTTCCGCGAACAGCGCGCTGGTGGTCTCGCCCATCGCGATCAGATTCTGGCGGACCGATTCCAGTTCGCCGGCATAACGTGTTCTCATCATGGAAAGTAACTAGAGGGCGCCTTCACTGGGTGCGGCGCCCGCAAGGTACATCGACGGGAAAACGCACGTCCAGGAACCGTTGAATCCAGCGTCCCGCACAGCGCACCGCGCCTAAGGTTTTCGTCCGCATTGGTCTCACCTCCTTCCAGATTTCTTGGAGGGCGGGCAATTTTGACCCGCAGCCGGCTTTCAGCCGGCTCTGGCCGCCTCAAAAGGCGGCTGCGGCCAGGATTGGCCGCCCTCCATCTACCGCGCCAGCATCACTACGTGATACACGACCATCAGGACCATCAGAATCAGGTAGGCGCGCAGGCTCAACAGCGAGAGCCGCACCGTGCGGGTCATGGGCATGGGACCCAGTGCCTCCGTATCCACCTTCGTTTCCTGCACATCGTCCAGCGGGTGTACCACTACGAAATGGTCCTTTCTGGTTTCGTTCCTGGTTTCCAGGTCCATCGGACTTGCTATCGTTCCCATTTTCGTTTCCTCCTCAAGTGGTTGGCCCGCCTACAGCGGACGGAAATAGATTGGGCGCGGTCACCTGCGCCGCCAGGATCAGGGACAAAATGAACAGGACCGCAATGATGGTCCAGTTCACCCAGTTATTCCAGGGCTTGTTGGCGTATTCGCCCAGGAGTTCTTTATCGTTCAGCAGAAGCTGCAGGAATATGATCGCCGACGGCAGGATCACGCCGGCCAGTACCTGCACTCCGAGAATAATCAGTTGCAATGGCGCGCGCGGAATTAGCACGATACCTGCCGCCGCGGCTACACAAATCAGGTAGAGCGAATAGAAGCCGCGCGCCTCGCGCCAGGGCAACTGCAGGCTGTGCGGCCAACCCCGCACTTCGCCGTATGCCCAGGCACTCGAAAGCGAAATCGCCGTGGTCCCCAGCACCGCCGCGTTGATCATCATCAACAGAATGAGATCGCGCATGGCCGGTCCTGCGAACGCGCCGATATCGGCGGCCATTTGCGCCGGATCGGTGAAGTGGAACCCGTGCGTCAGGGAAGCCGCCCCGGCCACCATCATGCACACGGCGGCCGTGACCGTAACGCACGCGCCCAAAAACGTGTCCAGACGCGCCCACTTCAGGTCGGCAAAGCGCAGCCGCTTATCGGCGATGCAGCTTTGCTGGAAGAAAAGCTGCCACGGCGCGATGGTGGTGCCCACAATCGCGATCACCAGGAACATCAGATCCGGCGTGATCCCGCCCGCGGGCATCGACGGAAATACCGCATGCTTTACGATCTGCCCCAGCGGCGGTCCCAGCCGGAATGCGATCCAGAACCAGGCGAAATCCAGCAGGCACAGAAATACGACGATGCGCTCCCACCGGCGGTAGCTGCCCGTCAGCACCAGCATCACCAGGCCGGCGGCAGCCAGCGGCACGCCGTAGCGGGGGTCCACACCCATCTTGCTCAATGCCAGGTTGATGGCTGCGAACTCCGTGACCAGGGTCAGGAAGTTGACCAATTGCAAATCGACCAGCGAGAACAGCCCCCACCACTTGCCAAAGCGCTGGTAGATCATCGCCGCGTGGCCCTTGCCCGTCGCGATGCCCAGCCGTACCACCATTTCTTGTATGAAATAACAGACCGGCAATAGAAGCAGAACGATCCAGAGCAGATGAGTGCCGTATTGCGCGCCAGCCTGGCTATAGGTGGATACCGCGCCCGCGTCGTTGTCCGCGACCATGACGATCAGGCCTGGCCCGAAGACCATCAGGAAGGTCAACAGATCGCGCGACCACTTGGATTTCACCACGCGCCCGCGCACCGGCATCACTTGGTCTTCTACGCCGGCCGGGGAGACGCCCGCGGTAAGGGTAAGTGTTTTGTTCGTCATCGCCTTCCCTCCTTTCCGTGCCGCTCAGGCGGACACATCCCAACTCGCGCCTGCTGGTATCTACCGCGTCGGCCAAACCGGAACGCGAATTACCGCGGCGAGCTGTCAGGTCAACTGGTTTGGAGGGAGAGGGAAAACTGGCGCCTCCACCCCCGCGTTCACCACCGATTCAAGCGTGTGGAAGAAGCGCGGGCGAGGCGATAGAGGAAGGTACCGCTACCGGATCACAACCGTTTCTTCCACGATTTGCCCGTCCGTACTAGGAGGGCGATCGTCTTTAGGTTCCATATACCTTTCTGGAGGCGAGAGAAGCTGGCGGGAAATGAAAAAGCCATTTCCCCCGGCGCAGAGAAATGGCCAACTATCGCAGAACGATCGCTGACGGATTCCCCAACGGGTCCAAGCTTCAGCACCGCGCGCCGTGAGAGATCCGAAGACCTCAGCCACCTT
>Ga0187867_10000464_pt1 | contig 36325 bp, 31 predicted proteins | sample June2016WEW_13_1_FD_132976 | JGI IMG/M metagenome (GOLD analysis project Ga0187867, IMG submission 132976) | Peatland microbial communities from SPRUCE experiment site at the Marcell Experimental Forest, Minnesota, USA - June2016WEW_13_10 | ecosystem: Environmental > Terrestrial > Soil >... | reverse complement strand
GGAAAGTGCACCGCCGTCCGAAGCCGGGGTCCAGGCAAACCTGAACCCAGAAGGCGAAACAAGCAACTGGTTAAACCATAGGTTGCAAAAAAAATTTTGCATTGATTCAGATCAAGGCCCAAGCATTCAGATCAAGGCCCGGGGATTCAGATCAAGGCCCAGGGATTCAGATCAAGGCCCGGGCGGTCCGCCAGGCCGTCGTGCCCGCTCCGACAATGGTTCGTGTCGTCTGCCGGAACCGGCCGCTAACCAGCGGGGCCGCAGATCAATGCACCATCCGCTCGCACCCTGCCTCGCCAAGCGCCGCGTGGTTGCGAATGGCGATCTTGGTGCCGTTGATGGCAATGGTGCCATCCAGACGAAGCCGCGTTAAGCGGCGACAAACTGTCTCAATCGTCAGCCCCAGGTAATCGCCCATATCGGAGCGGCTCATCGGCAATTCGATCGTCGACTTCGTATCAGCGTTACTCCGGCCTGCCATTTCCAGCAGGAAGCTGGCGATCCGCTCGGACGCCGTCTTGCGGCCCAGAAGCAGCATATGGTCACGCCCGGAACGCAGCCGACTCGAGGAAAGTTCGCGCAACCTGCGGGCAACGTCGCGGTCCTGGTCGGCCAGTCGCTCGAGATCGAGGCGCGCGTAGCGTCGCAGCGTTACCGGCGTGACTGCCTCGGCGCCGAAGTCGTGGGTGTCGAGCGCCTCCCAGCCAAACAGATCACCGGCGAACAGGAACTCGCCGACCTGGCGGCGGCCATCTTCCATCAGCCGCACCGTCCGCACGCAGCCGCTGACGACCAGATAGCACCAGTTCGCAGCATCTTCCTGGGCGACGATTTCGTCATCCCGCTCGGCCTGGATGGTTGTCGCCCGCGATTCCAGTGCTGCCAGGATTTGTGCCTTGGCAAATCCGGCTTGCCCTGCGTCCGACTTCGGCATACGGCCTGCAGCCGAATACACGCCGATCGGATAATTCATGGTAACGCCGGACCGCGGATCAATGGCCTGGGATGTTGCTGACATTCTACCCTCGTCCCCTGATTTGTGTTTCCGTGCGTCAAGGAATACCGACGCGTGGGTTGGCCCGAAATTCGGTATGACGCGTACGCAACTTTACGTAGTGTCAGGAGCATGAGCGGGACAGCGACAGTCCATGTCGTGGATGACGATGCGGCAATGCGTGATTCATTGCGCACGCTGCTCGAGGCGGCAGGGTTCGCCGTCCGTACGTTCGACAGCGCCAGCGCATTCCTTGGCTCCGAACCGAAGGGTCTTGGCTGCGTTTTGACCGACGTCCGCATGCCGGAAATCGACGGGCTCGCGCTGCTGCGGAGGCTACGCGAGCAAGGCGTGCACCTGCCGGTCATCGTCATGACCGGCCAGGGCGACATCGCCATCGCGGTTCAGGCCATGAAAGCCGGCGCCATCGATTTTCTGGAGAAGCCGTTTGACGACGCAACGCTGATCGAGGCGGTCGGCAAAGCCCAGAAACAAAGCGAAAAACTGCGGGAAGTCGCCGAGGCGTCGGCCGAAGCCGCAGCGCGCCTTGCTACATTGACGCCGCGAGAACGTGAGGTTTTCGACCTTCTGGTCGCCGGTTTGCCCAACAAGGCGATCGCCAACAGCCTGGGCGCCAGTCCACGCACGATCGAAGTGCATCGCGCCCGTGTTTTCGAGAAACTCAAGGCCCACAACTTACCTGATTTGGTTCGCTTGCTGTTGGCGGCCGAGCCCCCAGCGGCCTGATCGTCTCCGCCGGCCGGTTACCTCCGCGAGGTGGCGTTTGACGTCAAATATAGGCGCCAACGAAGTTCAGCAGGTCGGCTTCCTCCGGCGGCTTTTCCAGCACGTTCACGATGCCGAGTTGCGCGGCCCGCGCCACGATCGCCGGCGAGGGGGAGCCGGTGATCAGCAAGATTGGAATCGCGTCGCCGTCGTCCCGTAGCTTCTGTGCCATTTCCAACCCGGTCATTCCCGGCATGTGCTGATCGATGATCAGACACGCCGGAGCTGTTGCGCCGTCGCCAAGGAAGGCATCTGCCGAGGCATAGGTGGAAACCTGATACCCCACTACTTCAAGCAGGAACTTCAGTGAGTCGAGGACCGCGGGGTCATCATCGACAATCCCAACGATGCCAGGGTTGTTATCGTTCATTTGCCTCCAGGTCCTGAGCCAATCGCTGGGGGAAACGCTACGTCACGGGATTGGTTCGGACGCCTTATGGTGCAACCCTGGCAACATTCCATTGATTCAGATCAGTCGATGCAACACAGGCGAATTATGCCGCGTCATCGGCCATCGGAGTGGCAACGCATGGCACGGTGAAACGAAATACCGTGCCGCCGCCGGTAGCGTCACCGCCATGCAACTCGCCGCCATGGGCTTCGACGATGGCGCGGCAGACCGACAGGCCCACGCCCATGCCGTCCAGCTTGGTCGTAACGAATGGTTGAAACAATCTGGCCCGCACCGCCTCCGGCAGTCCGGGTCCGGTGTCGGCCACCCGAATTTCCACCATATCGCCAACCCGGCTGGCACTGACCGTCAGTTCGCGCCGCGCAACGGTGGCCATGGCCTCCACGGCGTTGCGCATCAGATTGATCAGCACCTGCTGGATCTGCACCTTGTCGATGACCGCTTCGCCGGCATCCTCGGCGACGCGAATATCCAGCTTCAGTCCCTGGCCGACCCCGACCAAAGCAAGCGCCGTCGCCTCCTCGATGGTGACCGGCACGCTTTCCCGCCGTTGTTCCGACTCGGTCTTCTTCACCAGATCGCGCAGCCGGCGAATGATTTGCCGCGCGCGGTCAGCCTGTTCGGCGACCCGCTCGATCGCCTGCTGACCGCCCGCCTGGTTGCCGGCTGCGAACAGCCGTCGCGCACCGTTGATGTAATTGGCCATCGCGGCCAGCGGCTGGTTCACTTCATGCGCCAGAGCCGACACCATCAGGCCAAGGTCGTTCAGCCGAGAAACGTGGATCAATTCAGCCTGCAGCTCATGCAGGCGGTGTTCGCGATCCTGGCGTTCCGTCAGGTCGCGGATGAAGCCGGTGAACAGCCGCTCGCCAGGCAGATTGACTGCGCCGACTGCCAGCTCCATCGGGAAGGTCGTGCCGTCCTTGCGCATGCCGACGACGACCCGCCCAATGCCGATGATCCGGCGTTCGCCCGTCGTAAGGTAACGTGTCAGGTAGCTGTCATGCTCCTCCCGATACGGCGACGGCATCAGGATACTGACATTGCGGTCCAGCACCTCGGTTGCCTCGTAACCAAACAGGCGCCCGGCGGCGGCGCTGAACGACTGGATGCGCCCATGGTCGTTGATCACGATCAGGGCATCCGGAACGGTGTCGAGGATCGAGCGCAGCAGCGCCTCACGCTGTCGCAAACCCTGATGCGCGCGAGTTTGCTCGCTCAGATCGCGGGCAATCTTGGAAACGCCGATGACGGTGCCGGCATCGTCGCGGATCGGTGAGACCGTCAGCGTCACCGGAATGATCGTGCCGTCCTTGCGTTGCCGCTCGGTTTCGAAGTGGACCAGCCGTTCGCCGCGGCGCACCCGGTCGAGGATCAGGACTTCTTCGTCCAGCCGGTCCGGCGGGATGATGGCGGTGATCGGTTGGCCGACGATCTCGTCAGCCGCATAGCCGAACATCGCCGCGGCCGCCTTGTTCCAGGAAATGACGACGCCGTTGAGATTCTTGCCAATGATCGCGTCGTCGGTGGATTCAGCGATGGCCGAGAGCCACGCGCGCGCCTGGTCGGTTGGCATTCGCGCCTGGTCGCTACGGTTTCGTTCGGACAATCGGTCAAACCCTTCCAGCGCAACCATGCCGCCCCCGGCGGCGGTTGGCGGCCCGACGGTAGCAGGCTTCCTGTTTCTGGACATTACCCGTCGCTACGTTGCGACAAGACGGCTATGTCCCAGGCGCGCCAAACCAATCTCGCAGACGTTGTCGCATTGTCCTCTCACCGTCATCCCCGGGCCCCCGCCAGGGCGAGGGCCGGGGATGACGTAGGTTGAGGGACCGCTGAGCGCCGTCTGATTCAGATCAATGCAGGCGCGCAGGTCACGGCGGACATTGCACCCAACAACAGCGAGGGACGGTCGTACCATGACCTCTTCATCACCCTATGTACGTTGGTTCGATAGCATCCGGCTGGAAGATGTTCCGCTGGTCGGTGGCAAGAACGCCTCGCTTGGCGAAATGTATAAGTCGCTCGGCTCTGCCGGGGTCCGCGTGCCCAACGGTTTCGCGCTGACCGCTGCGTCGTATCGCGACGCTCTGACCCAGGCGAATGCCTGGCCGCGGTTGCATCAGTTGCTCGATGACTTTGACATCCATGATTTGACCATGCTGGCGGAACGGGCAGCAGAAGCGCGTGCGATCGTCCATGCTGCCACCGGGACCGCCGCGCTGCGCCAGGATATCGCCACCGCCTACGGCAAACTGGAAGCCGAGTACGGCAAAGGCGTCGCAGTCGCGGTTCGCAGCTCCGCCACTGCCGAGGACCTGCCGACCGCCAGCTTCGCCGGGCAACACGAAAGCTATCTCAACGTCAGCGGTGCCGATGATTTGTTCGAGGCATGCCGGCTGTGTTTCGCTTCCTTGTTCACCGATCGCGGCATCGTTTACCGGGTGAATAATGGTTTCGATCATTTCAAGGTTGCATTGTCGGTCGGCGTCATGAAAATGGTGCGTTCCGACCGGGCAACAAGTGGCGTGATCTTCACTCTGGACACCGAATCGGGCTTCCGCGACGTCGTCTTCATCACCGGCGCCTACGGACTGGGCGAGAACGTTGTCCAGGGCACCGTCGATCCGGACGAGTTCTTCGTGCACAAACCGACCTTTAAGCAAGGCCATCGCGTGGTGTTGCGGCGCACGCTGGGGCAGAAGCAGCTGCGGCTGACCTGCGCGGCCGGTCATATCGCCGCCAGCACGCTGAATGTGCCGACCGAGGCGGCAGAACGCGCGCGCTTCTGTCTGACCGATGCCGAAGTGATCGAGCTGGCGGACAATGCGATCCGCATCGAAGATCACTACTCCACCCTCGCCGGCCACGCCATGCCGATGGATATCGAATGGGCGAAGGATGCCGATGACGGCAAGCTTTACATCGTGCAGGCGCGGCCGGAGACGGTGGCCTCGCGGCGCGAAACCGGGTTCTTCGAAAGTTACACGTTGACCGGCAGCGCGCCGGTACTGGTGCGCGGCAAGGCGGTCGGCGAAAAAATCGGCACTGGTGTTGTGCGGGTCATCACCAAAGCCGCCGATCTGCGAGAATTCCAGCCCGGTGAGGTGCTGGTCGCCAGCGCCACCAGCCCCGACTGGGAGCCGGTGATGAAAACCGCCGGCGCGATCATTACCGACCGCGGCGGCCGTACCTGTCACGCCGCCATCGTCGCCCGTGAACTCGGCGTACCTGCTGTCGTCGGTTCAGAAAACGCGACCAAGGCCCTGCAGACCGGTACCGTTGTCACGGTGTCGTGCGCTGATGGCGAAAATGGCACGGTCCTGGCCGGCACCGTCCCATTCGAGGTGACCCGTGTGCCGATGAGCACGCTGGCATTGCCGAAGACCGAGATCATGGTGAATTTGGGCAATCCCGACCTCGCGTTTCACACCGCGATGATGCCGAATGCCGGTGTCGGGCTGGCGCGCATGGAGTTCATCATCAGCGAGCATATCGGCGTGCATCCGATGGCGTTGGTGCATCCGGAAAAAGTCACCCCGGAAGACCAGGCACGCATCGACTCGCTGAGCCGCGGTTACGCCTCGCCACGGGAATTCTTCGTTCGCACCTTGGCCGAGGGTGTCGGCACCATCGCCGCCGCGTTTTATCCGCGACCGGTCATCATCCGGCTGTCCGACTTCAAGACCAACGAATACGCCAGCTTGATCGGCGGCGCGGCGTTCGAGCCGGTGGAAGCGAATCCGATGCTCGGTTTCCGCGGCGCCGCGCGTTACGCGCATCCCGCCTATGCGGATGGGTTCGCACTTGAGTGCGAGGCACTGCGGCGGGTTCGCGACGACATGGGACTGACCAACCTGCGCGTCATGGTGCCGTTCTGCCGCCGTGTCGACGAGGCGAAACGCGTACTGGAGACGATGGCGCGGCATGGCCTCGAGCGCGGCCGCAACGGGCTTGAAGTGTTCGTAATGTGCGAAATTCCCAACAACGTCATTCAGGTCGACGCCTTCGCCGCGGTGTTCGACGGGTTCTCGATCGGCTCCAACGACCTGACGCAACTGACGCTTGGCGTTGATCGGGATTCCGAAATCGTGGCATTCGATTTCGACGAGCGTGATCCGGGGATGCTGGAAATGCTGCGGCTTGCGGTCAACGGCGCGCGGCGTAACCATCGCCATGTCGGGATCTGTGGCGAGGCTCCCGCCAATTATCCGGAAATCGCCCGGTACCTCGCCGGTCTTGGCATCGACTCGATCAGCGTGAACCCGTCCAGCCTGGTGCGGACGATCGCCGTGGTGCGCGAGGCGGAAGCGGCGATGCCAAAGGCGGCGTAATGCGGTAACCTGGAGCGCCGTGGCGTTACGCCAGCACCGCGGCGAGTCCGATGCCGCCAGCCGCCAGCAGCGCCAGAGCGGCAACCGGCCAGATCAGTCGGCGTCCGCCCGAATACGCCACCGCGTAGGTTGCCTTCAGCAGGTTGTTCGACGACGCCGCCAGCAGGATCGCGATCATGCCGACGCTGACCGAAACCTGGCCGGCGCCGTTCTGCGCCAGACTCAGCACGAATGGGTCGATATCCGAGACCCCGACGATCGCCGCCAGCACATAAATTCCGGCAGTACCAAATTTCATGACCGCCCAGGCCGAGGCGACGGAAACCACGATGAACAACACGGCGAAGATTGCGGCGGCACCCAGTTCCAGCGGGTTGGTGGCGGCGACGGCGTGGATCTCGGTTTGGTGCCGCTGCGGGCTGAGCCAGTAAAGTGCTGCGGCAAGCAGCAGGCCTATGGCGGCCAACCCCAATAACGGCGGCGCAACAGCATAGGCCAGCGCCCGATTGAACACCGCGATCACGATCAGCAATCGCAAATACATGATCGTTGTCGCCAGGACGATGCCGGTCTGGGTTTGGCGTGACGCGGTGCCTTCGACCCGGGCCCGCCGTGCCAACACCACCGTGGTCGCCGTGGACGAATAAAGCCCGCCAAGCACTGCGGTCAGCAGTCCGGCGCTGGCCGGCGCGACATAACGTTGCAGCAGGTAGCTGGCATACGACACCGAGCAAACCGCGACCATCGCCAGCCAGACCTGCCGCGGTGTTATGGTGGTCAGCTCGGTCAGCGGCGTATTCGGCAACAGCGGCAGGGCGAACCCCGTCAACAGCAGGAAGCGCCCGGCGTTGACGATTTCACTCAGCTCGATGCGGCGGGCGAGGCCGTGCAGCGCCTCGCGCGAGGTCAGGAACAGCACGCCGGCCACGGTTGCGCCGATGGCAACCCACGGCGGCTCGGCGAGGGTCACCGGGCCAAGCAAATAGGCAAGGACGTTACATGTCGGCACCATCAGGCCGACATTGGGAAAACCTTCCGCATCGGTCTCACCGAGGTGCTGCCAGTAAAAGCAGGTGAGCCACGCACTCAAGGCCAGCAGCCCGACGCTGAACGGGATGAAATGCGTGGGATCCAGCCGATAGAGCAGGGCGCCGAGCAACGCGAGCAGCGGAAAAGTGCGAATCCCGCCTGGCCGCTTCTGGTTCGACCGGGCGTGGAATTCCTCGAAGGCAAGCCCCAGAAAAAAGCCGAGGGCAACCAACAGTAACAGTTGCAGGACGGGAGGCGCCGTGGTCATTCCCCTGTGCTACACCATGCAGCACGGTGACGGACAGTCACGAGGCCGCGCCATTCGACCACGGTCCCGGACGGAGGAAGTTATGGCAAACGACGCAGCACATCTGGGCGGCGATCTGATCGAGCGGTTACGGGAACAGGGCCACCACACCGAGGCAGATCACCTCGAGCGCCACCTGCCGCTGCAAACCGCGGAACGTGGCTTGCTGTTTGCGTTGCGTGAGGTCTGTGAAACGATCCTGACGGCGATCGAGGCGATCGATCCGGTCACCCAAACAATGATCGAGGAATTGCGTCTGGAGGTTGAAAAACACCTCCGGTTGCATGAGGAAGGCAAGACCCCGTAAAAGGGTTGTGTTTTGCAGCGCACCTTCCAATATGGACTGGTTGCGACGAAACGACCGGTTGGACGAGACGCGGGACAGGCTGGCGAATGAGGACATCATGAAATCCAGTCATTGGACGATTGCCGACCTGCCGTGGGATCAGTTTGAGGTTGATAAACTTGACCCGGAAACATTGAAGGTAATCAAGGCCGCCTCGCTGGTGGAATACGGCGGCGGCAAATATGGACATTATTTGTGCAACATCTTTTCCGATGACCCACTGTTCCAGCAAGCCGCCAGAAATTGGGCCGTCGAGGAAGTGCAGCATGGCGAAGCACTCGGCCGCTATGCCGAACTCGCTGATCCGACGTTCAATTTGGCCGCGGCGTACGCGCGGTTCGAGCAGGGGTATGGCTTCGATATCAACGCTGTGGAGTCGGTTCGCGGGTCTCGTTCCGGCGAGTTGATTGCCCGCTGTATTGTTGAGACTGGTACCAGTTCCTACTACACGGCGATCGCCGATGCGACCGAAGAACCGGTATTAAAGCAGATCTGCCGGCAAATCGCCGCCGACGAATTACGGCATTTTAAATTGTTCTACACGCATCTGAAACGCTATTTGAGCCGGGAGGAATTGAGCCGTTTCGAGCGTATGCGCATCGTACTCGGCCGCATGCGGGAATCCGAAGACGATGAATTGGCATTCGCCTATTACGCAGCCAATGCGCCCGCGGACGCGATTTATCGGCGCGAGAAATATGCCAGGTCCTACATGATGCGGGCCTATCGGTTTTATCAGCCGGTGCATATGGATCGCGTTGTTGCCATGGCCTTCAAGGTCTGTGGGCTGCGGCCACATTCGGTCTGGCATGGCATGGCAAGCCGGGCCGCCTGGTGGGCCGTTAACCGGCGAGTTCAGGCCGCCGCCAAGGCAGCCGCCTGATCGCGGGTTCAGTCGGCTGACGCAGCGGAGTCGCTGCGTTACGCTGGCAGTGCCAGCCGCTGCTGCGCCGAACAACTGAAACATCATGTCCATGGCACCGGCAATCGCCAATTGACCTGGGTCAAGGCGTCGTCACTGCTGCTCACTTAAAACCCATCCCAGTGACCCAGTCCCTGGGCGTGGAGCAGCAGATGCCTGGTCCTGACAATGCACTTTCCGTATCACGCCGGTTTTTCCTGCGAGGCACTGGCGCAGCCGCTGGCAGTGTTGCTTTGCTCAACAACGTGCAGACCGCCGCTGCCGCAGCAACCGACGTGCCGCCGGTCCTGGGCCCGGGCGCTGTGCCGGTCATGCTGACGGTGAATGGCCGATACTATAATCTGAACGTGGAGCCGTGCAGCACGCTCGCTGATGTGCTGCGCGGTCCGCTCGACCTGACCGGCACAAAGATCGGCTGTGACCGAGGTGCCTGTTCCGCCTGCACGGTCTGGCTCGACGGTGCGCCGGTCGCATCATGCATGTTGCTTGCAGTCGATGTCGGCTCCCGTGCGGTGACCACCATCGAAGGTTTGGCGCAAGGCGAGACACTGCATCCGGTGCAGGAAGCGTTCATTGCGCACGACGCGATGCAGTGCGGTTATTGCACACCCGGCATGGTCATGAGTTGCGCCGCACTGCTGGAGCACGTGCCACACCCGACAGCGGAGGACGTGCAAACGGCAATCGGCGGGCATTTATGCCGTTGCGGCACCTATCCTCACGTCGTGGAAGCCGTGCTGGCCGTAGCCGAAACGCGAAAGGCCTGAGCCATGAGCAGCGCTGCCACACACGTCGAGAAATTCCCGTTCGGTATCGTCGGTGCCGGCATGAGTGAGATCGAACGTCAGGTTCCCGACGGCGAACCGCCGGCTCTGCCGGTGAACGAAGCGCTTCAGGTCATTGGCAAGCCGGTGCCTCGGCACGACGGACGCGCCAAGGTCACCGGCGCAGTTCGGTTCACGGTGGATGTGAAACTGCCGGGCATGCTGCATGCGCGCATTCTGCGCTCGACATCGCCAAATGCACGGGTGCGGTCGGTCGACACGGTTGCCGCTGCGCGCTTGCAGGGCGTGCGCGCCGTGCTGGTGATTGCACCAAAAGACTCGGTTTTGCGTTATGCCGGTGCGCCGATTGCAGCAGTCGCGGCGATCACGCCGGCCGCCGCGGGCGCCGCGTTGCGTCTGATCCGTGTCGATGCGGCACCGTTGCCGTTCGTGGTCGATATGGACATTGCGCGACGGGCCAACGCCGCCCTGGTTTATCAGCAAGGCGAAGCATTGCCGCTGAACGCCGTGGAAATCGCTGTGTCGGCTGCGCTGCCGCTGACCGGCAATGTGCGCGGGCCAGAAACCCAGGGCAGCCGAGGCAACGTCGAGCAGGGTTTTGCGCAGTCCGAGGTGGTGGTCGAAGGCGACTATCGCACGCGGACCCAGACACATTGCTGCATGGAACCGCACGCGATCGTCGCTGACTGGCGCGACGACGGACTGACGGTCTGGATGTCCACCCAGTTCACTGCCGGCGTACGCCGCGAACTGGCGCGGGTGTTCGATCTGAAGCTGAGCCAGGTGCGGGTGAAGGTCGCGGCCATGGGCGGCGGCTTCGGCTCGAAATCGCAACTTGGGTCCTATGGGCAGGTCGCGGTGATGTTGTCGCGCCAGGCCGCTGCGCCGGTGCGGCTGGTGCTCGATCGTGAGGAAGAGCAGCTCGACACCGGCAACCGCCCGGAGACATGGCAACACCTGAAGATCGGTGCCCGCCGGGATGGCACGCTGAGCGCGATTTCGTTGCTCGAGTATGGTTCGGCAGGTGTCGGCGTTGGCGCCGGTGTGGGCAATATCGCCCAGGCAATGTATGCCTGCCCGAATGTTTCGTTGGCGCAAAATGATGTGTTCATCAACGCCGGCCGGGGCTCGGCGATGCGCGGACCGGGGAATACGCCGGGCGCGTTCGCGCTGGAACAGGCGATCGACGAACTGGCCGGTCAGCTCGGCCTCGATCCGCTGGTGTTGCGCGACCGGATTGATCCAAGTTTGGTGCGGCGCGAGGAACGGCGTATCGGTGCGGCAACAATTGGCTGGGACCGTCGCCATCCGCCGGGTGCCGATAGCGGAACGATCAAACACGGGCTGGGCATGGCGCAATCGCTCTGGGGCGCCAATGTGTCCACGAATGCATCGTGCGAAGTGCGGGTGCTGCGCGACGGTTCGGTGCTGGTATTGTCGAGTGTGCAGGATTTAGGCACCGGCATCGGAACGATCCTGGCCCAGGTGGTGGCGGAAGAATTTGGGTTGCGGCCGGAGGACATCACGGTGCATATCGGCGACACCGAATTCCCCGCCGGGCCGCCATCGTACGGCAGTCAGACCACCGCCTCGATCACGCCCGCGGCACGCACTGCGGCGTGGACGGTGAAGCAGGCACTGTTTCGCGAGGTCGCAGCGTCGCTTGGCGCCACGCCCGAGCAGTTGGTGGCGCACGACGGCAGGATTTTGGTTGCCACCGATCCCGCGCACAGCATGAGTTTTCGCGAGGCGACCGCCGGGTTACGCACGGATCAACTGAGTGCGGTGCAATCGCGCGCCGATGATTATGGCGGCTTTCGCCGGCATGTGGGTGACGCCGCCGGTGCGCAGAACGACCTCGGCGGTGTGCAATTCGCCGACGTTTCGGTGGACACCGAGACCGGCGCAATCCGGGTACAGCGTGTGGTGGCGGTGCAGGATTGCGGCCGGCCGATGAACCCGAAGCTGATCGAGAGCCAGGTGCAAGGCGGCGTGCTGATGGGCATCTCGTACGCGTTGCTCGAGCAGCGCGTCATGGACCAGCACACGGGACGCATGCTGAATGCCAATCTGGAACAATACAAACTGGTCGGACCGCGGGACACGCCGGTGATCGACGTGCACGTGCTGGAAAACTATCAGGGCCAAAGCGCGACCGATGCCTATGGCATTGCCGAGCCGTCCAACATCGCTACCGCACCGGCGATCGCCAATGCCGTGTTCAACGCGCTCGGCGTGCGCCTGCGCGAATTGCCGATGACGCCGGCTGCGGTGCTCGCCGCACTTGGCCGGCTGCCGCAAAGGAGTTGAGCGATGGACCGGTTTTCATGGCAAAGCGCGCGTTCGGTGGCGGAGGCGGCAACGTTTGCCAAACGCACGGTCGCTGAGGCGATGCTGGCCGATCCGGACAAACTGCCTGATGCGGATTGCGTGGTGTTGAAGGCCGGCGGGATCGACCTGCTCGATCTGATGAAGGAAGGTTTGCTGCGGCCCAACCGCGTGGTGAATCTGCGAGCGCTTCCGGGCCTCGATACGATCGCCGAGGCGGATGACGGCATGCGGATCGGCGCCATGGTGACGTTGGAACAACTGGCGGCGCATCCCGGTCTGCGTCAGCGATGTACCGCGCTGGCCGATGCCGCGGGGAGTTCAGGCAGCCCGCAGATCCGGCATGTGGCGACGCTCGGTGGCAATCTGCTGCAACGGCCACGCTGTTGGTATTTTCGCTCGGCGGCGCATCATTGTGCGCGCAAGGGGGGCGATCATTGTTTCGCCTTTGCCGGCGAAAATCAGTATCACGCAGTGTTTGGCCACGACGGTTGTGCGATCGTGCACCCTTCCACGGTTGCGACCGCTCTGGTTGCATTCAATGCGCGGATTGAACTGGTAAACGCCCAGGGTGAGACGCGGGTGGTGGCGCTGGCCGCGTTTCTGGTTGGGCCTGACGTGGATGTCCGGCGGGAAACGGATCTTCGTGCCGGCGAAGTCATGACTGCGGTGATATTGCCGCCGATGGCGGCTGGCGCGCGCTCGGTGTTCCTGAAACAGGCGGAACGAGCCTCATCCGATTGGTCGGTTGCCGATGTCGCGGTGGTGCTGGAACGCGGCGCCGATGGACGCTGCAAGAGTGCTTCCATCGTGCTCGGCGCTGCCGCGCCGGTGCCCTGGCGTGCGCAGACCGCCGAAGCGGCGTTGACCGGAAAAACCATCGATCCGGCAATCGCCCAGGGCGCGGGTGAGGCGGCGATCGCCGGCGCCCAGCCACTGCGCCACAACGCCTGGAAATTGCCAATTTTGTCGACTTTGGTGCGGCGTGCCGTCCTCCGCGCCGCCGATGTTCAGGAGACTGCCCAATGACTGCCATTCTCGCTGCACGACGTCAGACGACTCTGGGTTTGCTCGCTGCGGCCGGGGTCGCGGTGACACACGGTGTTGCGGGCGCGCAGGAGCTTGCGCCGATCTCCCTGCCGGCGCCGCGTTCGGATTTCGGCCGCTCGTTGGGGCAGTCGCTAAGAATGCGCCGGTCGCAACGGGATTTCTCGTCGCGTCCGCTGCCAACGCAGATGCTGTCTGAATTGCTGTGGTCGGCTTACGGTGTGAACCGGCCCGACACGAAGGATCGCACCGCGCCATCCTGGCGGCATGCGCGCGAGACGGAAATTTATGCGGCGATGGAAACCGGCACCTGGCGGTACGATCCGTTTTCGCATCGGTTGGAGCCGCATCTGGCTGGTGATATTCGTGCGCAGACCGGGGCGCAGGATTTTGTCGCAACGGCGCCGCTGACCCTCGTCTACGTATCCGACGCGGCTCACATGAGCGGTGTGTCGCCCGAGGAACAGCATCGATTTGCGGCGGCGGATACCGGTTTCATTGGCCAGAATGTGTATCTTTATTGCGCTTCGGAACTGCTGGCCTGCGTGTTCCGGGGTTCGCTGGACACGGAACGGCTTGGCCGCACGCTGAAGCTTGCCGAGACGCAGTTTATCCAGTTCGCCCAGACCGTGGGATATCCGAAGAGCTAATGGATCAGTTGGTCATACCACCGCCGCTGCCGGCCGCCGTGACACCGGTGGCCGCAACGACCGCATCCCCCGGGATTCGGTTGCTGCATGACCGGCGTTGGCAAATCGGCGGCGGGCTTTTGCTTGCATTGGTCGTCGTGGCGGCGGCGGCATGGTGGGCGCTACGGAGCGATACCAGCGTCCATTACACGACCGTACCGCTCGCCCGCGGCGCCGTCACCCGGACTGTGACGGCAACCGGAACGGTCAACCCGGTGTTGACCATCATTGTCGGCAGCTACGTTTCGGGGGTGATCCAGGAGTTGTTTTGCGATTACAATACGGCGGTAAAGAAAGATCAGGTGTGCGCCAAGATCGACCCGCGCCCGTATCAAACTGTTGTAGACCAGGACAAAGCCAATCTCGAGGTTGCCAAGGCACAACTGGAGAAGGATAACGCGAATGTCGTTTACGCGCAGGGAAATTATGAGCGAAATCGGCAACTGGCGCTGAAGGATTATGTGTCGCAGGATATCGCCGATATTGCCAAAAGTCAGCTTGAGCAGGGCAAGGCGCAGGTCGATCTCGATGCGGCCACCATCGTGCTGCGGCAGGCCGAACTCGACGCGGCGAACATCAATCTCAGCTACACCGATATCGTTTCACCGGTCGACGGTGTCGTGGTATCGCGCAACGTCACCATGGGTCAGACCGTCGCGGCAACGTTCCAGACGCCGACACTGTTCCTGATCGCCACGGACCTGACGAAAATGGAAGTGGATACCAATGTCAGCGAGAGCGACATCGGTACGATCAAGGAGAAGAACCCGGCAAGTTTTACGGTGGACGCCTGGCCTGGGCGGGTGTTTGAGGGCGCTGTCTTGCAAGTGCGTCAGTCGCCGCAAACCGTGCAAAATGTCGTGACTTACGATGTTGTGGTTGGCGTCGATAACACCGATCTGGCGCTGAAGCCAGGGATGACCGCCTCCACCCAGATCATCACCGATCAGCGTGCCAACGTGCTGCGTGTGCCGGATCAGGCGCTGCGCTACGTGCCGGCCGCCGCCGCCGCCGCCGTTCCAGCAGGTGCCGCGCGGATTTGGGTGCTGCGCAATGGCAAGCCGGTCGCAGTTCCAGTGGTGATTGGCCTTGATGACGATAGCTTCACCGAAATCGTGTCGGGCGATGTGAAGGCGGGCGATCAGGTGGTCACCACCGAACAGCGCGGCACCGCGGCCCATGGTGCAACGCCGGCGCCGCGGCTCTGACCCGCGGCAGGCGTCGGTGTCCCAGCCAGTCATTGCCGAAACACTCGTCTCGCAACCTGTCATCCGGGTCGAAGGCGTCACCCGGACCTACCATGTCGGTGACGTCGACGTTCACGCACTGGCCGGCGTCAACCTGGTGATCGAACGCGGCGAGTTCGTTTCGATCATGGGCTCGTCGGGTTCGGGCAAGTCGACGCTGATGGCGATCCTTGGCGGCCTCGATCGGCCGAGCACTGGTCATTACTTCCTCGACGGGGTCGACGTTGCCGGTCTCGATGAGCCGGCGCTCGCCCGCATCCGCAGCGAGCGACTGGGCTTTGTGTTCCAGAGCTTCAATCTCCTGGCTCGCACAAGTTCGATTGAGAACGTTGCTTTGCCGTTGTTCTACGCCAGTTCCGGTCCCGTCAACGGCACCTCACGCAACGCCCGCGCCCGCGCGTCGCTTGAATTGCTTGGTCTCGGGGACCGGGAACACAACACCCCCGCGCAACTTTCCGGCGGTCAGCAGCAACGGGTGGCGATCGCGCGGGCGCTTATCAACAATCCGAGCCTGCTGCTGGCGGATGAACCGACCGGCAACCTTGATTCGCGCACCTCGCACGAGATCATGGAAACGCTGGTTAAGTTGAACCGTGAGCGAGGCGTGACCATCGTCGTCGTCACCCATGCGCCGGACATCGCCGAATATACCAACCGCGTGGTAACGATGCGTGATGGCCTGATCATCTCCGACGAGCCGGTCAGCAAGACGCCGCCTCCCATTGCTGCCGAAGCATCTCCGGCGCCGGCAGTGGAGGCCAAGGTGCCGGTCGCCGCCATTCGGGCCACCGCGTTCTGGGCTTTCGCAATGATGATCGCCTCCGCTGCCGTGCAGGCGATCGGACGCAATCGCACACGGTCTGCCTTGACCATGCTTGGCGTGTTCATTGGCGTTGCTGCCCTGATCGTCATGGTGGCCGTTGGCCAGGGTGCGAATGAGGCGGTGCGCCAGCAGATCGAAAGCCTCGGTACCAACCTGCTGGTCGTCGTGCCCGGCGCCACCACGACCGGTGGCATCCGCGCCGGATCCGGTAGTGCTTCGACCATTACCGTCAGTGACGCACAGGCAATTCGCCGCGAGGATCCGGCGGTCGGCAGCGTCAGTTACCTGATCCGTCAGGCCGGTCAGGTGGAATTCGGCAATCAGAACTGGAGCACGGTGATCCAGGGGGTCAGTCCCAACTATCCGCCGGTCACCAATTGGGAAATCGCGTCCGGCCGGCCAATCACGGCGGACGATGACGCGAAAGCGGCACTGGTCGTGTTGCTTGGCCAGACCGTCGCCACGCAATTGTTCGGCACGACAGAGAATCCGATCGGTGCCCTGGTGCAGGTGAAGGGCGTGCCGTTGCGCGTCATTGGCTTGTTGGCCATGAAGGGTCAGACCGCCTACGGAACGGATCAGGACGATGTGGTGATGATCCCGTTCACCACCGGTGAGCGTAAAGTGCTTGGCGTTGCGGCGCCCAGTCAACAGCAGACGCCAATCAACTGGGCTTATTTGCCGGCGCCCAATCCGTATGGGTTGCAATCGCGGCTGACCGGCTTCGTCAACCAATTGTTCATTCAGGCGGTCAGCGCCGAGGCGGTGACACCGGCAATCCGCCAGGTCACCGATACGTTACTGCGGCGCCATCGCATCCGGCCAGGCGACACCGCAGATTTCGCCGTGCGCAATCTGAGCCAGATCGCCGAGACCGCTGAAAGCAGCAGCCGGATCATGGCGCTTTTGCTGGCAGCGGTGGCGTCGATCTCATTGCTGGTCGGCGGCATCGGCATCATGAACATCCTGTTGGTATCGGTGACCGAACGGACGCGTGAGATTGGGTTGCGCATGGCGATCGGCGCCAGGCGGTTGCACGTTTTGCTACAGTTTCTGGCCGAGGCGGTGTTCATCAGCGTGACCGGCGGCGTCGCCGGGATTGTTGTTGGCGTGGCATTGTCCTGGGTGGTGTCGCTGTCGTTCGGCTGGCCGGCGCCGATCTCGTTTACCGCGATCGCCGGAGGGTTTTTGTTTTCCGCCGCGGTGGGGATTTTCTTTGGCTATTATCCAGCCCGCAAGGCAGCCCGACTCAATCCGATCGAAGCGCTGCGTTACGAATAGGGATGTGCGGCGATCGGTTGCGCAATGTGGCAAGCCACGCAAAGCGGAACGATCGCCCCCAAGAGCGGCCTTATCGGGCAGGCCTTGTCAAACCTCGTGGTTGGTGTGGTGCGGTCCGCGCTTCCGCAGGCAAGCTACCGTCAGTCGCAGGCACGCTGCTGGCTCGCAGAAGCCGCGCAGCTGCTGCAACCACCTCCGAGACGGTGACTGGGGTCGCCAGCACCTCTCCCAGATCCTCGACCTCTTTCCCGAATGCCGGGCGGCATACCAACAGGACCTTCACACCCGGTCGCTTGCGTCGCGCCATGAGGGCAAGCGCCGCGCCGTTCGACCGACCCGCCGGGAACGCCACGCGTGTGATCAACAGTTCCACGCGCTCGGCGGTCTCCAGAGCGTTGAGTGCAACCAAGGGATCGGGAAATACCATCACCTCGTAGCCGCTTTCCATGAGGGCGCGGCTCGCCAGGTCGGTGAACGCCTCGTCATCGTGGACCAGGACGATTTGAGCCGGCATTTGCGCCAATTACCTCAGGCTGCGCCGTACTGGGTCACCGGCGCGCGCGGACGGTGACGGTCGGGCTCTGCAGAAAGCAAAGCGGCCCCCAGATCGGACCCTGCCGCGGCGTTGTGACGTGCGACCAGGGCGGCGTCCAGCGTGCGCGCGTCAACAGGGAAGGGCGCGGACTCCGGGCCAGCAAACCACCCATCCGCATCCAGAAAGAAGAGCCGGTGATCAGCCATTCCTTCCTCCTCCAACGGGATATAACTAACCATATGGGTTCGTCTGGCTGTATTCTGGCATACACTTCCTGAAAATATTCACGGGCCGAGCAACCGGGCGGTTCGCCGCGCACCATTTCGTAGCAACCGCACGCGCTGGCTTCCAGGCCTTGGCGGGTAACCACGGTGAAGCGTCCACGTCCGATGCGGATGATACTCGCTTTCTGCAGCGATCTTGCTGCGACGCTCACGGTCGGTCGGTAAGCGCACAGCAACCGATCTTTGACCAAAGACCCCGCCACTCCAGGCTCCCCGCGGACTGGCGGGAGCACGCACATCGCCCAAACGCCCACTACCTGAAATCCGCACGGGCGACGTTTCTGGATAGGTCTCCGGGAGCGAGCTTGACTGTCTGCAACCGGACATAATGCTCAGGTCCGGGGCAGAAAATCCGCCGGACCTGTCACCCGCCGAGCAGGCGCTCGAAGCGTGCCTTCACGACGCGGTAGCAGTCGCAGGCAGTCGCCTCCAACGCCTCGCGATCCAAAACCGTGATGCGGCCCCGGCCGTAGCGGATTATTCCGGCCCTTTGCAGCGTGCTCGCGACAACGCTCACACTGGGCCGATAGACACACAGCATGAGAGCGAGAAACTCCTGCGTGATCTGGAATTCATCGCCCCCCGCGCGATCATGCGCCATCAGCAACCAGCGGGCGAGACGCTGTTCCAGATCGTGGCGCCCGTTACACGCGGCCGTCTGGCTGACCTGGGAGGTCATGGCTTCGAGATAACGCAGCAGCAGGGTCCGCAGCGCAGGCTCCTCCTCCATCGCAGCGCGAAACACGCGGGCTTCCATGCGCAAGGCAGATCCGTCCCCCTGCACGAAGGCTTCGACGAAAGAAGTGTCCACGCCGGTGATGAGAGGTAGTCCCACCATGCCCTCGCGGCCGATCAGTCCCACTTCGGCCTGTGTGCCGTCCTCCACCGATGTCACCAACGATACAAAACCGCTTTCCACGAAATAAGCCGCCTCGATCGGGGCGTCGGGCACCATGAGGCTGTCGCGCGTCGTTAATGAAATCAACCGCAGTCGTGGCAGCAGACGGGATAGCAGTTCGGGCGGCAACGCCGTCAGCAACTGGTTTCTGACCTCCATCGGAGGTACATCGTTGGCCATGGAGGCTCCTCGCGGGGGATGGCGGGAGCGCTGGCCTCTCTCAAACGCCTACAGCCGGTTTCGTGGCAGGCGACGCGTGACTATAGTCATCCTGGAGTGGGGTCGGTGTACGATTCCGGACATACGGAAGGTTTGCCCCTCGACCACTGCCGGATTAAATGTACAGTTTCCGACATAACGGCGGAACTTTGGCGGTTAGCAGCACTTCTTCGTGATGGCTAATCCGTCTGCAGCCCCTGATCGGCCGCTTGTCGCTGTAATCGCAGAAGACGAAGCTCTGTTGCGCGCGCTCGCGGTCGAGGCCCTGGAAGATGAGGGCTTCATGACCTTCGCGGCCGAAAACGCGCTTACCGCTCTCGACATCTGCAAATCGCGCCCCGAGGCCGTTGATGTCCTGTTCACCGATATTCGTATGCCGGGACCCATGGATGGCCTGGAACTGGCGCATCGCGTGCGGGAGCGTTGGCCCTGGATTGCCATCATAGTTGCCTCGGGAAATGTCTTCGTGGGTCGTGACCAACTCCCTGACGGAGCCCGCTTTCTGCCCAAACCCTATGACCTGCGCCGGATCGTGGATGTCATTCGGCAAATGCGCGAGGTGCGCTGAGCACCGCATGTGGACGAGGTCGGTCGGGAGGAGTTGGCCCTCCTCTGTCCGGGCCATCCGAACCGGCACCATGAGGCGCCAGATTGCCCGGATGAAGCCTTCCATCCGAACCCTGGGCCGCGCCATTTTGTTTGGATCCAACAATACTCCGGAAGTGCGCAATGAAATCAAAACTTCTGGCTGACGCTGCCGGCGAGCAAACCTTCATCCTCGTGCTCGACCCAGACGAGGAAGCCTTCGCGACAATCGGCAAGTTCGCCGAAGAGCGGCGGCTCAGCGCTGCAGCGCTGACCGCTCTCGGCGCGTTCTCCCGGGCAACGGTTGGTTGGTTCGATCGGTCCGCCCGGACCTACAAGAAGATCCCGGTCGACCAGCAATGCGAGGTGTTGAGCGCGATTGGCGATATCGCGCTCGACGATCACGGCAAGCCAAGCCTGCACATGCACGTCGTGCTCGGACTGAGCGACGGCTAAACTCGCGGTGGACACCTGCTCAATGGGTTCGGGACGTTTTCACGGATAAGATTCGTCCGATACAGATGCGCGAAGCCGAGGAGCTAGAAAACGCGTTCACAGAGCTAGACCGCCGCGTCGATGCCTCCGACATCGACGTAGCAAAAAGGGAATTCGTGTTCTTTCGCGCGCTTGAATATGGCAACAGACCTCTCCGCCTTCACAAGGTGATGGCGTCTGATCCGGAATTTTATCATCATCTTCTGTGCCTGGTGTTTCGGAGTAAAGGGCGATCGCCAAAAGCTGGGATGCGCATGCAGAGTACGAAGACACTGCAGCGAACCAGCGAAAGCTTAAGAGCTAACAGTGAAAATGGAGACGTAAAGGCAAGCACAGGAGGCGGGCGCATGGCCACATTTGGGCGAACGTCTGCATTCGAGCGACGGCGGAGGCGGCCTTGAACGACGGCCATGGGCGCGGAGCCGCCACGGACGGGTCCATGGTTCCAGGTCCGCTCCCTACCCACGCGTAGCAACGGCGGCAGGGCCATATCCCAAGCCCCTGGCCAGTCCAACAAAATCGACTTTCGTCGGCATGACTGGTCGGGCGTGGCTGGTAAGGGGAACCACAAGCCGCGTGAGATCACGATTTCAGGGTGAGTTTGCCGAGGTCTCGGCCAGGACCGGGTTCGAGTCCAGCACGGGCGCATGCCCGCAAGATATTGATAAGTATGGAAGAATCTCGTGGCTGGGAGTCCTGGACACGTATCGAACCATGTGCGTGGCGCCGGGGCAGGATTTTCTGCGCGTGCTTGAGGAAATCCGGAGGATGCGGCTCGCCGCGTGATGCCGAGACGCCCGGCGCGGAGGACGATCGGCCAGCCCGATTGCCGCCGACCCGGCCGAACCACCCTTTTTCGACCCGAAGCGGCCGTTCGCGACTACGCGAGAAATCGCGCTGCCCGACTGGTTCTGGGGCATTCGCGTAGGTCTCGATGCGCTGGCGGGCGGCGGGCTTAATGCTGTGCGAGCTGTGCGCTGGCGTTGTATTTGTTGGTGGCGATATCTTCCGGGCTGAATTGTCCGGGCTTGAGCTTGCCCTCCCGCACCAGCACGTCGAGCCAGAATTTAATATCGTGATCCTTGAACAGCGCGTGCCGCGGCAGGCCATAGCCCGCCCAATAAGTCGCGCCCGCCGGATTGTCGCCTCGCTTCTTCAATATCTGTGCAACCAGCTTTCTCGCCTCGACGGGATGCTCCGCGGTCCAGTCGGCCGCCCTGGCGGAAGCCGTCACGAATTCCTTTACCGCCCGGGGATGCTGATCGATGAAGGTCTTTTCCATGACATTGTCGGCGAGCACGATGTCGCCGAGAACATCGTGATCGGTGAACAGCACTCGCACGCCACCCTCGGCCGCGATCTTGCCGGCGACAGGACTCTGCCACGCGCCGACGGCCACCATATCCGCCTGCCGCTGGCGCAATGTCTGATCTAGTTGCGGTCCCGGGACCGCGACCAGCTTCACACCGTCCTTGTTCAGGCCGTGGATCCTCAGATATTCCCGGATCGTATAATCCAGGTGAGCGCCCAGGATGTTTACCGCGATGGATTTATCTTTGAGGTCCTCCGCGGTTCTAATCGGGCTGCTATCCAACACGAAGAATTTGCTATTTGCATCTTTGTTGATGCCTGCTCTCGGCATGACGCAGAGAATTTTGGCGCCACCGGCGATAGCATTGATCACGGCGGGGGTGGCGACACCGGCTACATCGGCCAAGCCGGACGTCAGCGCGGCCAGACTTTTAGGACCACCCGGCGAATCCCCTTCGGATTGGATGCGAATGCCCTTATCTTTCAAGAACCCGAGGGCATCGGCGATTTCGAAGCTGGGGACGAAGCCGGGATCGTTCAGGTACCGGATCACGACCGGGTTGACGTCGGGCGTGGCGGCGCGCGCCTGGCCTGCACCGGATTGCAGGCAGATCATCGCAAGTGCGACGGAGGACACGACCTGGGCAGTCCGGCATAACCGATGACGTTTCATTTTCGTACTCCTCTGCCTGAGAACGGTCACGACGACGTCGCGAGGCGATAGACGCGTGTAGTCCCTGCGCGAACTCCCTTCCTGGGCGTTCGGCCCGAACGGGATTCGATCAAATTTTCATTTGGCGCCGTTCGCCGCGAAAGTTTCCTTTGCCTTCTCCGACACCAGAAACTTTATAAAGCTCTCCGCTGTCGCGCGCTGTGGAGCGTTCGTCATGAGCACAGCGGTGTACGTGAGAAAGCTCTGGAAATCACCCGGCAACGGACCAAGCAGCCTGATTCCTGGCGTGGTCGCGATGAGCGGTATCGTACCCGCCGCCATATCATTGCCTTTACCCTTCAATACAGGTTCGAAAATCCCGTTGGGTGTCGTGCGCACGATCCTGGGTTTGAGCGTTTCGGCGATCCCCAGCCGGTCGAGCACCTTTGCGAAGGCCTCGCCCGATTTAACACTGTTGAAGACAAGGAGGTCTGCGCCAAGCAAAGTGGTTTTGAATTTTTCAACAGTCGAAATGTCGTATGCCGGGCTGTCGATCCGGTTGCCGAGGCCGACGCCGACCCGGGCGATTATCGGCCTGTCCCCGGCGCTCGCCTGGCCCGACTTCGTAAGCTCCTCGGCGAAATCCGGTTGGACGATCACAACGTCGGCTGATTCGCCGTCTTCAATCCGCTTTTTTACCGCGGGTGAAGGGTCGAACACCAGGTTAACCTGATTTTGGGTGTTTTGCTGAAAGAGCTCGACGACCTTGACCAACGCCGGTTTGAGAGGACTATCGCTCATGACCTTAATGGCGGCGGCCTGTCCCGTCGCGGCGCAGCCGGAGAATATACCGGCCAGGAAGATATTCAGACCGGCACGCTTACGCTTCGCGCCTTTCAAAACCGAGATATGCCTCAGCATGACTTTGTTCCCCTCTTGCCGGCCCTACCATGCGCTGAAGGCGCTATTTCGGCGGCGCCCAGTCGTCCAGGCCGTACTTGTTGAAGATCGATTTCAACGTCCCATCGGCTTCCAGCGTGGCGAGCGCGGCGTTTATCTTTCCCAGCAATGCACCGTTTCCCTTCCTGACCGCGAATGCGGCCCTGGGCTTTGGCGACGCGGACTTGTATGTGTCGACGACCCGTGCCCCATGAGGCATGGCACCCGTTTTGGCCGCGTAATGCGTCTCGACCCCCGGTGTGATGGTCGCCTTTATTTGACCCGACGCCACGGCTTCCCAGGCGTCCTTCTGGGTGTCGTAGATTTTGACTTCCGAGAAACCCCCGATTCTTTGGAGTAAGGCCAGTTGGATGCTGCCTTTCTGCGCGCCCACAGGCAGGCCCTTCAGGTCCGCGAGCGTGCGGTAAGGTGTCGCGTCACTCGATTGTGCGACCAGGGCTTCAGGCAGTGCATTGTAGTACGGCCTGCTAAAGTCGACCTTTTGTTCCCGCTCCGGAGTGATCGCCATATTCGTGGCGATTACGTCAATCTTACCACTGTCGACCGCCGGTATGAGGTCTGAGAAAATCATCGTCTGGTAGTCGATGGGAACGCCGATTTGCTTGCTTATCGCGCGTGTCAGATCGACAGCCACGCCCGACAACTCGTTCTTATCGTGCAGAACCCACGGCTTCGCGTCTTGCCCCGCTGCCTTCAACGGTTGCTGTCCCCACGCGGCCGGACCCATCAGCGCGCCAAGTGCGATGATCACCGTGCTGAATTTCTTCCCGAACTTGTTCATCGCGTCATCCCCAAACCGGCCCGATGATGCCCCGGGCGCGCGGAAAATGCTTTACCGCCACCTTTTTTCTTCCTTACGGCCGGCTTATGATTTCTTCCTTACGGCTGACTCTTGATTTTAGGCAAAAATGGGGCGGGAAGACGGCTCGTGGTTCTGGCGTTTGGCCAATACCGGTTCGACATTGAACGCCGCGAGTTGCGCCGCGGCGCCGAGCTTATCGAACTGGAACCCAGGGCTTTCGATTTGCTCGCTTTTCTTGTTCGGCATCGCGATCACGTGGTCAGCAAGGACGAAGTCTTGCAAGCGGTGTGGCATGGGCGGATCGTCTCGGAGTCGGCACTGACCACGCGGATCAACGCGGTTCGCCGCGCGCTTGGGGACGACGGCGCGGCGCAATCCATGATCCGCACCTTCACCCGCAAGGGCTTCCGCTTCGTCGGCGAAGTCACGGAAATCGCCGGCCGTATCATGCCCGAGAAGCCGTCGATCGCGGTGTCGCCGTTGTCGATCGCGGTGTTGCCATTTCAGAACATGACCGGCGACCCCGAGCACGAATATTTCGTCGACGGCATGGTCGAGGAGATCACCACCGCGATCGCGCGCTGCCCCGGACTGTTCGTCATCGCGCGCAATTCGAGCTATGCCTACAAGGGCAAGAGCGTCGATGTGAAGCAGGTGGCGCGGGAACTTGGCGTGCGCTACGTGCTCGAAGGCTCGGTCAGAAAGGCCGGCAACCGGGTGCGCATCGCCGGTCGGCTGATCGATTCGATGACGGGCGCGCTTACCTGGACCGACCGCTTCGACGGCACACTCGACGACATCTTCGAATTTCAGGACCGCGTGGCTGGCGGCGTCGTCGGCGCGATCGAGCCGCGGCTGCGAGTTGCCGAGGCGGAGCGCGTCGTCCGCAAGCCGACCGCGAGTCTTGATGCCTACGATCTTTTTTGGCGCGCCCAGGCGGAAGCGTACAAGAGGAGCTCCGAGAGCCTGGCGGAATCGGTCAGGCTGGCACGGCTCGCCCTCGACATCGATCCCGCTTATGGCCCGGCGATGGCGCGAATTGCCCTGAGTCGAGGGATGCAACGTCAGCGGAACTGGATTCCGCCCGCCGGCGCGGAGGTCGAGGAAGGCATCGCGATGGCGCGGCGGGCGATTACCGCCGCCGGGGATGATCCCTGGGTACTGGATTTTGCCGGCCTGGCGCTGACGCAGCTTGACGGAGACAATAACGCCGCGCTCAGCGCGCTCGACCAGGCGATCGTGCTCAACCCCAACTTCGCCCTGGCGTTCGGCCACCGCGCGGTCGTTCTGGCGTATCTTGACCGGCCCGACGAGGCGATCCGCTCGGCGCATCAGGCGATCCGCCTGAGCCCCCTCGATCCGGCCGTGTTTTCCTTCTACCAGGCGCTGTCTCTCGCGGAACTGTCAGCGGGCCGCTACGAGACCGCGCTGTCATGGGCAGAAGCGGCGTTGCGGGAAAACGGCGGTATGCCGGCGCTTCGCCTGAAACTCAGCCTGTGCGGCTATTTGGGTCGGCATGAGGAGGCGCGTGCTTGCCTGAGCCGCGTGCGGGAGTTTCAATGCGAACCGACAATAGCCGGGATCATGCGGGCGTTAGCGAAGGGCGCTGTCCCCCAACTCGCCGCCCGTGTTGCCGAAGGGTTGCTCAGGGCCGGTATCCCGGAAGGATGACACAAAGATCGCGTTTGTCGTCCGTCCGCGATCACCGGGATACGTCACATTTTGATGTGCCGAAGCCCGTCTGGCTGACATCGGTATCAAAGCCCGGCGATGCCCCGCTCCAACAGCCAGGCCAACAAGATCGATTTTCGCCGGCACATCTGGCTGGACGTGGCTGATAAGGCTACCACGAGCCCGGTGAGAGCGACATTTTGGCACGTGTTTTCCGCGGTCTCCGCCTGGACCGGGTTTGAGTCCAGCACGGGTGTTTGTCAGCAGGACATTGATAAATAACGGAGATTTTCCTGGCTGGGGGACCTGGATTCGAACCAAGGATGCCCGGGTCAGAGCCGGGAGTTTTACCGCTAAACTATCCCCCAATGGGTGCGGGCGGGCGCATTACCACGCGCAGCACCTGCGGGCAAGCAGCAGAGCTTCGCGGCCTCGCGGCACTCAGGTTCAGATCTAACCTTCAGATCGTGACGTAAGAAATTGGAATTGCGACATAACACCGGGTCCACGCGTGGTACGTTCGCACCCGAAGCACGGCCATTGCTGTCGGCCTCGGGTCGTGTCCATCGCCGCGCCGAGGCGCTGACCGGGCGTGGCGAACGGCCAATGCCGGCCCGCTACGCCCGGCTGGATGGTCCCTGCCGTCTGGCCTCCTCGACCGCGCGATACAGATACCACGTCGCCATCGAGCGGTGCGGTGCCCAGGCAAGGCCCAGTTCCGCGAGGGCACGGGGTTTTGGTTGCATTTCCATCTCGAACAACACGCGGTAGCCCTCGCGCACCCCGAAATCGTCGACCGGCAGGACGTCCGGCCGCCCCAGAGTGAAGATCAGCAGCATTTCGACGGTCCAGCGGCCGACACCGCGGATGGTGGTCAGGCGCTCGATCAGTTCTTCATCGGACAGCCGTGTCGCCTGCCGCCGCGTCGGCACGGTGCCATCCAGCGTCTTGGCGCAAATGTCTTGCATTGCCGCCAGCTTGGCCGCCGAGAAACCGCAGCCGCGCAGCACGGTGCCGTCGGTGTCGAGCACCCGATCCGGCGACGGGAATCTCTCATCCGGGTAAAGCGCAATGAACCTGGCAAGGATCGCTTCTGCCGCCCTGCCGTGTAATTGCTGGTGGGCGATGGCGCGGATCAGCGCCTCGTATAATCCGCGTCCGCGCTCGACGCGCAGGCCAGGCGGTCCGACGCGGCCGATCAGTGCAGCGAAGCGCGGACAGACAAGGCTCAAATGTCGGGCGGCCGCGTGTGACGACCGGGCAACCTGGGACATGTTCGGCTTATGGACGGGCCCAGGTCGGCGTGCAACCATGTGGTCTGTGCTCGTATTTGAAATTTGGTGGGCCAATTGGCTTAAGTTCGTGCTACTGGACGCTTCGCCTGGGAGTGTGATGACCGAGCCTCGACCTGCCCCCGATCCAGTGCGCGACCGCGAAGATGCGAATCGCCGTACCAATGGACTTGCCGCGATCGTGGTGGTGTTGCTGCTGCTGATCGGCGGCCTGTTGCTGACCCAGACGCTGCGCAAGAAGAGTCAGATAGAGGATTGTCTGATGGCCGGACGGCGGGATTGCGATGCGCTGGTGAACGGATCGCGCTGAGACATTCCCGCCAGGTATCGGGGTGCTGGCCGCGAGGGGTGAGGGCGGGCACCATGACGCTCCGACCTAACGCCATGGAGCTAACCTGCAATGCAAATCCGGTTCGACGATAAGACCGTTGCGGTCACTGGCGCTGGCCATGGCTTCGGCCGTGCCATCGCGCGCCGCTTCGCCTCGCTCGGCGCGCGGGTGTTCGCCACCGACGTGATCGATGCGACGTTGGCGGAAACCGCTGCATCCGGTGGCATTTCACCGCTGGTCGTTGATCTGCGCGACCGGGCGGCCGGCGCGGCATGGATCGCCGCGATCGAGCAAACGACCGGTGGTCCGATCGACGTGCTGGTGAACAATGCCGGCGGCGTGGCCGGACAAGCCAACCGGCCGATCGAAGACGTTCCGGATGCGGACTGGGATGTGATCTTCGATATCGGGGTCAATGCCGCTTTCGTGCTGTGCCGGGCGGCGGCGCCGGCCATGAAGCAAAACGGCAGCGGCCGGATCATCAACATCAGTTCGGGCGCCGGCCTGCAGGCATCGTTGACCGGTATTCAGGCGTATTGTTCATCCAAGCACGCCGTCGTTGGCCTGACCCGTCAACTTGCACATGAGCTTGGACCATTCGGCATCACGGTCAATTCAGTTGCACCTGGTTTCATGCGCACCAACGAAGCGACCGAGCGTCAATGGGACAGCTACGGTCCCGATGGTCAGCGCGCCCTGTTGGGCCGGATCGCAATGCAGCGGCTTGGTGAAGCCGACGACATTGCCAATGCCGTGGTGTTTTTCGCGTCCGACCTGGCGGGATTCGTCAATGGCCAAATTCTGCAGGTCGATGGCGGGAGGTAGTATCCAGAATCGTTGCAGCGCAGCACGAAGATTGTGTCGCTGCACTGACATTAATACCAGCGGACCGAAGGTTTGACCGGTGGCAACTCCCCCGTCATCCCCGCGCTCGTCGCGGGGATGACGGGGGCACAGTGCAGGAATGGACCCCGTTTCGAGCAGGGGATGCCAAACTGAGACGCTGACGGCTCTGAATTTATGACCGCTGGTATAACAGTGCTGCCGCAGCCTCCCGCTATGCATCGATCGTAGCCCGTCGGCTTGCATAAAGCCAGAGTCTTGCCAACCTGGCCACCGCCGCCCGCGTGCCGCCGTGCACGAACGATCACGCTTTAAACCCCCAGATACCGGTGCAGCAATTCCGGCTCGGCACGCACCGCGTCGCTGGTCATCTCGTCGACCAGGTGCCCATTGTTCAGCACGTAAATCCGCGACGCGAGGCTCAACGCGGCAGAGATATTCTGCTCGACCACCACGATGGTCTGGCCCGCCTCGGCCAGCTGGCGACAGGTGGCGAGCAGGTCGCGAACAATCACCGGTGCCAGCCCCTCGAACGGTTCATCGAGCAGCATGAGTTTCGGATCGCGCACCAGCGCGCGCGCAATGGCCAGCATTTGCTGCTCGCCGCCCGAGAGGTCGGTGCCACGGCTGCGTCGGCGCTCGCGCAGGCGTGGAAACATCTCCCAGACACGGTCCAGCGGCCAGCGCGATTTTGCGGTCAGGCCGGCGAGCACCAGGTTCTCCTCAACGCTCAGTCCGCCAAAAATGCGCCGCTCCTCGGGTACCAGTTGCAGCCCGAGCGCGGCGATCGCATGCGGCGGCAAGTTTTGTGTCGGCGTGCCGTCGAACAACACCCTGCCCGAGCGGGGGCGGACCAGACCAATCAGGCTTTTCAGCGTTGTACTTTTGCCGGCGCCGTTACGGCCGAGCAATGCCACGACCTCGTTACGTTCGACACGCAGCGACACGTCGAACAAAATGTGACTGTCGCCGTAATAACTGTTCATGGCCTCGACTTCGAGCAGCGCGCTCATGCCGCCACCCCGCCAAGATAGGCTTCCTGCACGAAATCATTACGCTGGATCTCATCCGGCGTGCCCTCGGCGAGCACGCTGCCTTCGTGCAGGACGGTGATCCGCTCGGCCAGTTCGAACACCGCATCCATGTCGTGGTCGACCACGATCAGGGTGCGGCCGCGGCGGATATCGCGCAACAGCCGAACCGTCTCGGCTCGCTCGTGCGGGCTCATCCCGGCCAGCGGCTCGTCGAGCAGCAGCAGCGACGGCGACGCGGCCAATGCAAGGCCGATCTCCAGTCGCCGCTTCTCGCCGTAGGCCAGTGCGGCGACCGGCACGCCGGCGCGCGCGGTCAGGCCGACCAGCGCCAAGGTGTTCTCCACCCGCTCGTCAAGCCCGGAGACCCGGCCCATGGAACGCAGCAGATCGAGCGAGAAGTTGCCGCGGCGTTCCGCAAGCGCAGCGATCACCACATTTTCGCGCAATGTCAGCCCGGCGAACAGTTGATTGACCTGATAACTTTTGGTCAGTCCGAGCTGACACACGTCGGCCACGTCCATTCCGATGATGTCACGGCCGCGGAATAAGATTTGACCCGAACTCGGTGACAACTCGGCAGTCAGCATTTTGAAGAACGTGCTTTTGCCCGCTCCGTTGGGGCCGATGACACCGCGCAGCTCGCCTTGTGCAACAACGAAATCGATGTCGCGATTGGCGATCAGGCCGCCGAATGACCGGCTCAGGCCACGGGTTTCCAGCACCGGACCGGTGAACGGCGTCTCCCGGCGGCGTGCCGGCAAGCCAGAGACAGTGTGTGACGATGCCGGGTCGGCGATCAGGGCTTCCTCGGGCCTGGCCACGGCCGGGGGTGCAGCAAATCGATCGATCAGGCTCCGCACGCCGCCAATCAAACCCCGCCGCAGGAAGCACACCAGCAACACGAACATCACGCCGAGCACAAGTTTCCAGGTGCTGCCCAGACCGATCACCGACTGCAGGAAGTCGCGCGCATAGAGCCAGACCGCGGCGCCGACCAGTGGACCGAACAGCGTACCGGTGCCGCCGATCGCAGTCTGGATCACCAGTTGGCCGGACGTATCGAAAGTGAAAGCGTCGGGTGGCATGAAGCCCTGCAGCACCCCGAGCAGGCCGCCGGCAAAGCCGGAATACGCTGCGGCGATGACAAATGCGGTCAGCTTGTAGCGGCCGACAGCATGACCGACGGCACGTGCACGCAACGGATTGTCGCGAATGGCCCGAAAGATGACGCCGACCGGTGAGCGCACGATGCGCAGCGCGAGCACCATCCCAACGAAGTAACAAACCGCGAGGAAGCCATACATCGACCAATCGGTGCCGACCTGGTAGGTGAAACGGCCAAAGCCAAAACTCGGTGCCGGTACGCCGGCCAGTCCGTTTTCACCGCCGGTCCAGGCGGCAAGCGGCGAGTTCTCCAGAAAGAAGAACATCTCGGCAATCGCCACGGTGATCATCGCGAAGTAAATGCCGGTGCGCCGCAGCGCGATTGCCCCGATCGCGATGCCCACCAGTGCGGCGCCCAGAGTGCCGATCAACAGCGCCAGCGGTACGTTCAGGATCAGGTTGTTGGTCAGTAAATAAGCGGCGATGAAGCCGCCGGTTCCGTAAACCGCCGACTGACCGAAAGACAGCAGGCCGGTGTAGCCGAACAGGATATCGAAGCCGATGCCGAACAATCCCCAGACCAGGATTTGATTGATCGTACCGGGCGCGAAGCCAAGTGGCGGCAGCACAAACGGTGCTGCGACCAGGCAGAGTGCCAGGATAATTTCGACCCGCATCGGGTGGCGCGGCAGCATCAGCCGGTGTTGCTCACTCACGGCCTCGCACGCCCAGAAGGCCGCGAGGGCGCACCAGCAGGACCAGAGTCATGGCGGCGAACAGCATGACCTCGGAATAGCTCGGATCGATCATCGAGGTCAGGCTGAGGATCTCGCCGGAGATCAGCCCGCCCAGTACGGCGCCGGGAAATGAACCGACGCCGCCGATGACAACGACGACGAAGGCCTGGACCAGGATGGCATCGCCGACCTCCGGGGTCAGTGAAACCACCGGCGCGTTGACGATGCCGGCGAACCCGGCCGCCATTGCTCCAATGCCGAACACCGCCATAAACACCCGGTAGACATTGATTGCCAGCATGTCGACCATTTCGGGATCTTCGATCCCGGCCCGGACGATCATGCCAAGCCGGGTGCGATACAAAGTGAACCACAGCACGGCCAGTGCCGCGGCGGCGATGGCGAGGACAACGAGACGATACGTTGGGTAAATCATGAAGCCCAACGAGGTCACACCGGTCGCCCATGACGGCGTCGGCACAGTGACCGACAGGCTGCCGAAGCACAGCCGCACCAGCTCGACGATGACGATGCCGATCCCGAAGGTGACCAGCAGCTGGTCTTCCGGCGGACGGCCGTAGAAATGGCGGATCACCACGAATTCAAGGATGCCGCCGGCAATCGCCAGAAACAATGCGCCGGCGATGACCGCGACGACGAACGAGCCGGTCACCAGATACGCTACGTATCCGGCATAACCACCAAGCATGAACATGGCGCCATGCGCGAGGTTCAGCACGCCGAGCGTGCCGTAGATGATGGTCAACCCCGAACTGATCAGCGCCAGCAACGCGCCGGTCGCCAGGCCGTTGAACAATTGCGACACGAAGTTCGGCCAGGAAATCATCTGCGCCGGTGCGCCGTGAGTGCGTCAGCCCGGCAGCCGGCCGGCTGCCTCCCGTCCGGGACTGCGGCGGCGAGGCGGCCCGCCGTACCAGCCGCTTGGAAAGCGCGGGCAGCATGCACCGCCCGCGCATCACTTAGACACGCTGTCTCGACCACCTGAACGTCTCCGGCCCTCTGGGCCGCCTCCTATCAGGTATAGGAGCCGAGACTGCAACCAAAAGCATCCGGCGCCTGCATGAGACCCTCGCCGGGAACAATCTCGACGATGTTCCAGAAGTCCTCCTTGTTCTTCATCTCGTTCGGCGCCTTGCCTTGAACGATGATCACCGGCCGTACGAGTTGGTGATCGGCGGCGCGGAACCACACCTCGCCCACGGTGGACTCGGTCTTCTTGCCCGCCTCATAAGCCTTGATGACATCGGGCGGGTAGAACGTGGCGGCCCGTTCCACCGCGTCGGCCCAAAGCGCGAACTCCATATAGGCGTTGTTGGCGCCCCATTCCGGCTTGTAACCGTATTTCTTGTCGAACGACTCGACGAACAATTTGGCCAGCGGATACTTGTCTTCCAGCGTCCACCAGAAATCGGTGGCGGCATAAACCCCGGCCATCAACTGCGGGCCCACGTCGCGGGCCAGGAATGGCACCTGGTACGGGACGACCAGTTTCTGCTTGGCGAGAATGCCGAACTGATTGGCCTGCTGGATCGACAATACGGCGTCGTGGCCCCAGTTGATGTTCAGCAGAACGTCGGCCCCGGAATTGGAGATATTCAACAGATAGGAACTGTAGTCGGGCGCACCCAATGGTGCCACCTGGTTGGTCACGGTCGTCCAGCCGCCGTTTTTGCCGAGGTAGTCCTCCATCGACTTTTGCACGGTGTGCCCATAGGTGTAATCGGGCGTCAGATAGGCCGCCTTCTTACCTTTGCCGTAGGCCTTCAGCAGAACCGGTCCGATCGCCGCGGCCGCTGTCTGACCATAGAAACATTGCCGGAACCCATAGCGGACGCAGTCCTTGCCGGTGGTGTCGTTCGATCCGGAAATGCCGGCCACGTAAAGCACCTTCTCGCGCTGCGCCACTTTGTTCAACGCCACGGCCACCGCGCTCGATGTCGAGCCGGTGATCAGGACTGCCTTGTTCTCGCTGATGAAACGAGACGCTTCCTGCACCGCCGTGTTCGGCTTCGCTTCGGAGTCGGCAACGCCATACTTGACCTCCTTGCCCAGTACGCCCTTGGTGGTTTTCGGCGAGATCTTCTTGATCAGCTCATTGCCGCTGTTGATGTGCTCGATGGCCAGCAGGTAGCCTTTGAGCTCGTCTTCGCCTTGCACCGCATAGGTACCGGTGCGCGGTACGGTGATACCGATGAACACCGATGATCCGGACGAGCCGTCCGGCCAGGTGCCAAGCGGCGGACGGTCCTCGGCGCGTGCCATCGCCGGGAGCGTCGTGGCAGCCAGCAATCCGCCGCCGGCCTGCAACCCGGTTTTGAGCAGGGTACGTCGGGTCGCATTGGTCGTGCTTTGATGGTTCATGATTCCTCCCTTTTGAACGAAGCAATGACCGGTGCTGCTGCGATACGTCAGCCCATGGCCGGTCTTGCTCCGAATTATCCGCGAGGTTCCCGGGAATCGCGCGGTGTTGCCATGTTATCAAACCATTCCGGCTTTCATGCAACGCCCGGAAGTTGCCACGAGCGGGCTGCCGCGACCGGGCTGCCACGACCGGGCTGCCACGAGCGGGCTGCCACGACCGGGCTGCCACGACCGGGGCAGCCGCGGCCCGGCATGGCATTCGCCGGCCGCCGCTGTATGCTGCGAGGCCGTAAAGGCTTCCGACACTCGCCACCCCGTCATGGTCCGGAGGGCCGTATGTCCGACACAGAAGCCGGCAGTAAGTCCGGCCTGATCCCACAAGATCTCGAACGCCCGGCGGGCGAGCAGTCCGGGCCCGCGCGCTACGGCAGCGATGTCGCCGCCGAAACGTTACGCGCGCTGGATATCCCGTTCATCGCGCTGAACCCCGGATCGAGTTACCGCGGCCTGCACGACAGCATCGTCAACCATCTCGGCAACAAGCGGCCGCAAATGCTCGTCTGCCTGCATGAAGAGTCCGCCGTCGCTTTGGCCCATGGTTGGGCCAAGGTGACCGGCCGGCCGATGGCGGCGGCGGTGCATTCCAATGTTGGACTGTTCCACGCGACGATGGCGGTGTTCAACGCCTGGTGCGACCGGGTGCCGCTGCTGCTTCTGGGTGCCACCGGTCCGGTGGATGCGCCGCGCCGGCGGCCGTGGATCGACTGGATCCACACCGCTGCAGACCAGGGAGCGATCCTGCGCAACTACATCAAATGGGATGCCCAACCGGCCTCGCCCGCCGCCACACAGGAGGCCCTGGCGCGCGCCGCCTGGCTCGCCAACACCGCTCCGAAGGCGCCGGTCTACGTCAATTTCGATGCCGGAATGCAGGAAGCAGCGCTGACCGAGCCGGCGCCGCCGCTGGCGGTCGAACGGTTTCGCCCGCGTCCCGATGGCGGAGTGTCCGCCGCCGCGATCGACCAGGCCGTCGCGCTGCTGCGCGAGGCCCGCGCGCCGCTCATCCTGATGGGTCGCGTCTCGCGCTCCACCACCGCATGGGCGGAACGTCTGGCGCTGGCCGAGAGCCTGCACGCCCTGGTCGCCACCGACCTGAAGGCCGGTGCGGCATTCCCAACCGAGCATGCGCTGCACGTCGGCCAGCCGACAACTTTCCCCGGCCCGGATCTGACCGCCGCGCTGGCCGAGGCCGACGTCATTCTGAGTCTCGACTGGGTCGATCTCGGCGGCACGCTGCGCGGGTGTCCCGGCGGTATGCCGGAGGGCAAGGTCATTCAGGTGTCGCTGGACCACCATTTGCACAATGGCTGGAGCATGGACCATCAAACGCTCTCGCCAGTCGACCTGTTGCTGGAAGGCACGCCGGACGCGGTCGTGTCCGACCTGGTCCGCGCGCTTGGCATGATCGTGCCGCCGTTTCAGGAGAGTGTGACCCCGGTGACCCGGTTGCCGGCCGGTACTGGGCTGATCTCGATCGGGCGACTGGCACACGATTTGCGGGTCGCGGTGGGCGAGGGGCCGGTGTCGCTGCTGCATCTGCCTCTGGGCTGGAACGCGGCGGACTGGCCGTTCGGCCACCCATTGGACCACCTCGGCGGGGCAGGCGGTGCCGGACTGGGCGCCGGGCCAGGGATTGCCGTGGGCGCGGCACTGGCGTTGCGGGAAACGGGCCGGCTGCCGGTCGCGGTACTTGGCGATGGCGACTATCTGATGGGTATAACCGCGCTGTGGACCGCGGCGCATTACCGGATTCCGCTGCTGGTGGTCGTAGCGAACAACCGGTCGCTGTACAACGACGAGATGCATCAGGAGCGGGTCGCCCGCGCGCGCAACCGGCCGGTCGAGAACAAGTGGATTGGCCAGCGACTGTCGGATCCGGATATCGACCTGGCGGCGATGGGGCAGGCGCAGGGCGCGCTTGGCTTCGGGCCGGTGACCGATGCGGCGATGTTGCCGGGCGTGCTGGCCGATGCGGTGGCCGCAGTGCGTGCCGGAGCGGTGGCGGTGGTCGATGCGCGTGTGCTGCCGGGATATGCGCCGGCCATGGCGGGAGCATTTACCGGCGGGTGAGGCGGCCCGTAGCTGCGGACCCGTCCGCTCAATCCGACTCCGGATCGAACAAGATTGCCGTTGCTCCGAAAGCCGCGCGTCTCCCGGTTGACACTCCCTTTCACCGACGGCACGGTTTCCCTCCGATACACGGGCGTCAACGCCCCAAATCGCCAGGGAGTTACGACCATGCATCGGAAGCCAGTGTCACGCCGCAGTCAGGCGTGCGGCGTATGCCGTGCGGCTATGAGACCGTCTAAGTCAGCCAGGCTTCTTCTCGGCAGCCTCCTCCCATGAGCCTTGGCGCAACGGAGCCGCATGCGCCAACCCTGGCGCCGGACGACCGCTTTGGGCTGCGCCATGCCGCGTACTGGCTGGACCGCGCGATCGGTCTGCTGACCGAGGGCGTGGGCGCCGTCATCGTCGTCGTCGAAACCTGTGTGCTGGTTGCCGGCGTCGTCTCCCGCTATGTATTCGATAGCCCGCTGATGTGGACCGACGAACTCGGTGCGTTTCTGTTCCTGTGGCTGGCGATGCTCGGCACCGTGGTGGCCTTGCGCAACGATGGACATATGCGGCTGACCACGCTGGTGAACTGGGTCAGGCCCAATCTCGGGCGCTGGTTCGCCTCGGTCGGAGCGCTGGTGGTGGTGGCCTTCGTGCTGCTGATCCTGGTGCCGGCAATGAGCTATATCGATGAGCAGAAATACACCGAACTGACCACGCTCGGCATCTCCGACGGCTATCGCGT
>Ga0187867_10000463_pt1 | contig 36347 bp, 33 predicted proteins | sample June2016WEW_13_1_FD_132976 | JGI IMG/M metagenome (GOLD analysis project Ga0187867, IMG submission 132976) | Peatland microbial communities from SPRUCE experiment site at the Marcell Experimental Forest, Minnesota, USA - June2016WEW_13_10 | ecosystem: Environmental > Terrestrial > Soil >... | reverse complement strand
TGGGCCACCGCCGCCCGCACCGCCGCGAGTTCCAGAACCGGGCCGAGACCCAGCTCCCAGGCCTCTCGGAACCAGGCGTCGGGCGTCATCCTCGGCTCCATCGAGAAGCGCGCCAGCGCCTCGAACCCGATCGGTCCGCCGCCGTTGGCGAGGCTCACGATGGGCTGGTAGACGATGCTCATGCACTCGCCGCTCAGGGCCCCGCTCAGGGCTTGGATCCTGGCGCTGCGGGACCAGGCGGTCTCGGCCTCCCTCCGGAGGTCGTCGCGGAGGCGATCGACCACCTCGGTGGACACCGCCCCGGAGAGAGGGGACTCCCCGCGCATCGCGCCATGAATCGCCCCGAGTATCTCGCGCGCGCTCGCCCCCTTGAGGAGGTAGCCGGCGGCTCCGGCGCGCAGCATCTCCATCACCGCGCCGGTGTCGGCGTAGGCCGAGTACGCGAGCACCTTGGGCGCAGGGGATCCCGCCCGCAGCCTTCGCGTCGCCTCGACCCCTCCCATCCGAGGCATGTGCACATCCATCACCACCACGTCGGGGGACTGCTGGCGGGAGAGGGTTACGGCCTCGTCGCCGATGCCGCCGCCCCGACCAGGGCGAGGCTCGGCTCCCGGTTGACGATCTCCACCAGGGCCTGCCGGATGTTCGGATGGTCGTCGGCCACCAGCACCCGAATGGCCGGCTCCCTCGGGGCGCGGTCGGCCCGGCGCACTCTCATCGCAGAGCCGCGGTCGCGGTCAGCTGTCGTCGGCTCGGTCACGATGTGGGCTTCTTCGCTGGTCGAGGCCTCTCCGTGGGCCTGCAGCAAACCCTCGATAGTGTGGACGCCATAAGGGCCGAATGTCACGGCCGACGGGCTGTCGTCCAGCATATTCACGACCCGACTCGCCCAGCCCATTTTGCCGGATCGTTACCGGACACGCGGGGTCGCGTGACGGGCGCGAACTCACGCACTCCGCGCAAGCTCGGATCCGGCGCCGCCCGACCGGCGGCGCTCGGTGGGGTTCGACGGCTCCGTCGATCAGCGGGCGGCAACCTCGGCCGGGAGCTGGCTGGCGATCCACGCCTCGAGCGCGTCACCCGACTCGAACGAGGTGATCAGGGCATGCCGGGCCTTGGGGCCCGGATTGTGGACCACGTGCCAGAGACGCTCGGTGTCGATCACCATCTGCATCCCCGGGTGGAGCGGGATCCGGCTCTCCGTGCCGGGGTCGTCCTTCTGCTCGCGGAGGATGAAGGTCGACCCGGGAGGGGCATCCAGCTCCAGCCAGGCCCGCACCACCCAGCCCTCACCGTCGGGATTGAGCCGGTTGTTGTCGTCGAGGTGGAGCTGGCGGACGGCGGCGGCCTCGTCGCTCGGGTTCAGCTCGATGACCCGCACCCGGCCGTAGCGGGCGCCGATCTCCTCGACGTAGCGGACCAGCGAGGGGGCGATCTCCCGGTTCTTGGTCCAGATCCCGTCCTTGTCGGGCTTGCCGTGGTCCCAGAAGCCGTGGCACTCCATCTCGCCGAGCGCGGAGGCGAGCGGAGCGAAGTTGGTGTCACCACCGGACTTCCAGTCGATGAACTCGAGACCGTTCCACTCGGCGGGGGGGATGGTTGGGCCCTCCCGGTCGCGCAGGACGACGAAACCGGAGGCGTCGAGAACAGGCAGCTTGTGGTGGGCCATCGGCCGGATCCTCTCTCTCGTTGCGGGTGCAGGCACCCCAGAGCTTAGCCGGACGGTCCCGCGCCGGGCACCACCGAACATTGGGTACCGTTGCGCCCGATGGACCGGACGCCGCCCCGATGAACCCCGACCTCCGCTTCGCCCACGAGCTGGCCGACATGGCCGACGTGATCTCCATGAGCCGCTGGCGCAGCCTCGATCTCAAGGTGGAGCGGAAGCTCGACCTCACCGAGGTCACCGAGGCCGACCGCCAGATCGAGGAGCGGATCCGGGAGCGGGTGGCGCGCGACCGCCCCGGAGAGCGCGTGGTCGGCGAGGAGTTCGGCGGCGACATGGCCGACATCTCCGGGGCCCGCTGGGTGGTGGACCCGATCGACGGCACCCGCAGCTTCATCCGCGGCTACGAGACCTGGGCCTCGCTGATCGCGCTCCAGCACCAGGGGATCACGGTCTGCGCGGTCGCCTCGGTCCCCGCGCTCGGACAGCGATACGCCGCGGCCCGCGGCGAGGGGGCCACCGCCGACGGGAAGCCCATCCGGGTCTCCGACACCGACCGGGTGGAGGCCGCCATGCTCGCCCACACCAGCATCTCCGGATTCGTCCGGGTGGGGATCGACGCCCGGCTCCGCAGCCTGGCGGGGCGCTGCTGGGACAGCCGGGGCATGGGCAACTCGCTCTCCCACCTCTCGGTGGCCCGGGGCACGGCCGACATCGGCTGGTCGGCGCGCGCCAACCTCTGGGACTTCGCAGCCCTTGCACTGATCGTCGAGGAGGCCGGCGGTCGCTTCACCGACCGCAGCTCCGACTCGCCCGTGGGCGGGGCCGGGATCTCCAGCAACGGCCGCCTCCACCAGATCGCCCTGGAGGCCGCGGGGCTGGAGTAGCGACGGGGCCCCCGACTCGCGGCCGGACGTCGCGGCTCAGCCGCCCAGCACACGCACCAGGCGGCGGAGCTCGAGCCGGCCATCCGCCTGGAGCTGCCGGATCACCTTCTTGTCCTGCTTGCCCACCGAGGTCTTGGGAATGGCGACGACCACCGCCCAGGACTCGGGAAGCCAGAAGCTGGGCACCTTGCCCCGCAGGAACTCGCGCAACTCGTCGGGCTCGGCCGACTGGCCGGGCTTGAAGGCGAGCACCGCGAGCGGCCGTTCCTGCCAGCGCTCGTCCGGGATGCCGATGACGGCGGCGTCCAGAACGGCGGGATGTGCCATCAATTGATTCTCCAGCTCCACCGAGCTGATCCACTCACCGCCTGACTTGATGATGTCCTTGGTCCGGTCGGTGATCTGGACGTAGCCCCGCTCGTCGACGGTGGCGACGTCGCCGGTGCGCAGCCAGCCGTCGTGGAAGCGCTCGGCCCCGGTGCCGCCGAAGTACGAGCCGGTGATCCACGGCCCGCGCACCTCGATCTCCCCCACCGCCCTCCCGTCCCAGGGCAGCGGCGCGCCGTCGGGGCCGACGATGCGGAGCTCGACTCCGGGGACGGGACGTCCGGTCTTCGACCGGTAGTGCCAGTAGCGGGGGTCCTCCGGGGTCACCCCCCGGGGCGGGAACGCGACTGTTCCGAGCGGGCTGGTCTCGGTCATCCCCCAGGCCTGGATCAGCGGGAACCACCTCTCGAAGGCCTGCATCAGGCTGGTCGGCACCGCCGAGCCGCCGGCCACTCCGAGCCGGATGAAGCCGAGGTCGGCCCCCTCCGCCTCAGCCGCCACCAGCAGCCCCTGGAAGATGGTCGGCACCCCGACGACGATGGTCGGCCTCTCCTGGAGCACGAAGGAGAGCAGCGGCTGCGGCTGCAGGAACCGCTCCGGGAGGAGCAGGTCGGCGCCGCACATCAGGGCCGCGTAGGGCTGCCCCCAGCCGTTGACGTGGAACATCGGGACCATCAGCCCGATCCCGTCGTCCTCGTTGAGACCGAAGGCGCCGGCCACCGAGAACGAGTGCATCCAGATCGAGCGATGGCTGTAGACGACGCCGCGCGGCTCGCCGGTCGTGCCCGTCGTGTAGCACATGGCAGCCGCCTGCCGCTCGTCCAGCGCGGGCCAGTCGCGCAGCGGGTTCGAGCCCGCGAGCAGCGCGTTGTAGTCGATGACGTCGCCGAGCCCGGAGGTGTCGCCGCCTCCGACGACGATCACCCTCTCCACCTTGGTGAGCTGCGGCCGGATCGCGGCCATCAGCGGCGCCAGGCCCGAGTCCACGATCACCACCCGATCGCCGCCGTGATTGACGATGAAGGCGAGCTGGGACGGCGAGAGGCGCAGGTTGAGGGTGTGCAGCACCGCTCCCATGCAGGGGACGGCGAAATACGCCTCGAGATGCTCCTGGTGGTTCCAGCAGAGGGTGCCGACCCGGTCACCGGCCCGGATGCCGAGAGAGCGGAGGCCGGCGGCGAGCCGGGCGGCGCGATCGGCGATGTCGGCGAAGCTGGCCCGGCGCGAGGAGTGGCCCTCGAAGGTCACCACCTGGCTCCCGGCGTAGAGAGCACGCCCCCGCATCAGGATCTCGGTGAGCGTGAGCGGAGCGTCCTGGATCGTGCTCTGGATCGGTCGAGCCATCCGTGACCCCTCGGCGTGAGCCGGTGTTCTGCGACTCGCTCATCATGCTCCTGGCCGCGGACCCCGGTCGACGCGAGGCGGTGGCGAGCGCGTCGCGACTCAGGCGAGGAAGTCGAGGAGCAGCGGGAGGAGCAGCTCGGGGTGGGACTGAGGGGTGCCGTGGTCGGCGCCCTCGATGGTCATGTGGCGCCCCTGGGGGACGGCCGCGGCGGCAGCGCGCGTGCCGCTCATCATCCAGGGGAAGCCGGCGGTGCCGACGATCACCAGCGCGGGCACCGCGACCTGGGCGAGGTGGTCGGAGCGGAGCCGGTTGCCCGGACCGGTGATCTCCACGTCGTAGGGCAGGGTGTGAGCGAGCCGCAGCAGTCCGGGCCACATCTCGGTCTGCCGCAATCCCTCGACCACCGGCGCGGGGATGCCGACCGCCTCGGTCTGGAAGAGCGCCACTGCGTCGCCGCGCCGGTCGGCGGCGACCAGTGCCCTCAACCGGTCCACGAGATCGTCGGAGGGGCGTGCGCGCCCATCGACGATGTAGGGCGGCTCGTAGGCGACGACTCGCTCGACCGGCCCCACGGACCGCGCCGCCTCCAGGCCGAGGATGGCGCCCGAGGAGTGCCCGACGACGGCCGCGCGACCGCCGGCACGCTCGATCACCGCGTGGAGGTCCTCGACCTCCCGCTCCACCGCGTAGGCGGCGGCGTCGCCGCTGTCCCCGTGCCCCCGCCGGTCATAGACGATCACGGTGAAGTGCGGTGCCATCACCGACGCCAGAGGGGCGGCGGTGGCCCGGTCGCTGAAGGCTCCGCCGATCAGCACCACCGGCCGGCCGTGGCCGCTCCGCGCGAAGGCTATCGGGGTCCCGTCGGCGGAGGTCGCCGTCTCGAAGGGGGCGGTCATCCACTGTCCTCCAGGGGTGGCGTGCAGGAGAGCTCCAGGCCAGAAGTTAGCCGGTCGGTGGTAGATTGCCGCGCCATGGGTTCGGCCCGGCCCACGCTGGTCTTCGTGCACGGCATGTACATGAACGGCCGCAGCTGGGCTCCGTGGGTGGAGCGCGCCGCCGCCGCCGGCTTCGACGGCCTGGCCCCCAGCTGGCCGTTCCACGAAGGAGAGCCGGCGGAGCTGCGCCGGCACCTCGATCCGAAGCTCGGGACCCTCACCTTCGGGCGGGTGGTGCGGCACCTCCAGGAGGTCATCGGCCGGCTGCCCGAGCCGCCGCTGGCGATCGGGCACTCGGTCGGGGGGCTGGTGGTCCAGAGGCTGGTCAACGACGGGCTGGTCAGAGCCGGCGTGGCGATCAGCTCGGCGCCGGCCCGGGGCATCGTCTCCCTCGACCCGCACTTCGTCCGCGCGAACTTCCCCCACGTCAACCCGCTGGCCGGCGGCCGGCCGGTGATCATGACGCCGGCCCGCTTCCACTACGCGTTCTGCAACACCATGAGCCGCGCGGAGAGCGACCGGGCCTTCGAGGAGTACGTGGTGCCGGAGAGCCGCAATGTCCCCCGGAGCACGCTGACCCGGAGCGGCAGGGTCCGGTGGCGGCGCCCGCACCCGCCCCTCCTCTTCCTGAGCGGCGACTCGGACCACCTCTGCCCCCTCGACGCGGTCCGGCGCAACGCGGCCGCATACCGGCGGTCGCCCACCCCGGTCCGGCTGCAGGTGTTTCCCGGTCGCTGCCACCTCATCTGCGCCCAGGACGGCTGGGAGGAGGTCGCCGACGCGGCCTTCGACTTCCTGGGGGCGGCGACCGGCTGACGCTCCCCCGGGGGCCACCGCCCCGACCCGGAGCCACCCTCCTCGGCGGCCGTCGGCGCAACGCTGGTACGGTGCTCGGGATGCCGCTCCAGGCTCCGACCCTCGACGACATCCTGGCCGCCCGGGAGACGATCCGTGACCACCTCCCACGGACGCCGCTGCGCGCGTACCCGGCCCTCGACCGGCTGGTCGGGGCCCAGGTCTGGGTCAAGCACGAGAACCTGATGCCCACCGGCGCCTTCAAGGTCCGCGGCGGCGTCAACCTGATGAGCCGGCTCGATCCCGAGACCCGCCGCCAGGGGGTGATCACGGCCTCGACCGGCAACCACGGCCAGTCGGTCGCCTATGGGGCGCGCCTCTTCGGGGTCCAGGCGACGGTTTGCGTACCGGAGCACGCCAACCCGGTCAAGGTCGAGGCGATGCGCGACCTCGGGGCGGAGGTGATCTGCGCCGGCCGCGCCTTCGAGGAGGCGCGCGCCCACTGCGAGGCGCTGGCCGTCGAACGCGGGTTGCGCTACGTCCACACCGGCAACGAGCCCGACCTCATCGCCGGCGTCGCCACCGCCACCCTCGAGATCCTCGAGGAGCAGCCCGAGGTCGACGTCATCCTGGTTGCCGTGGGCGGCGGCAGCGGGGCCTCCGCTGCCTGCATCGTGTCCCGGGCGCTCCGGCCGTCGATCGAGGTCATCGGGGTCCAGTCGGCGCAGTCGCCGGCAGCGCACGACTCGTGGCGGGCCGGGGCGATGGTGGAGCGGCCGAACACCACCGCGGCCGAGGGCGTCGCCACCGGGTCCGCCTTCGAGCTGCCCCAGCGGATCATGCGCGAGCTGCTCACCGACTTCGTCCTGGTCGAGGATCGGAACCTGCTCACCGCGACCCGGCTGATGATCGAGAAGACGCGCACGCTGGTGGAGCCGGCGGGGGCCGCCCCCCTGGCCGCCGCCCTCGACCCGGCCCTGGCCCCGAGGCTCCGGGGGCGCCGGGTCGCGCTGGTCTGCTCGGGGGCGAACATCAGCCCGGCGCAGCTGGCGGAGGCTCTGACCTCGCCCGCACCGAGGGCCTGAGCTCCCGATCAGCCGCTGAGCCGGAGCCGGGATGGGGGATGGCGATGAGCGTGGGCGCCTCGCCAGACCGGCCCCGGCGAACTGGCTGTAACCGGGGAAAGGGGCAGCGGCGTTAACCTAGGCGCGGGGCGCACAGGGAGAGCGGTGCGCCAGCGAAGGTCGTGCCCCCGCCGGAGTGGCGGGTGGGAGGAGTGATGCGTTCGGTGCCGCGGCACACTTGGTGGCCGGTGATCCTCGGGACCGCCTGCATCGCGCTCGCCGCCTGCAGCCCGTCGCACGGGACGTCGTCCCCGACCCCGGCGGGGCGCACGACGCCGAGCGGCCAGGTCGTCGACGCCGGTCCGCCCTCGCTGACGGTCAGCCCGACGGACGGCTCCACCGGGGTCGGGCTCGACGCCGCCCTCCAGGTCGCCGCGGTCAACGCCACGGTCAGCTCGGTGAGCGTCGAGGAGAATGACGCGCCCGCGTCGCTGACCTGGGCCGTCGCCCAGAGCGGGGACGACTGGACCTACGCCGGCGGCCTCGACGTCGGCGCCTCGTACACGGTCACCGCCACCGCCGTGAACGCCGCCGGCGGCGAGACGGTGGCCACCTCCAGCTTCCAGACGATCACCAGCGCCAAGCGGCTGCTCACCTCCGTCGAAGGCCTCACCAACGGCGAGACGGTGGGCATCGGGATGCCGGTCGAGCTCCAGTTCAACGTGCCGATCCCGGCCGCCGACCAGCAGGCGATCGTGGACCACATCGCGGTGGTGAGCAACCCGCCCCAGCCTGGCGCGTGGTACTGGTACGACAGCCGCGACGTCCACTACCGCCCCGAGAACTTCTGGGAGAGTGGAACCCAGGTCACGGTCGACGCGGACCTCAACGGCGTGGATGCCGGCAACGGCTACTGGGGCCTCGGCGACTGGACCCTCAACTTCAGCATCGGAGCCGCCCACCTCACGGTGGTCAACACCCAGACCCGCCAGATGCAGGTGTACGACGGCGACTCGACGAGCGACGGCACCCTCCTCCACACCTGGTCGACCAACACCGGGAAGCCCGGGTTCCTCACCATCGGCGGGACCCTGGTGGTCCTGTACCACGACCCAGTGGTGAAGATGCAATCCTGCCCCACCTTCGAGACCCCCGCCGCCTGCACCCCGGGCGGGTCCGAGTACTACGACGAGAACGTCTATGACGACACCGCCGTCTCCAGCGACGGCTACTTCATCCACGCCGCCCCCTGGGTCTGCGGCACCGATGCGCCGGTGTGCGACCTCTGGCCGTACGGGAACACCAACAGCTCCCACGGCTGCATCAACCTGAGCACCGACAACGCGGTCACCTACTACAACTGGAGCCAGGTGGGTGACCCGGTCGAGGTGCTCGCCAGCACGCTCCAGGCCTCGTACTCCGACGGCGAGGGCGACTGGCAGACCCCGTACGACCAGATGGTCCAGGGGGGCGCGGACGTCCCCGCCAGCGCCGCCGCGCCGGCCTCCGCCCCCGCCTCGAGCACGCCCGCGCCGAGCGCCAGCGCGATCGCCGGGCCGTAGCCGCCCGCGGCGCCCGCGCTCACCGGCCGGGCGGCACGCGGGGTCAGCCCCTCTGCAACGCCCGCCGGATGAGGCTGCGCTCGTCGGGGTCGGCGGCCCGGAACAGCCAGAGCGCGGCCAGGTAGAGGGCGCCGCCTGCGGCCGTGAAGGCCACGGTCGCCACCCGTCCCTCGGGATGGACGAGGAGCAGGAAGCCGCCCATCAGCAGCGCCGGCGGCACGATCCGCCAGCTCAGTCTCAGCACCGGGATGCCCACCCCGAGGCGGCGCAGCACGAGCAGCCCGATGACCACCAGCCCCACCTCGGTGAGGGCGGTGTCGGCGCTGGTGACGAGGTAACCGCTGCCCGGGTGCAGCCGCTCGAACACGGGGATCAGCACCGCGTTGGAGACCCCGTTGATCACCATGCCGACGCCGACGATCCACGCATAGGTCCGCTGCCGGTCCATCGCCAGCAGGGCGGTGGCGTTGGCGTTGTCGACGAACATGAAGACGATCGTCACCCCGAGCAGCCGGAGCGACGGCGCCGCCTGCGGGTAGAGGCTGAAGAGCGAGGTGTACTGGTCGGCGAGCACGATCACCCCGATCGAGGCCGGGAGGCCGAGCGCCACCAGGGCCTTGAAGAACTTCCTCACCGCGATCACCAGCCGCTCCGGCGCCTCACGGTGGTACACGGCGAGCAGCGGGAAGATCACGGTGCGCAGCGCGAAGGGGATCACCAGAAGGGCCTGGAAGGGCTTGTAGGCGGCCTGGTACCAGCCCACCTCGCAGTAGCTGAGGCTGGTGAGGGTTGGGCACGCGGTCGGGGTGGACGGACCGAAGTGCTGAAGGATCGGGACGTCGATCTGCCAGTAGACGGTGGTGAAGACGTAGCTGATCGCGAGCGGCAGGGTCATCACCATCCACGGCCGGATCAGCCCCATCTCGAACCGCCAGTGCGGCCGCCAGACGCCGGTGAGCAGCAGCACGGTGGCGAAGTAGGCGGCCGCCCCCACGTAGCTGAAGGTGTAGGCCCAGATGAAGTAGCCGGTGCCGAGGTTGCGGACCGCGCCGAGCACGACCAGCCCGAGCAGCAGGAGGGCCTCGGGCAGGATCTCCGCCACCACCCACTTGACCCGCTGGAGCGCGTAGAAGGTGTTGCGCAGGAGGAGCTGGAGGCCGGACCCGACCATCAGCGCCGCCGAGGCCACGATCAGCGAGTGCAGCCCGAGCAGCCAGAGCGCGCCGGTCAGCACCAGGATGGCCAGGCAGAGCAGCGGGATCCGCAGCGAGAGCATGTTGTCGAGGTAGCGGCCGACCAGCTGGGGGCGGCGGGCTCCCTCGCGGAGGTAGAGGGTGCTGAGGCCCAGGTCGGCGACCACCGAGACGATCGCCCCGTAGGTGATCGCGGTCTGCATCTGCCCGAAATCGCCGGCTCCGAGGGAGTGGAGGATGACGATCACCGTGCCCAGGGCGAGCAGCCGCGAGGCGAGCTGGGCGACCAGCATCATCATCGAGTTGCGCACCCCCCGCAGCCCGCTGCCCGGGCGGAGCGCGCCGGGGCTGAGCGATCCGCCGTCCCCCGAACCGAGTGCGGCTCCTCCGAGGGCGGCTCCGTCGATGCCCGACCCGACCACGGCCGCCGCGTCTCCGGCGGGCACGGCCTTCCCACCCAGGGGCTCCGGGAGCCCCTCGGGGTGGTCGGGCGGGACGCCCCTCAGCTTGTCCATCGGCGGGCCATTGTCGCCGGTGGAACGCGCGCCGGTGCCCCCAGGGTTCGCCGTGACGCGATCCGGCCGTTCGCGGAAGCCGATTCAGTGGCTCCCGGCCAGCGGAAGGGTGGCGGCGGGGCCGGGCGCCACCGAGACGGCCCTGAGCCGCCCGACGCCTCTCGCCCGCCGCTGCTGGCGCCGGAGCAGCCGTTCCCTGCGGCGGCGCCACTCCGTCTCGGGACCTCCGCCGGGGCCGGCGGCCACCGCCAGCCGCCGCCGCCAGCCCGACCAGCCGGCGAGCACCGACTCCGCCTCGGCGCAGACCCCGAGGGCCCCCGCGATATCCCCGGAGCGCTCGAGGGCGATGGCGAGGCCCCGGGCGGCGGTCAGGTCGTCGGGATGCCGGCGGTGGAGCTCGCGCAGCACGGCGGTCCGCGCCCCGGCCCGCTCGCGGCCGAGCCGCCGGGCCAACCGGTGGCCGGCCGGGCGGGACCACGGCGAGGACTCCTCCCGGAAGGCCACCGCCAGCTCCTCGGTGGCGGCGTCCCGGAACCCGATGGCCTCGAGGTGGACCCCCAGCCGGTAGCGGTCGGCGGGATGCACCGGCTCGACCATCCGGCCGGCCGCGTGAGCGGTGAGCCGCGCCCCCAGCACCACGGTGGCGCAGAGGTCGAGCTGGTTGTGGCGGATGACGCCCTCCAGCAGGTGGGCCGGTGCCCCGCCGAGCCAGGCCCGGAAGCGGGCGGGGGCCTCAGCTCCGGGGACGTCGTCGCCGCGCTCGAGGCCGAGCAGCGAGACCTCCGCCTGGCGGAGGGTGCAGGCACCGAGCCGCTCGCGGAAGAGGCGGCGGACCGGGCCGAGCAGGTCGCAGTGGATCACCGGCGAGATCGCGTCTGCGGGCCGCCGGTTGATGACGCACCGAGCCCTCAGCACGGGCACGTCGAAACCCCGCCCGTTGTAGCTGAGCAGGACCCGGCATCGGGCCAGGCGGGCCGCCACGGCGTCGAGCATCACCCCCTCCTCGCCCAGGTCCGCGAGCAGGTACTGGTCGATCTCGAGGAAGGCGCCGCGAGGTGCTCCCAGGCCGACCAGGAAGGGGACCACCCCACTCCCGCGGAGCCCCAGGGTCTCGATGTCGAGCACCAGGGCGTCCTCGTCCGCCACCGCGCCGGCCGGGGTCCCCGGAGGGAGCCGGTAGAGGAGCCGGACCAGCTCCGGAGGGGTGGCCGGAGGGCCGGCGCCGGCCCGTTCCAGGAAGGGGCCCAGATCCACGCTCACCCGCCGGATCAGGACCCCGTGCTCGGCCGAGAAGCCGAGCGCCGCAGCGCGCTCGACCGGCGTGGAGATCTCGGTTGCCCGCCGCGGGGAGAGCGGTCGCGAGAGGTCGGCGAGGCCACCCATGGCGGCGAGGCGCGCTCGGAGGACGCTCACGGGGTCGGCCGGGGCAGGAGGGCTGACCAGGGACGGGCTCATCGCAGCCCGCCACCGGTCACGCCGGCCCCCCGGCGATCCGGAGCAGGCGGAGCGCGGCGGCCCGGCCGTCGCAGGTGGCGGGGGCGGGCCCGACGCAGGAGGGACAGCCGGTGGCGCATCCGCAGCCCGCGGTCAGCTCGGTCGCCGATCTCACCAGCTCCGCGAAGCGATCGAAGCAGGCCGGCGCGAGGCCGACCCCGCCGGGGGTGGCGTCGTAGAGGTAGACCGCCGGCCATCCGACCGCCTCGTCGTCGGCCGGGGTTGGAACGGCCGCCGGTCTCCACCCGGCGGCGAACTCCTGGGGCTCCCCGGGATCCGGCGGGCCGAGGGCCGCCGGTGCGGGACGGTCCGCGCCCGGGCCGGCCTGGGTGCGCAGCTCCACGTGGGTGCCCAGGTCGCGCGGGTCGCACATACAGAGCAGGCACGCCGCCGCGTGGAGGGCCCTCGACGCGCCCACCAGTCCGGCCTCCAGCTCCACCGGCGAAAGGCCACTCAGCGCCTCCGGCCGGAAGGCGGCCCAGACCGCGGTGGTGTGGAGGTCCTGCTCGGGGAGGTGGATGGGGCCGGAGCCGATGTTCTCGTGGGTGAGGAAGCGGACCTTCTTGTAGAGGTTGGCCAGCCGGCTGACCCGCACCTCGCCGTGGCTGCGCCGCACCCTCTCCCCCACCGGCCCGGCGAACCGCTCGAGGACGCGGACGGTCTGACGGGTCTCGGCCAGCGTGTAGTGGTCGACGGCCACCGGGTGGACGTAGGCCCGCTTCTCCTCCCAGTCCAGCCGTTCCACGTGGTACTGGCGCCCCTCATGGAGGTAGATGGCGTCGTCGTGGACCAGCACCGGTGCCGAGAACTGGTCGACCTCCCCGATCACGCGGCCGTGGCTCCCCGGACGGCCTCCGCCGCTCCCCGCCCACGGCCCCTGGGGACCCTGTCCGGGCCCGCCGGGGTCGCTCGAGGTGTCGATGATGACCACGTTGCCGGCGGCCGCCCGGCGCAGCGAGATCGCCTCGGCAGGGAAGGCGTCAGCGCTCCAGTGGTAGCGGCTCCCGCTCCGATGGACCAGACCGTCCTCGGCGAAGCAGTCGAGCAGGGTCCCGGTGAGCTCCGACCCGGCGCTGCCGAAGGCCTCACCCTCGCGGAAGGAGAGCTCGAAGGCCGCAGCCTGGAGGTGCGAGCCCAGCACCAGCAGGTTGTCGGGGTCGACCAGGCCGCGTTCCGGAGGCGTCTCCAGCAGGTACTCGGGGTGCCGCAGCAGGAACTGGTCGAGGGGGGCGTCGGAGGCGATGAAGACCCCGAGGGAGGCGGAGTCCCGGCGTCCGGCCCGGCCCAGCTGCTGCCAGGTGCTCGCCAGGGTGCCCGGGTACCCGACCAGGACCGAGGCGTCCAGCCCGCCGATGTCCACCCCCAGCTCGAGGGCGTTGGTGGCGACCACGGCGCGGACGCTCCCGCCGCGCAGCCCGGCCTCGATGGCCCGGCGTTCAAGGGGCAGGTACCCGCCGCGGTAGCCGCGGATCGAGGGCGCCTGCCCCGACCCGCCGGGGTGGAGCTGCTGCAGGTAGCTGAGCAGCACCTCGACCGAGCTGCGGCTGCGGCAGAAGCCGATGACCTGGAGGTCGAGGCGGAGCAGCTGAGCGATCAGCCGGCGAGCCTCCAGGACCGCCGACCGGCGCACTCCGAGAGTCGCGTCGCTGAGCGGTGGCGCCCAGAACCAGACGTGGCGCTCGGCGCGGGGAGCCCCGTTGCGGTCGACCACCGTGACCCGGCGGCCGATCAGCCGCTCGGCCAGCTCGCCGGGGTTGCCGATGGTCGCGGAGCAGCAGATCACCGTTGGGTTGCTGCCGTAGAACCGGCAGAGCCGGAGCAGCCGCCGGAGCACGTTGGCGAGATGAGAGCCGAACAGGCCGCGGTAGGCGTGCAGCTCGTCGATGACGACATACCGAAGCGAACGGAGCAGGCCGGCCCAGCCGGTGTGGTTGGGCAGGATGCCGCTGTGCAGCATGTCCGGGTTGGTGACCACGATCTGGCCACCCTCGCGGATCGCGCGGCGCAGCCCGGTCGGGGTGTCGCCGTCGAAGGTGGCCGCCCGCAGCAGGTCCCGGCGCTCGGGCGGCAGGTGGGCGACGAGGTCCCGGAGCCCGGCGAGCTGGTCCTGGGCGAGCGCCTTGGTGGGGAAGAGCCAGAGCGACCGGCTGTCCGGGTCGCGCAGCCAGGAGTCGAGAACCGGGACGACGAAGCCGAGCGTCTTGCCGCTCGCGGTCGGGGTGACCATCGTCAGATCGCGGCCGTCCAGCGCGAGCTCGATCGCCTCGGCCTGGTGGGAGTAGGCACGCTCCAACCCCCGGGCCCGGAGGGCGGTCACCAGCTCGGGGTGGAGCCGATCCGGCCAGGGCCTCAAATCGGCCTGCTGGGCGGGCAGGGTCACCGCATGGGCGATGCGGCGCTCGACCCAGGGCTCACGGCGGAGGGCGGCGATGCGCTCGCCGACCGAGGGGGCGACAGCGATGGTCACGACGCAACAGCATACCGAACAAGTGTTTGGAATACAACTGTTCGCGAGACCCGGTGGTGGGTCAGCCTGAAGTCAGCCGGGTGTGGATCGTGTCTGCGGGATCGAGGCGATCGTGGCTATCCTTAGCGGAAGGAAATGGCCCAACCGCGTCACCCATTGTCGCCGTGGTACTGGAGGGGATTTCTCCTCCTCGGCCTTGGTGAGATGGGCCTCGCGATCGCCGAGCTGGTGACCGGAAGGTCTTCGGGCATCCCGTTCCTGGTCATTGCTCTGGCCTTCATCGCCGTGGCCGGAGTCAACTACCGACGCTCAAACTGACCCACCACCCGAGACCCACTGACCCGTGAGCTGAGCCCCGAGCGACCGGTTCACGGCTCCGCCCTCAGGACGGGGTCGCTGATCTCCATGTCGTCGGCCATGGCCAGCAGTGGCCGAACCCCCCTGCTCGCCAGGGTGGCGTGATAGGCCTTCACCGCATCGGCCGATGAGATGTCCCGCTCCAGCACCCTGCGCATCAGCGCCACCAGCGTCAGGGGGCACTCGGCGTAGTTGATCTTGCGGCCGAAGAGTGCGACGCGGGCCCCAGCCTGCTCCGCTCGCGCCAGCAGTTCGAAGGTGTCACGCGTGGTGCCCTTGGCGCCGCCCAGGATGCCCACCACCAGCCTGGCGGGATCGTAGCCAGCCAGCTCCTCGATCGCGCTCCGGCCGTTGTAGGCGAGCTTCAGAAACACCGGTTGCTCCGCGGCCAGAACCCCCCCAAGGCAGCGCACGATGCAGTCGCCGATGTAATGGCCAAGCTCCCCCGCGGGAATGCCCACATCGAAAGCCGGGTTGAACACCTCGAGGAAGTGGCGGAGGCCCAGGACCCCAGCCTCGGCCCGGAAGGCTGAATAGGCTTCCAGGGTGCTCAGATCACTCTCCACGTCATTGGAGAAGGTGATGGAGTAGAGCCCGAGATCGACCACCGGTCGCAGCTTCGCGAGGCGGGCCGTGCGGAAAGGGCGCGACCGCGATTGGGTGTAGCCGGCCCCGCGCTGACACCAGATATCGGTGGCGTCGTTGAAACGAACCGCCGGGGTGACGGGGCTGCCATCGAACAGCCCCTCCTGGCTCAGAATCTCCACCGAAGAGGCGCTGGCCAGCATGATGTCGATCAACCCGGAACCGATCATCTCCCGCATGGCCTGCAGGTACGCGGCCCGATCCGCGCTGCCGGAGAGCAGATTGCCCGAGGGGTCCCGCCTCGGCCCCGGCGCGAGGAGGCCAAAGGCCATCTCGCCGTCCTTCGCATCGGCGATGACGAAGTCCTGGGGGCGATAGTCGCCGGAGCGGATCCTGGCCAGTTTCGCGTCGAGGGTCTTCATGGGGTCTTCATCGTGTCAGACGGCGCGATGTCAGAGGGCGCGACTGACCACGTTCTCGAGCGCCTCCTGGTGACCGGAGCGGAAACTCGGTTCGATACCGCCGGTGAGCACCTTCTCCGCAAGGCCCGCAAGGTCGGTCTGGCCGGCGAGGATGCTGCGTCCCAAGGCGCCGTCCCAGTCCGCGTAGCGCTCCCCGAGCGGCTTGGTGAGCGCCTGGGTCTCGACCAGCTCGGCTGCCACCAGGAGCCCCTTGGCCAGGGTGTCGATGCCGCCGATGTGGGCGTGGAAGAGGTCGACCGGGTCGGTGCTCTGCCGGCGCAACTTGGCGTCGAAGTTGAACCCACCGGTGGTCAGCCCGCCGGCATTCAGGATGTGGTGGAGCGCCAGTGCCGTCTCGCGCACGTCGGTGGGGAACTGGTCCGTATCCCAGCCGTTCTGCGGGTCGCCGCGGTTCGCGTCCACCGAGCCGAAGATGCCCAGGGCCACCGCCGTCGCCACCTCGTGTTCGAAGCTGTGGCCGGCCAGGGTGGCGTGGTTGCACTCGATGTTCACGCCGATCTCCTTCTCGAGGCCATGCCGGCAGAGGAATCCGTACACGGTGGCCACGTCGTGGTCGTACTGATGCTTGGTCGGCTCCATGGGCTTGGGCTCGAGCAGGATGCGGCCCTCGAACCCGATCTTGTGCTTGTGCTCGACCACCAGCGCGAGGAAACGCCCCAGCTGATCCAGCTCCCTGCGAAGGTCGGTGTTGAGAAGGGTGTCGTAGCCCTCCCGGCCGCCCCACAGGACGTAGTTGACACCGCCCAACCGTTGGGTCGCCTCCAGGGCATCCCGAACCTGGGTCGCGGCGCATGCGAAGACCTCGGGATCGGGGTTGGTCGCCGCGCCAGACATGTAGCGCGGGTGGGAGAAGAGGTTGGCGGTGCCCCACAGCAGCTTCTTTCCGGCCTTGGCCTGGGCCTCGGCGGCCTTCTCCACCATCTGGGCGAAGGCCTTCTGGCTGGCCCTCATCGTGCCCAGCTCCGGCGCGAGATCGCGGTCGTGGAAGGTGTAGAACGGGACCCCGAGCTTCTGGATGAACTCCATGGCCACGGCGAGCTTCTGCTCGGCCTGCTTCAGAGGATCACCAGCTTCGTTCCAGGGCCTCTGAAAGGTGTCCACGCCGAAGACGTCGGCCCCGTTGTAGCCGAAGGTGTGCCAGTAGCAGACCGCGATGCGCAGGTGCTCGGCCATGGTCCGGCCGAGAACCACGCGGTCAGCGTCGTACCAACGGTATGCCAGCGGGTTGCGACTCTCGGGACCCTCGTAAGCAATGGGACCGACGTTCGCGAAAAAGGGTGCGGGCACTACCGTCCTCCTGAAGCCGCCGCCGATGTCAGGCTGGCTGGGGTGGGTCAATCCTATTCAGGGCGCTCGCCCCCGGGCTATTCCTTTACTCTCATATTCCGATACTTTGTTAGCCGTTGTTTGACTATTCCCGCCTTGAACTGGACAATAGAACACTGAGTTACTCTGATGCGGCTAGTTTTCGAGAAAGTCAGCGATTCCGAGGGTTCCTCGTTCGCCTTCCATCGAGGCGGTCAGGAGCTCTTCGACTGCCCCTACCACATGCACCCCGAGGTGGAGATCCTGCACATCATCACCGGGCAGGGCCTCCTGGTTGTGGGCGACCATGTGGGCCGCTTCGCCCCCGGTGACCTGGTGCTCCTTGGCGGTGGTCTGCCGCACATCCTGCGGACCGACGATGCGGCCCCCGGCCAGGACACCCCCCCCGAGCTGCGCTATGTCCAGTTCCGGCCAGCAGACTTCGGCGAGCGTTTCTGGGATCTGCGCGAGATGCAGCCGGCGGCCCGACTGCTGACCCAGGGCAGCCGCGGCTTGCGTTTCGATCATGAGGCGACCGGCCAGGCCCTGGCCCTGCTGGACCGGATGTGGGCGGCCAGCGGCTCAGCCCGGCTCCTGCGGATGATCGAGGTGCTCGGAACCCTGGCCGGTGCCGCTCAGTGGCTGCCCATGGCCAGCCTCGGGTACGCCCCCAAGGTCACCCACCGGGACTCGGAACGGCTCAACCGCGCCATGAGTTACATCAGCGACCACCTGACCGACACGTTGACCTTGGACGCCGTCGCGGCCCAGGCCGGGTTGTCCCGGCAGGCCTTCAGTCGCTTCTTTCACCGGCTGGTCGGAATGTCGTATCTGGACTACGTCCTCTCGCTGCGCCTGAGCCTGGCCCGTCGTTGCCTGCTGGAGTCGGAGAAGGGGGTGGCCGAGATCGCCTTCCAGGTCGGCTTCAACAACCTGTCCAATTTCAACCGGCAATTCCGCAAGGTCATGGGCACGGCGCCGAGGTCGTTCCGTGCGACGGTGCCGGGCTACGCCGCCTCGCCGGTGAGCAGCCGGGCCACCGCGCGGCGGAGCTCGGCGATGGACCCCTTGGTCACGACCTCCACCCCCCCGAGCTGGGCGGCCTCGGCCACCCGCGGGTCGGAGGTGACATAGGCCGTGAAGAGGATCACCGGGGTCCGGCTCAAGGACGGCTCCGCCCGCAGCGCCCGGATCAGGTCGAGGCCATCCATCGTGGGCATCCGCAGGTCGGTGACCACCAGCGCCGGAGGCCTGACCACCGCGAGGTCCCAGGCGGCGGCGCCATCCGGGGCCATCTCGACCTCGTAGCCCGCCGCCGTGAGCGCCAGACGAAGGAGCTCGCGGATGTCGACCTCATCCTCGGCGACCAGGAGATGGTGGCTCACCGCGTCCTCCCTGCCATCAGGTCGTCGAGACGACGCCGGAGCCGACCAGCCGCCCGATCCCGAAGGTGATGGCGGCGGCGACGGCGGTGATCAGCAGTTGACGGGCCGCGGCGCGGAAGATGGACCGCTCCGAGAAGTAGCCGATGGCGGCACCGATCGCGAGGGCGGCGACCGCGCCGAGGGCGATGGAGACGAGCACGGCCCCCCAGCCGGTTGAGAAGAACCAGGGGATCAGCGGGATCAGCGCCCCCACCGCGAAGCTGACGAAGGACGAGAGCGCGGCGCCGAGGGGGGAGCCGGTGCGGGTGGGATCGATCCCCAGCTCCTCGCGGCTGTGCACCTCCAGGGCGACCTCGGGGTCCTGCATGAGGGCGTCCACCACCTGCTCGGCGATCGCCTGGGGCACCCCACGCCCCATGTACACCGCCACCAGCTCCCGCCTCTCGAATTCGGGGTTGCGCCGCAGCTCCTCACGCTCGACCGCCAGCTCGCGGTGGATCAGCTCGGACTGGGCCGTCATCGAGATGTACTCGCCGGCTGCCATCGAGATGGCGCCGGCGACGAGGCCGGCGACCCCGGCCAGGCGCACCAGCCCCGAGGTCGGGCTCGCCCCGGCGACGCCGAGGATCAGGGAGACGTTGGTCAGAAGGCCGTCGCTGACCCCGAAGACGGCCGCCCGCGCGGTCCCGCCCTGGATGTTGCGGTGATGCTCCGGTCGCGGGTCGACCGTCTCCGCGGGTCCCGCTCCAGTCTCCGGATCGGTGGCCATGCCGGGGCGCGAGCCTCCCACTTGCGCGGACAACCACCCGACTGTACACGGCACGGGCTCTCGCTGACCCGGCGCCTCCGCCGGCGGCCCAGACTCCAGGCGATGGACCAATCCGTCGGCACCGGACACCTCCTCGCCATCGGCCTGACGGTCGTCCTCGTCCTGGTGCTGATCCCCCTCGTGCGCCTGCGGCCGGGGCCGTGGGTGACAGCGGCCTCCTGGCTGCTCGCCATGATCCTGGTGGCCAACGAGATCGCCTTCGAGCTGGTCCAGTGGCAGGGCGGGTTGGGGGAGCCGTACGTGGCTCACACCTGGACGGTGGGATTCAGCCTGCCCCTGTACGTCTGCGACGTCGCGGCCTTCGTCGCCGCCGCCGCCCTCGTCACCCGGCGGCCCATCCTGGTCGAGATCACCTGGTTCTGGGGGATCGCCGGCACCGTGCAGGGCCTGCTCACCCCCGACCATCCGATCCTCTTCCCCTCGTACGACTGGCTCGAGTTCTACGTCGACCACATCGGGGTGATCCTGGTCGCCGTCTGGCTGGTGGTGGGCCTGGGTCTCCACCCCCGACCCCGCGCCGCGCTCCGGGTGATCGCGATCACCGTCGCCTTCCTCGCCCTGGTGGGGGTGGTCGACGCCCTCACCGGGGGCGACTACGACTACCTGCACGCCCAGCACCCACCCGGGCTGCTGGCCCTGCTGGGTCCCTGGCCCTGGTACCTCGCCGGGGCGACCGGGGTGGCGCTCCTCTCCATCCTGATCCTGGATCTGCCCTTCTGGCCGGAGCGACGCCGGGCCGCGCGAGCGCACGCCGGGTCCGGGCGAGGGACCCCGGCCGGATCCGGCTCTCCGTGGGTGGTGCCGCCCTGGTGACCCGAGCGATCGGCTCACCCGGGACGCCACGCCGCAGCCCACCGACCCCCGCTCGGCGTGGCACGATCCCACCCCATGGATTCGCCCGCGCGACCGCGCGCGCCCTCCGGTGCCGACCTCCTCGCCGGCACCCCCGAGGCGATCGAATACTGCCGCTCGCTGATCCCCGCCGCCTTCCCCGACGGTCTCCCCTCCCCGGAGCTGGCCGCCCGGGCCGCCGCCGCGATCTGGCGCCACCTCCGCGAGCACGCCGACACCGAGCCGGTGGCCTGGGACCCGGACGACGCCGACGGCCAGCGGATCAGCGCCGCCTTCCAGCGCCACGGGCTGGCGGCCGCGCTCGCCGAGGCGGCCCGCGGTCCGAGCCCCGCGGCCGCGCAAAGGCTGACGGTCACCGCCTACAGCGAGGAGCTCCTCCCCTGACCGCTGCCGGTTCGGGCCGGAGCGGCCCCGCCGCCTACGCCGTGGCCCGGGGCTGCTCCATCTCCGCGATCACCGCGTCGGCGACCTGGGACGTGCCCACCGCGGTGGGGTCGTCCCGCTGCGGCTTCATGTCATAGGTGACCGAATCTCCGCGGGCGATGACCGCGGCGAGGCCCCGCTCCAGCCGTTCGGCGGCCTCGGTCTCGCCGAGGTGGCGGAGCATCAGCACCCCGCTGAACATCATCGCCATCGGGTTGGCGACGTTCTTCCCCGCGTAGCGGGGCGCCGAGCCGTGGGTGGCCTCGAAGACGGCGATCTCGTCACCCATGTTGGCGCCGGGGGCGAGCCCCAGACCGCCGATCAGTCCGGCGCAGAGGTCGCTGAGGATGTCACCGTAGAGGTTGGGCATCACCATGACGTCGTAGAGCTCGGGCTTCTGGACCAGCTGCATGGCCATGTTGTCGACGATCCGGTCCTCGAACTCGAGATCGGGGAACTCCCGGGCCACCTCCTGGGCGGTGTGGAGCCAGAGACCGTCGGTGTGCTTCATGATGTTGGCCTTGTGGACGGCCGTGACCTTGTGCCGCCCGTTGGCCCGGGCCCAGGCGAACGCGAAGCGGAAGACGCGCCGGGTGCCGAACACCGAGATCGGCTTGATGCTGATGCCGGAGTCGGTGCGGATGGAGCGGCCACCGAGCTCAGCGATGGTCTGGATCAGGCGGAGGGTCTCGGGCTCGCCCTCCTGGAACTCGATGCCGGCGTAGAGGTCCTCGGTGTTCTCCCGGACGATGACCAGGTCGATCTCCTGGTAGCGGCTCCGGACCCCCGGGTACCACTTGCAGGGCCGGACCAGGGCGTAGAGGTCCAGCTCCCGCCGCAGGGCCACGTTGACGCTCCGGATGCCCTTGCCCACCGGGGTCGTCAGGGGACCCTTGATGGCCACCCGGTTCTTGCGGATCGACTCGAGGACGTGGGGCGGCATCGGCTCGCCGTACTTCTCGATCACGTCGAGGCCGGCGTCGTGAACCTCCCACTCGATCTCCGCGCCGGAGGCGTCGATGACCCGGCGCGCGGCCTCACTGACCTCGTAGCCGATGCCGTCGCCGGGGATGAGGGTGACCGTGTGCCGCGCCATGCTCGCCTCCTCTTGTGTGGCTGCGAGTGTGCCACGTCGCCGCCGGGCAGCGGACCCGAGTGACCTCCGAGCTCGCCGCCTGGTACCGCGCGGCCGGCCGTCACGACCTGCCGTGGCGCGGGACCCGCGACCCGTGGGCGGTGCTGGTCAGCGAGGTCATGCTCCAGCAGACCGCGGTGGGCCGGGTGCTGCCTCGCTGGGCGCGTTTCCTCGAGCGCTGGCCCACGCCGGAGAGCTGCGCGGCGGCATCCCTCGAGGAGGTGCTCCGGGAGTGGGACGGCCTCGGCTACCCGCGCCGGGCCGCCGGGCTCTGGCGCTCCGCCGAGCTGGTCGCGAGCCGCGGCTGGCCGGTGGACGAGCCGGGGCTGAGGGCCCTTCCCGGGGTCGGCCCCTACACCGCCCGGGCGCTCCTCTGCCTCGCCTTCGACCGCCCCGCGACACCGGCCCGCGACGTCAACCTCGGGCGAGTGGCCGCCCGCTGCTTCCTTGGCGCCGAGACCGCCCCCGGGGCCCGGCTGGACGCGGCGCTGACCGCTCAGCGTCCGGAGGGGATGAGCTGGCGCGACTACACCCTGGCGCTCTTCGACGTGGGGGCCCTGCTCTGCCGCCGGCGCAGCGCCGCGTGCGAGCGCTGCCCGCTGGCGCCTGGCTGCCGCTCCCGCGAGCGGCTGGCCGCGGGCGTGGGGCCGCCGCCCCGCCGGCAGGCCCCCTACCCGGGGAGCATGCGGGAGCTCCGGGGCGCGGTTCTGCGGGCGATGCTGGATCGGCCCGAGAGGAGCGCCGCCGACCTCGAGCGGGCGGTGGCCCGGGTGCCGGCCGCGGCCCGTCCCGGGGCGGTGGCGGAGGCGCTGGCGGGACTGCGCCAGGACGGCCTGCTCGGTTGATCCGAGGGTCGACGGGCGGCTCGGCGAACCCCGGGCAGGCCCGCACGAACGAACGGTGGACGCCGGCATCCCGCGCCCGCCATCCGGGACGGGCGCGGAGACGCCGGCGCGGCAGGGGCCGGGCTCAGCCGCTGACCAGCCCGATCACGTTGCCCGCCGGGTCGGCGAAGCGCGCGATGAGAGTGGCCGGCCCGACCTGCTTCGGCGGGGTCACCGTCCTGCCCCCGCGCTCCGCGACACTGCTCAGGGCCGCGCCCAGGTCGTCGACCTGGATGTAGAACGTCACCGGGAGGAACGCGGACGGGCGCCGGCCGATGCCCGCCGTGACCGCCCCGGGCCCGTCCTCGATGCTGACCATGGCGTACTCCATCTGCTCGGGGTCGTCGATCTCGACCGGCCCCACCTTCCATCCGAAGACGGACGAGTAGAAGTCCCGAAGCGGGGCGGGGTCGTCGCTCAGCACCTCGACGTGACCGATGGATCCGTTCATCTCTGCCTCTCCTCGAACGCTGACTGCCAACGATTCCGAGGATATTCCCGTATATAAGCCACCTCTTGTCATATATCCCGGCTAATCTGGACCCCATGCGCGCCGACCGGCTGCTCTCGATCCTCCTGCTCCTCCAGGCCCGGGGGCGGATGACCGCCCTCGACCTCGCCGAGCGGCTCGAGGTGTCACGGCGGACCATCCACCGAGACCTCGAGGCATTGAGCACGGCGGGGGTGCCGGTGGTCGTCGAGCGCGGCGTCCGGGGTGGCGCCTCCCTCATGGAGGGATATCGCACCGACCTCACCGGGTTGACCGAGACCGAGGTGGAGGCGCTGCTGGGGCTGGCCAGCGGGCCGGTCGCCGGGCACCTCGGACTCCGCCCCGACCTGGAGAGCGCCTCGCGCAAGCTGGCGGCGGCGCGGCCGGGACAGGCCGGACTCCGTCTTCAGCAGCGCGTGCTCATCGACGTCGAGCACTGGTGGTCGGGGACCGCGGTCCCCGGCCACCTGGGTCGCATCCAGGACGCGGTGCTCTCCGACCGCCGGCTGCGGCTGCGCTACCGGCGCGGCGAGGAGACGGTGGTGACCCGCGAGGTGGATCCGTACGGGCTGGTCCTCAAATCCGGCGTCTGGTACCTGCTGGCCGGCCGCGACGGGGAGCTGCGCACCTACAGGGTCTCGCGGGTCGAGGAGGCCGAGGTTCTGGAGATGCCCTGCGAACGGCCGGACGGCTTCGACCTGGAGCAGGCGTGGGCGGAGCAGGTCGGGGGTTTTCGCGACCGGGCCACGGCGGCCGAGGTCGTGGTCCGGGTGCGTTCGGACGCCTCCGGGATCTTCCTCCGGATCGCCTCCGAGCACCTGCGCGGACCCGTCGCCTCCGGCGTCGCCTCCCTCGTCTTCCCGTCGGATGGGGCCGCCGCCGCCTTCCTGGCCGGCCACGTCAGCGAGGTCGAGGTGCTCTCCCCGCCGGCCGTGCGCCGCCGGCTCGCCGACCTCGGCCGGCGCCTGATTGCGGTGTACGCCGCCCCCGTCTGAGCGGCCCGGTCCCGGCAACCGCGACCTCGCCGGCTCACTCGCCGATTAGCATGGGGAACGTGGCCACCATCTCCCCGTATCTCGACATGGTCCGCGAGGAGCTGATGGCGTGCACCAGCTTCGGTTTCTCGCCCGACCGGGACCTCCCCCCCGCCCCCGCGCGGCGCGCCGACCCGGGCTCCGGGCCCCGGGTGCTGTTCGTCGGGTTTCCCTCCGACTACTCGCTCGCCTTCCTGCTCGGGTTGCTCCAGCTCGACGTCCGCGTCTGCGGGATCGTCACCTCGCCGGGAGCCCACCCCGCCATCCTCGGGGACAACGCGCTGAGCCGGATCGCCGACCACCTCGGCGTCCCCCTGCTCCGCACCTGGCGGATCAACGACGACCACAGCCGCATCGACATGGCGGGGCTGCGACCCGAGGCGGCGGTCATGGCCAGCTTCAATCAGATCGTCAACGCCCCGACCCTCCGCATCCCCCAACACGGCTTCATCAACGTTCACCCCTCGCTGCTGCCCCAATACCGCGGACCCGAGCCGGTCTACTGGGTCATCGCCGACGGGGCCACGCGGACCGGGATCACCCTCCATCGTGCGGTCCCCAAGGTGGACGCCGGGCCGATCCTGGCTCAGGCTGCCGTGGACGTCGATCCCCGCGACACCTCGGGAACCCTCACCCGGCAGCTGGTGGGAGCCGGTCTGCCATTGCTGAGCACGGCCCTGGAGGCCCTCCTCGCCGACGCGCCCGGGACCGTGCCGGACCTGCGCGCCGGCAGCTACCTGCCGCCGGTCGGGCACCGCCGCCTCGACGAGGCACCGAGCGCGGCGGCGGCCGAGCGGATGGTGCGGGCCGGGGTGCCCAACATGCCCGCCTGGACGCGCGTTCACGGCAAGGTCGCCTACGTCCTGGCGGCCCAGCTCCGCGACCCGTCGGTGCCGGGCCCGGACCGGGCCCCGCGGCTCTCCTTCCCCGACGGCGACCTGGCCCTGCTCGCCATCTCCCCGAGCTGCCACTGCCATCACGACGTCGAGGACTGCCCGCACCGTGAGGATGCCCGGGCGAGCTGACCTCACCCCAACCTCGGTCGCCATGTCACCATGGCAGCGACGTGAAGAGCGAGGCTCTCTCCCACCTCCCCTGGGCCGTGACTCGAGCCGAGTTCATGGCCACCGCGCGCGACACCGGCAGCGACGGCGCCTGCCTGGTGTTCGTCATCTCCGAGGAGATCCCGCCGAGCGCCCGCGCCGGTTACGCGCAGCTCATCATCGCGTACGCCCGGGCCAATGAGCCGGTGACCATCGACGGCGAGGGCACCTCGACCCTGCTGATCACCGAGGGCGGGATCGCCGCCGGGGTGGTGGTCGCCGATCGGGTCTTCGGCCTGATGCGGCGCATCTCCCTGGAGACCACCATCCGAGCCGGGATCGCTCCGCTGGCGGGCGACCCCGAGGCGGCGATCGCGATCGCCCATCGCCGCGCGGAGCGGGCATCCCCCTCGTCGGCGGTGCTGGAGGGCTGAGACCCCGGCGACGCCGGTCGCATCCCGTCCGCTCCGTATCGTTGCTCGGTTCGGTATCGTTGCCCGGCGGCCCGGGGCTGGCCCCGCCGGCGGCAGCGCGACACGGGCCGAGGTAGCTCAGTTGGTAGAGCACGGGTCTGAAAAACCCGGTGTCCCCAGTTCGATTCTGGGCCTCGGCACCACCCCCCTCAACGGTTATTCGCCATCGACGAGTGCTGCCGGCGCTCGCCATCGAGCCCGGTCGTTTCCAGGGCTGAGCGCCTCTGTCGTCGCCAACCTGGCCACGGCGGGCACGTTGGCCCCTCCGGCCCACCCCTCACCGGCTCTCTGATGGCCCATCCCCGACCGAGGCGCGGCTCGGCCTGACCAGAAACCGCGAACAGGGTCCACCGGCCCTGGCCCGACGCGACCATGACCCTCGCCGCGACCGGCAGCCGCGTTGACGGTGGCGGCCTCAGCGGACCGCTCGCTGCACCAGCGCGGTGATCCTCGCCTCCTCGATGGCGGTCAGCTCCGTCAGCGCGTACGAATTCGGCCACATGGCGCCCTCGTCGAGGCTCGCCTTGTCAGTGAATCCGAGGGTCTGGTACCTGGCCTTGAACTTCCCCGCATTCTGGAAGAAGCAGATGAGCCTGCCCTCCTTGGCGTAGGCGGGCATCCCGTACCAGGTCCTCGGTGCGATCTCCGGTTCGGCGGCCTTGATCAGGGCGTGAACCCTGCCGGCGATCGAGCGATCCGGTTCCTGCATCTTCGCGATCGCGGCCAGCACCTCGGTCTCCCCATCCGCGTGGGCAGCCTGCGCCTTCAGCTCGCGGACGCGCTCGCGCGCCGCGGCCTTCTCCTCGGCGCTGAACCCCTGGGACACCTCGCCGCTCGGGCTGCTGCGCTTCGCAGGTTTCGCCGCGGCCTTGGCGGCGGCCTTCGTCGGAGCCATCCTTCTCCCTCCCGGTCCCTGAGTTGGCGGCAACCCATCGATTCTAGGCAGCGGGCGAGCGAGCTTCCCAGGTGGAGATCCGAGGCTGCTCGGGTGGAGACCCGAGGCGTTCCCAGGCCGGGCTGCCGATGACCGCCTCAGCCGGCGCGATGAACGTCCCCCGCTGACCTCACCCGGGCTCGGGGGAGACTGCGACCCTCCCGCTGACCGTCCGTCCGGAACCGCGGAGATCCGGCTGCTCCGGGCGGGCGACGGCGTCGGGATGGTGGCTCCTCAGGTACCGGTAGTCGGACTCGGTGGGCATCACGTCCGAGCCGTGGATCGCGGCCAGCAGGAGCTCGAGGTCGTCTCCCTTGCTGACCAACGCGGACATTCCCGCCGCGATCATGGTGTGGGTCATCAGCGCGTCGTCGTAGGCGGAGTGGCCGACCACGCGAATGTCGGGGCAGACCTCACGCAGGCCGCGGGCCGCGGCCCAGCCGCCGCCCTCCGGCATGTTGATGTCGACGACGGCCACCCGCGGTTGCGTCTCGGCGGCCAGCCTGATCGCCGCCGTCACCCGTCGCGAGGCGCCCACCACGACCACGGTCGGATCGGTCTCCAGCGCGTCCCGCAGCACCTCCAGGATCGTCTCGCTGTCGTCGAGGATGAGCACGGTCACCGGCGGGACGCTGGTCACGGGCCCCTCAGGAGCGGCGGTCATGCGGTGATCCTCGTGCTGGGCTGGCTTCATCGGGATGATGCAACGAATCGCTAACGATCAGGGCGGGGACGCCCCGGCCCCGAACGGAGGTTCGGCCCGGTGCCGGGTTCGCGCCCGCCCTCGATCCTGCCGCCCCTGGCCCCGATGGGGGCGCGGGAGGTGGGTGTGGGTGCGGTCTGGTGAGGATGAGCGTGAGCGTGCCGGTGAGGCTGAGCTTGCGCCCAGCCTTCCCTCTTGACTAGCCTGACCCTGGGATCTCCCAGGAGTCCGGAGGAGAGGGCGGCCGATGATCGAGCACGAGGTCAGGGTGCACCCCAGCGCGGTCGACCTGCCGCGCGGGGATCAGCTGGCCTGGAAGCTGGCCGCCGTCGCCACCGACCCGGTCCCGGTGGACGACGACGTCGCCGAGATGGTGGTCAACCGCCTCATCGACGACGCCGCGGTGGCCGCCGCCTCCCTCCACCGACCTCCGGTGGCGAGGGCCCGCGCCCAGGCGCTCCGCCACCCCCACGTCCCGGGAGCGGGCCTCTTCGGGTGCGCGCCGTCGACCCGGGTCTCCCCGGAGTGGGCGGCGTGGGCCAACGCGGTGGCGGTCCGCGACCTCGACTATCACGACACCTTCCTGGGCGCCGAGTACTCCCACCCCGGGGACAACATCCCGCCGCTCCTCTCCGTGGCCCAGCACCGTCATCGAAGCGGCGCGGACCTGGTCCGGGCAGTGGCCACGGCCTACGAGGTCCAGGTCGACCTGGCCCGCTCGATCTCCCTCCACGCCCACGGGATCGACCATGTCGCCCACCTCGGGCCCTCGGTGGCAGCCGGGCTCGGCACCCTGCTCGACCTCCCCACCGAGGTGGTCTTCCAGGCCATCGGCCAGGCGCTCCACACCACCACCGCGACCCGGCAGTCCCGCAAGGGGGAGATCTCCTCCTGGAAGGCCTACGCGCCGGCCTTCGCCGGCAAGGTGGCGATCGAGGCGGTGGATCGGGCGATGCGCGGCGAGCGATCGCCTGCGCCGATCTACGAGGGGGAGGACGGGGTCGTCGCCGTGCTCCTCGACGGCCCCGAGGCCTGCTATCGGGTGGCCCTGCCCGGTCCCGGCGAGCCCCGCCGCGCCATCCTCGAGACCTACACGAAGGAGTACGCGGCCGAGTACCAGGCGCAGGCCTTCATCGACCTCGCCCGCCGGCTCCGGCGCAGCATCCCCGATCTCCGGCGGGTGCGCGCCATCACCATCCACACCAGCCGGCACACCCATCACGTGATCGGGACCGGCGCCCACGACCCCCAGAAGCTCGACCCGACCAGCTCGCGGGAGACCCTCGACCACTCGCTGATGTACATCTTCGCGGTGGCTCTCGAGGACGGGGCGTGGGACTGGCAGGCCTCGTACGCACCAGAGCGCTCCCGCCGCCCCGAGACGGTCGCGCTCTGGCGGCGGATCACCACCGCCGAGGACCCGGAGTGGAACCGCCGCTACCTCGCCGCCGACCCCTCGGAGAGGGCGTTCGGAGGACGGGTGGTGGTCGAGCTCGAGGGCGGCGCCGTGATCGAGGACGAGATCGCCGTCGCCGACGCCCACCCGTTGGGAGCCCGTCCCTTCGGTCGTGCCGAGTACATCGCCAAGTTTCATGCGCTGGCCGGCGAGACGGTCGCGGAGGGGGAACGTGAGAGCTTCCTGGCGATGGCCACCCACCTCCCCTCGCTTGACGCCGCCGCGCTGGCCAGGCTCGGCTTCAGCGCCACCGACCTGGAGGCACGCACCCCGGAAGGAGGGCTCTTCTGATGCTCCACACCAGCGTCTCCGCCGGCGAGCGGCGCCGAGCATTCCGCGCCGGGCTCGGCTCGGGACGCCTGCTGCGCTTCCCGGGGGCCTTCACGCCGCTCTCGGCGATGCTCATCGAGGAGCTCGGCTTCGAGGGCGTGTACGTGTCGGGGGCGGTCCTCTCGGCCTCGCTCGGGCTGCCGGACATCGGTCTGACCTCGCTGGCCGAGGTCGCCGCGAGGAGCCATGAGATCGCTCGAGTGACCCGGCTCCCCACCCTCGTCGACGCCGACACCGGCTTCGGCGGGCCGCTCAACGCGGCCCGGAGTGTGCAGGTCCTGGAGGAGATGGGCGTCGCCGGCTGCCACATCGAGGACCAGGTGAGCCCCAAGCGCTGCGGCCACCTCGAGGGCAAGACCGTGGTCTCCCGCGAGGCGATGCTCGCCCGGATCGCGGCGGCTGTCGGGGCGCGGCGCGACCCCGACTTCGTGGTCTGCGCGCGGACCGACGCCCGCGCCGTCGAGGGCATCGACGCGGCGATCGAGCGGGCGCGCGCCTACGTCGACGCCGGCGCCGACCTCATCTTCCCCGAGGCCCTGGCGGGGGCGGCGGAGCTCGAAAGGTTCCGCAGCGCGGTGGACGCGCCGATCCTGGCCAACATGACCGAGTTCGGCAAGACCGAGCTCCTCGACGTCGCCACCCTCTCCTCGATCGGCGTGAACGTGGTCATCTATCCGGTGACGCTGCTTCGCGTGGCGATGGGCGCCATCGAGAGGGGGCTGCGGGAGCTGGCTTCGTCGGGCACCCAGCGGGAGCAGGTTGCCGGGATGCAGACGCGCGCCCGCCTCTACGAGCTGCTGGACTATGAGGGATACACGAGCTTCGAAGCCTCGGTTTCGGCGGGGGCGCCCGCCACCGACGGGGGGTGAGGGATGGCGATGGACCGTGACGTGAGGCGAGGCCTGGACGGGGTGGTCGCGGACACCACCGCGGTCTCGATGGTGAATCCGGAGACCAACTCCCTCCTCTACCGCGGCTATCCGGTGCAGGAGCTGGCCGCCGCCTGCGGGTTCGAGGAGGTGGCCCACCTGCTCCTCCATGGAGAGCTCCCGAGCGCAGCCGAGCTGGCCGCCTTCCAGCGGGCTGGGCGCGCGTTGCGCGAGCTGCCCCCGACCCTTCCCCCGGCGCTCGCCGCCCTGCCTCTCGACTGTCACCCGATGGACGTGCTGCGCACCGCGGTGAGCCTGCTGGGCGCCGGGGACCACCGGGAGGACGACGGCAGCCTCGAGGCCAACCTCGCCAAGGGGCTGAGCCTGCTGGCCAAGCTGCCCACCGTCGTCGCCGCCGAGCAACGCCGGCGCCGGGGCCAGCGGCCCATCCCCCCCGATCCCGGGCTCTCCTTCACCGACAACTTCTTCCACATGTGCTTCGGCGCCCTCCCGGAGGCCGAGGTGCACCGCTGCTTCGAGGTCTCGCTCATCCTCTACGCCGAGCACAGCTTCAACGCCTCCACCTTCACCGCGCGGGTGATCACCTCGACGCTCTCCGACCTCTACTCCGCGGTCACCGGGGCCATCGGGGCGCTCAAGGGACCCCTGCACGGCGGCGCCAACGAGGCGGTGATGGTGATGCTGGAGGAGATCGGTGACCCGGATCGGGCCGAGTCCTGGCTGACCGGCGCACTCGCCGAGAAGCGCACGATCATGGGCTTCGGGCACCGCGTCTACAAGCACGGTGACTCCCGGGTGCCGACGATGCAGGCGGCCCTGGAGAGGCTGGCCGAGGCGCGAGGCGGTCAGCGTCTGCTCGAGCTCCAGACCCGGCTGGCGCGGGCGATGGTCGAGACCAAGGGGATCCATCCGAATCTCGACTACCCGACGGGTCTCGCCTACCACCTGATGGGCTTCGACACCCCCACCTTCACCCCGATCTTCGTGATGAGCCGGGTCACCGGGTGGACCGCCCACATCGTCGAGCAACTGGCCCACAACTCGCTGATCCGGCCGCTGGCCCGATATGCCGGCCCGGCCGAGCGCCAGGTCCCAGCCCGGGTTCCGGCCCGATGAGCGGCGGGGGCTGCGCTCGGCCAGCGGGGAGGGCCGCCGTCCGGATACCGCCGCAGACGATGGGGGGACGACGATGGGGATGATGGGTGTCCAGCTCAACTCCTGGCTTCTCTTCGAGCATGCGCCGCGTCACTTCGGCACGACCGAGGTCGTGACCCGCGTCGGGTCCGAGGGTGTCCACCGCCACACCTACGCCGACTTCGCCCGCCGATCTCAGCAGCTGATGCATGCCCTGGACAGGCTCGGCATCGGCAGGGGTGAGCGGGTGGCGACGCTCGCCTGGAACAGCTACCGCCACCTCGAGTGCTACTTCGCCGTCCCGTGCACCGGACGCATCCTGCACACCCTCAACCTGAGGCTCTCCGCCGCGGAGCTGGGCTGGATCATCGCCGACGCGGATGACCGGGCCATCTTCGTCGACCGCGACCTGGTCCCGCTCCTGGAGCGGGTCCCCGAGGCCGACCTTCGCGGTGTCGAGCGCATCGTGGTGCTCTCCGACCAGGTTCCGGAGTCGTCGCTGCCCGAGCTGCTTCCCTACGAAGGACTGATCGCGGACCAACCGGAGGGCTATCCGCCTCCCACCATCGACGAGCACACCCCGCTCGGACTCTGCTACACGTCGGGGACGACCGGCCGCCCCAAGGGGGCCGTCTACACCCACCGCTCGACCGTGCTCCACTCGCTGGCGGCCAGCTCGGCGGCGGGCCTCCGCATCGGCCCTGAGGACTGCATCCTGCCGCAGGTGCCGATGTTCCACGTCAACGCCTGGGGCATGCCCTATGCCGGGGTCGCCACCGGAGCCAAGCAGGCGTTCCTCGCCGGCCCGCTCGACGCGCGCCTCCTGGTGGACCTCCTCTTCGATGAGCAGGTGACCATCGCCGCCGGGGTGCCCACCGTGTGGCTGGCGGTGGCCGACGAGCTGGCCCGGCGCGGCCGCCGGCCGCCCGCACTTCGCTTCATCGTCGTCGGCGGCGCCCAGCCGCCCCGCTCGCTCATCGAGCGCTACCGCCGCGACTTCGACATCCCCATCGTGCAGGCGTGGGGCATGACCGAAACCTCTCCGCTGGCCAGCGTTGCGTGGCCGAAACACGAGATGCGCGACTGGGACGCGGAGAGGCTGACCAGCTCGGTCAGCACCCAGGCGGGCCTCCCCGTCCCCGGCATCAGCGTGAGCATCCGCGACTCGGAGGGTGTTGAGCTCCCCTTCGACGGCAGGACCATGGGCGAGTTGTGGGTGCGCGGCCCCTGGGTCATCGACGGCTACTGGAAGGGCGCCGGCAGCGAGCAATTCAGCGCCGACGGCTGGTTCCGGACCGGGGACATCGCGGTGGGCTCGCCGGACGGCTACTTCGTGATCGCGGACCGGATCAAGGACCTCATCAAGTCGGGCGGCGAGTGGATCTCCTCGGTGGACCTGGAAGCCGACATCATGGCGATGACGGAGGTCGCCGAGGCCGTGGTGGTGGCGATGCCCGACCCGCGCTGGCAGGAGCGCCCGCTCGCCTTCATCGTGCCGACCCCGGCGAGCACGGTGACCCTGGAGCAGGTGCGCCAGCACCTGGAGGGTCGGGGCTGGCAGCGCTGGCAGCTCCCCGACCGCATCGAGATCATCGACGCCATCCCGCGCACCAGCGTCGGCAAGTTCGACAAGAAGCAGCTCCGGGCCCGGATGGGGGGCGATCCGGCTGCTCCCGAGCCGCCCGCATGAGCCTGGGCTCCGGCGCCATCGAGACGTCGACCTTCACCGTGCCGGTGGCCGGAGGCGGGCTCCTCGTCACCCGCTTCGGGTCGGGGTCGCGGACGGTGCTCGGCATTCACGGCATCACCGCCAACGCCATCTCGCTGCGCGCGGTGGCGCGGCGTCTCAGCCCCGAGTTCAGCCTGGTGGCGCCCGACCTCCGCGGTCGGGGCGGCTCCGAGCACCTCCCCGGTCCCCACGGGTTGAGTGCCCACGCCGCCGACTGTGCCGCGGTCATCCATGCCCTGGACCCCCCGCCGATCGCGGTCCTGGGTGAGTCGATGGGTGCCTACGTGGGGGTGATCCTGGCCGCCCGGTATCCCCGGCTGGTGCGCCGGCTGGTCCTCGCCGACGGCGGGCTGCCCCTGCCCCAGCCACCCGGCTTCACGGCCGGTTCCGATCCGGCGCCGGTCGTGCAGACGCTGCTGGGCCCGGCCCTCGCCCGGCTGTCCAGGGTGTTCCCCTCCCGCGACGCATATCTCGACTTCTGGCGACGACACCCCGCCTTCACGCAGGACTGGAACGAGGACGTCGAGGCCTACCTCGACCACGACCTCGAGGCCTGCGACGGCGGCTTCCGGAGCCGGGTCAGCGAGGCCGCGGTGCGGGCGGATGCCGCCGAGCAGCTCACCGACCCGGCCCTCTTCGCCCGGGCGCTGCAGAGCATCACCTGCCCGATCAACCTGGTCACGGCGCCCCGCAACCTGATCGATCAGCCGGTGCCGCTGCTGAGCCCGGCCATCGTCGCCGAGTGGCAGGCGAGGCTCCCCAACCTCTTCGCGGAGATGGTGCCGGACGTCAACCACTACTCCCTCATGATGGGCAGCCGGGGGGCACCGATCCTGGCGGCGCGCCTGGCCGCCGGATGAGAGCCGAGCCATGACCGACGTCAGCAGTGGCGAGTCCCGTGACGTGGCAGAGGCGGCCCGCGAGAAGGAGTGGAGGCTGCCCAGCTTCGGCAGGGAGCTCTTCCTGGGCAGCTTCCGCCTCGACCTCATCTCCCCGCAGCCACCCCTCGATCCCCGGATGGTGGCGAAGGGCGAGGCCTTCCTGGCCAGGATGCGTGCCTTCCTGGAGACCAGCGTCGATCCCGCCCGGATCGAGCGCGCGAGGCGCGGATCCCCGCGGAGGTGATCGACGGCCTCAAGGAGCTCGGCGCCCTCGGCATGAAGGTTCCCGAGAGGTACGGGGGGCTGGGGCTCTCCCCGGTCTACTACCACCGCGCCCTCGGCCTCTGCGGCAGCTGGCACCCCGCCCTCTCGGCGATGCTCTCGGCGCACCAGTCGGTGGGGGTGTCGGAGCCACTGCTGCTCTTCGGCACCGAGGTGCAGCGGAGCACCTGGCTCCCGCGCGTCGCCCGCGATCAGATCTCCGCATTCCTGCTCACCGAACCGGATGTCGGTTCCGACCCCGCCCGCCTGCGCACGACCGCCGTGCCCACCGGCGATGGCCGCGGTTACCGGATCGACGGCGTCAAGCTGTGGGCGACCAACGGCACCATCGCCGACGTGGCGGTGGTGCTGGCCAAGGTGCCCAGGGGCGAGGGGCACCGAGGCGGGATCACCGCCTTCATCGTCCCCTACCACGATCCCGGGGTGACCGTCGAGCACGCCAACCGGTTCATGGGCCTGCGGGGGATGGACAACTCGCTGACGCGGTTGACCAACGTCTTCGTCCCCAGCGAGAACGTCATCGGCGGCGAGGGCCGCGGGCTCCGCATCGCCCTGAGCACCCTCAACGCCGGCCGGCTCTCGCTTCCCGGAATCCAGGTCGGCACCGCCAAGTGGGCCACCAAGATCGCCCGCGAGTTCGCCGGCCAGCGGGTGCAGTGGGGCAAGCCGGTGGGCCAGCACGACGAGGTGGCCCAGATGGTCGCCTTCATCGCGGCCAGCGCCTTCGGCCTCGAGGCCATGGTCGACCTGAGCGGCAGGCTCGCCGGCGAGGAGCGCAACGACATCCGCATCGAGGCCGCGCTGACCAAGCTCTACGCGTCGGAGCTCTGCTGGCAGGTCGTCGACACCCTGGTTCAGGTCTGCGGCGGCCGTGGCTACGAGACCGCCGACTCGCAGGGCGAGCGAGGTGAGAGGCCGCTCACGGTCGAGCAGGCGCTCCGCGACTCGCGGGTCTTCCGCATCTTCGAGGGGACGTCCCAGGTGATGCACCTGGCGGTGGCCCGAGAGGCCGTGGACCAGCACCTGCAGGTCGCCGGCGAGCTCATCGCCCCCGACTCGGCCCCGGGCGAGAAGGCGAGGGCCGCCGCTCGCGCCACCCGCTTCTACGGAAGCTGGCTGCCCCGGCTGGAGTTCGGAAGGGGTCAGCTCCCGGGAACCTACGCCGAGCACGGCCGTCTCGCCCCCCACCTCCGGTTCGTCGAGCGCAGCTCGCGGAGGCTGGCCCGATCCACCTTCTACGGCATGGCCCGCTGGCAGGGCCGGCTGGAGCAGAGAGGAGCCTTCCTCGGTCGCATCGTCGACATCGGCGCCGAGCTGTTCGCCATCTCGGCCGCCGTGGTCCATGCCGAGACCCTCGCCGCCGAGGCTCCCGACCGTGCCGAGGCGGTCCTGGAGGTCGCCGATCTCTTCTGCCGCCAGGCCGGCCACCGCACCGCCCGGCTCTTCGACGCGCTCTGGTCGAATGACGACACCGCCAACCACACCATCGCCCTGCGGGTGCTCGAAGGCCGCCACCTCTGGTTGGAGGAGGGGGTCATGGATCCCAGCGAGACCGCTCCCTCCGCGAAGCGGCTCGACCCCGACGCTCAGGCCGGAGATGGCGGGGTCGCGTCGCCACCGGGTCGCCGCCTCCCCACGACCCCGGCGTCGGGAGCGGCCTCCTAGCCAGGTCACCGGCGGCTGAGGGGCTCAGCTCAGCCGCTCCACCACCATCGCCATCCCCATCCCGCCACCCACGCACATGGTCTCCAGGCCGATGGTGCCGTCCCGCTCGCGGAGCCCGTTGAGCAGGGTGCAGAGGATGCGGGCCCCGGTCATGCCGAAGGGGTGACCGAGGGCGATGGCGCCTCCGTGGGGGTTGAGCCGGTCGTCGAAGGGATCGATCCCGAGCTCCCGCGCCGACGGGATCACCTGGGCCGCGAAGGCCTCGTTGATCTCGATGAGATCGACATCGGAGATGGTCATCCCGAGCCGCCGCAGGGCCTGCCGGGAGGCGGCGACGGGCCCCATGCCCATGTACTCGGGCTCGAGGGCGCACAGCCCGGTCGCCCTGATGCGGGCCACAGGGGTGATCCGCAGCTCCCTCGCCCGCGTGTCGCTCATCACCACCACGGCGGCGGCGCCGTCGTTGAGCGGGCACGAGTTGCCCGCGGTGACCCGGCCGCCCTCGCGGAAGGCGGGCTCCAGCGCCGCCAGCTTCTCCAGGGAGGTGTCCCGGCGAGGGCCGTCGTCCCGGGTCATCAGGGCGCCGTCGCCGAGCGGCACGGGCACGATCTCGCGGGCGAAGAAGCCGCTCTCCTCGGCGGCGACCGCCCGTTCCTGGGAGCGCAGGCCGAAGCGGTCCATCTCCCCCCGGGAGATCCCCTCGCGCTCGGCCACGTTCTCGGCGGTCTGGCCCATGGCGATGTAGTAGTCGGGGTGGCCCTCGGCGTTGCCCGGCTGGAGCCGCGGGTTCTGGGCCGCGGGGGGGTCGCTGCTGCC
>Ga0187867_10000462_pt1 | contig 36556 bp, 29 predicted proteins | sample June2016WEW_13_1_FD_132976 | JGI IMG/M metagenome (GOLD analysis project Ga0187867, IMG submission 132976) | Peatland microbial communities from SPRUCE experiment site at the Marcell Experimental Forest, Minnesota, USA - June2016WEW_13_10 | ecosystem: Environmental > Terrestrial > Soil >... | reverse complement strand
GGAATGCCAGATATACCACGACCTAAAACCCGTGGAGAATATCATCCATCCCGAGGCGCCGGACGGCACCAGTTATCCTTGTCCGGGTGCTTCGTGTGTGAAGTCGCAGAAGGACGGAGGGCGCGGTAATCTCGCGGCCTGAGAACCCGCAGGACATGGGTCAGGTGGCTATATAGCTGAAAGCAACCGAGCGGCGACTTCCGGCGGCAATGGGTTATAGAAGAATCCCGAAGCCCACTCGAATCCCGTAACCCGAGAAATTTGGGGCAGGATTTCGATGTGCCAATGGAAGTCCTCCTCGATTGTTTTCCAGTAGTTCCCTCTGGAACGCAGAAACGGTCGGTCGTGCACCGACAGGTTGTAGGGCGGTCCGCCCACCTTTCGATCCAACTTCTGCAACACATCACGCAGAATCAGAGCCAAATTCTTGCCTTGAGTTGCTCCGATTCGGCTGAATGCGCTGCTGTGAAACTTGGGCAAGATGCACATCTCAAACGGAAAACGTGACGCGAAGGGAGCAAACGCCACAAAATCCTCATTTTCACCAATCAACCGCTTCCGATCCTTTAATTCTTGCTGGAGCACGTCGCAATATATGCAGCGTTCCTTCAAAGCAAAGTAGTCACGAGCGATCATGAGTTTCGTCTTCACTGCACGCGGGGTTATCGGGAGTGCGATCAACTGCGAGATTGAATGACTAATGGTGTGCGCCCCGGCTTCCTCGCCGTGATTCTTGAAGATCAAAACGTAGCGCACCCGCTTATCCCCCTCCAGATCGGTGATGCGAGCTATGTGAGCTTTGATAACGTTATGGATTTCCTCGATTTCTAATTCATGCAGGCTACGGTCGTGGCGCGATGTCTCCACAATGATCTCGTGTGCTCCTACACCGTTCATCAGATCGTGCAACGCTTCGGGTCGTCGCTCCAGTTCGCCTTCTATCCGTAGACGTGGTTGGGAGTTTGGTACAACTCTTACGGACCACCCCGGCCCGTTTGGAGCAGAGTCGCGCCTTCGGATGGCGAAGACCTCCCCCGGCGTTGCGGACTCATTTCTCTCGCAGAATACGCACGAGCCTGTGCTCCTAGAGAATTTCTTGAAATGAAAGTCCCCCGTTTGAAGCCCGTCGCCGTCCGCCACGATTACCCAGCGGTCAGTGAAGATATCCTTACGTATTTGGGACATTTGAACCTCTCCTTAAAGAGGCTTCTTGAAGATCACCAAGTACAGAAAGAGCAGCAGTGCCAATCCGCTGAGCACGCTTCGCACCGCGTGCAACGCGCCCCAGCGTGCGAGCAGATGCTCTGCTTCGACCGACCGCCTATCCAGTTTCGGGCTGAGCAACACCTTATTGGTGGGCAGGATCACAAGCAGCGTGAACGGGATGACACTCCCCAGCAGTGCTCCAGCAACCAACCACCAGAATGTCGCCCCGGCGAGCCACACAGCAATGGAGGAGATCAATCCCACCGCCGCCGAAGTCGCCTGCAAGACACTGGCTCGACGATAGCTGGGCGCGAATTCGGTCGCGGCTACTTCCACCCGCATTGCATCCTCGCCGGATGTTCGACAAGATTGATATAGACGGAGGCTCCCGTGAACAGACTGCATGACAGGACAGCGACGAACTCGGCAATCTGACGCAACATTCGATCCTTGCGTTATTTCGTTGCTTTCTAGCGCCAGAGTCAAAACAGGTGCAGACTCTTGAGCGAGGCGGTAGACGGTCAAACGCGTCAGGAACGGCAGCAGATGCCGTACCGATGCCAAAGCTGAAACCACGGGCTATGCGCGAGCGCATCGTCGTGCCTTCGGTTCGCAGCAGCGAGGTCGCTTGCGCTCAGCGGTCTCGCGTCGGGCACCGCGAAGATACGCTCCAGCCACTCGATTTCAGCAATGCTCTGTTCAGCGTCCATCGTCACAATATCTAACAGAACGGCGGGGAGGTCAATTTGGAGCGGCATCTCCAAAGACCGCGACTGCGCGATTTTCGTCAAATCGCCACGATCACGCGCCCCGGTTTCACCGGACGCTCGACCAACTCATGAGCGCGTGCGATCTGATGCAAGGGGACAATTTCGGCAATGTCTAGTCCCTGCCACCCCGCCTCAAGTGCTTCATTGAGGGCGCGAGCGGCATCGATCTTTGCATCACCCGGAACATCATCACTTCCGACAAAGAAGACTTTGGCGTTCACAAACACAAGCTCCCAAAACGGAATTTCCGGGGTCGGAGCATTGGAGGCGTAGGTCGCGATGCAGCCGCCCTGTGCCAATACCTCCATGTCGGTTTTGATGTTGGCTGCGAAAGCCACCTCGACAACGGGATGGACTCCATCGGGAGCCAATGCCCGGATTCGTTCCACTAACCTTTCCCTAGTCAGCAGAACCTCGTCCGCTCCTGCTCGCGGCACGATTTCCTTGTCGCTTTCGGAGCGGCAAGTAGCTATGACTCTCGCTCCCGCTCGATGCGCAAGTTGAACGGCACACGCCCCCACTGCACCCGCACCGCCTTGCACTAGAACGGTTCGTCCTTCGACCGAACCCGCAACATGAACCGCCCGATAAGCGGTTATGCCGGGAATGCCGAGGCAGGCACCCTGCTCTAGTGGCACGCTTTGGGGCAGTGGTACCACTTGCTTCAACGGAATCACCGTGTACTCGGCGGCAGTCCCGAAAGGACGGTAAGACTGAGCGCCATAGCACCACACACGCCGCCCGATCCATTCCCGCGACACTCCTTCGCCCACTGCTTCAACGGTGCCCGAACCGTCGCTGTGCGGAATGACACGCGGACATGGCATCCCAATGCCGAAGGCATCCTGTCGTTTTTTCACATCCCCCGGATTTATGCCTGAAAAGGCAACGCGAATCCGAACTTCGCCAACTAGAGGCTGTGCCTCGTCCATCTCGCCGACAATCAAGACATCTCGGGCAGCGCCTTGTTTTTCGTACCAAGCTGCTTTCATGATTCTTGATTTGCTCCTAGCCGCTACGCAGCCTTTTCGACAGGAAGCGTTAAGACGACTTCGAATCCAGCCACTACTTCCCAAACGAAATTGTCACGCTGTTTGGTCAACCACCTTCATTTGTTCTTCGTTCATCCGGCCGCCGTACACTTTGATTTTAGAGAAAGCAGTGTCGATCTCACGCAGCTCGGCAGGCGTCAGATGAACATTGATTGCTCCTAAGTTCTCGTTTAGGTGATCGATGTTGCGTGTGCCGGGAATCGGAACAATGAATGGCTTTTGCGCGAGCAACCAAGCCAGTGAAATTTGAGCTGGTGTTGCATTCTTCTTCTCAGCGAACCTTCTGATCAAATCAACAATCGGCATATTTGCTGCTATGTTTTCAGGAGAAAAGCGGGGGAAGCCAGATCGCATGTCCATTTTCGGGTCGAACCTCGTTCGAGCATCTATTTTCCGAGTAAGGTACCCTTGTCCAACCGGACCCCATGGGACGAAGCCGATTCCTAGCTCCTCACAAGTAGAGAGCACGCCGTTCTTTTCCGGGTCTCTTTGCATCAGCGAGTATTCAGTTTGAACTGCGGTCACCGATTGAACCGCATGCGCTCGGCGGATTGTTTTCGCACTCGCCTCAGAGAGACCGAAGTGCAAAACTTTTCCGGCTTTGATCAGACCTTTAATAGCACCAGCTACGTCTTCGATTGGCACTTTTGGATCGACCCGGTGCTGGTAATAAAGATCGATGCGGTCGGTTCTGAGGCGCTTCAGTGATTCCTCAACCACTTTCCTGATGTGCTTTGGTTGACTATTAAGAGTGCCGCCATTCTCGTTGTCGAAGCCAAATTTGGTTGCGATAGAGACCCTGTTGCGAATCGGTGCGAGCGCTTCTCCGACAAGCTCTTCGTTCATATATGGACCGTAAACTTCTGCTGTATCGAAGAACGTGATGCCCTTTTCACAGGCTGCACGAATGACCTCAATGCCTCGGTTCCTGTCTGCGGCGGGTCCGTAGTTGGCGCTAATACTCATACACCCAAAACCCATTTCCGAGACTTCTAAGTTTGCGAGCTTTCGTGTTTTCATTTTGTGTCTCCCTTCTTGCGCCGCGTGATCCGGGAGTGCGCAGGAGCTATGCTAGCTGACCGGAGAAAAATCAAGAAGTCGGGCGTTCGGGAACTCCCAAATGGCTTACGAATTCGAACTTCCCGTTGACTCCAACACTATACAACTCGTTGCAGAGGGCAGTCGGCGAGCGTGCCCGTTGCCCTTTCTTAGTTAGATACTGACATGCGGCTGGAGCGAGAAGTTGGGTCGCAAGTCGAACGGGTAGGACGGTATAAAGCAGTTCATCCAATGATTGGATCAGGCAATGAGCGATTCCTCATTAACTGCGCTTCCCGCGTTTCGATGGGCATCTCCAGAACCAAGTTGGACTTCATAAACTGCGCCCACGTTCTGATTTCGGAGCAGGCCTGGTTTGTGGGCTGGCGTCGGAATCTCGGAATGTTTCATGGTGCCTCCTTGGCGAAGTGGCACCCTTGGCATGATCTGACGAAAGTCTGGCTAAAAAAGTCGGGTTGTTTAAATACCCTCCGCACTGTAGCCTCTCCACGATTCGCTTTTGCTATCAACTTTCGAGATTTCAGGCAGCGCTAGGCTTTGTGACTTCTATCCGTTTCATTTCTTGAATCCTTCTTCTTGCTTGTTTAATTCGGCCTCGGCGTCGGCGATCGCGTCACGGAATCTTTCTCGAACCTTTTCCTGAGCTTCTTCACCAAGTCCAGCAGCGGCCTCTAGCGTCTTATTCTCCCGCCGCTTAAGTCGCTGAAGGGTCGGTTTCGCCTTAGCGATAGCAGCATCAACATCCATGAGGAAAATATACGCGTTTCGATGTCGATTAAATATGATCTTCGGGAATGCCGAACGTGCGGTTCAAAGGCTAAATTCACGTTGCAACGGGATATTCCCCATGTCCGTGAGTGTGCCCTGTTCGATTCCAATGCCCAAAGCTCCTAGCGAATCTTGATATCGCATCCAGTCGAGATTGCAAGCGGCGCCTATTGAGTCTCAACGCCCGGTCGCCACGTTTCCCTAAGATGGATTTTAGCTTGGCCACAAAACCCCGCAGCACCTAGGAACCTTTTCCAACATCCAAATCCACGTGAATCACCATACGCCGCCCTCCGTGGCAAAATGAATTCCCACGTATGCATGCCGGAATCCCAGAGCGCCAACCCGCGACCGAGCAAATCTCCGGCGTGATCGAGCGCGTCACCTTCCATAACGAGGACAGCGGGTTCTGCGTCCTGATCCGATTTAAGTGTTGGTTCCCTGCCTCAGGTCAACAATCCGATAAAATCACAAGCCTGTTGTGGTGTGGAATCCACGATGTTGGATCGGAGTGGCCAGAATGAAGGTAGCAGATTTCCGCAGGATTGCTTTGGGCTTCGAAGGAGCAGAGGAGGGCTCACACATGGGGGCAGCCGACTTCCGTGTAGGAGGCAGGATTTTCGCCACGCTCGCCTCGCAAAAAGAGGGCTACGGAAACTTGATGCTCACGCCGGACCAGCAGGCAGAGTTTGTCCGGGAGTTGCCGGAAGTTTTCCTGCCCATTCCGGGTGGATGGGGAAGGATGGGGATGACGCACATTCGTCTCGCGCAAGCAAACGAGGACGTGCTGGTTGGCGCTCTGCGTGCGGCATGGATGCTCAGGCGAGAAAAGAATGCCGGGACAAAGAAGAAGCGTGCTTCGAAGAGTGGTCGGCTCTGAGGAATGGATTCCGCGTAGAATGCTCGCGGTGACAACTGCTGCCCCGTGCGGATGGTTCCCCATGAAGACCTTAACTGAAAATGAGCCGCTGACGGATGCCGAACTTGACCGCCTCGGGGACTTCCTCAAAAGCTGCAAGGGCGGCAATGCCATGAACGTCGAGGCGCTCGACGGGTTCTTCGCCGCCCTCATCGCCGGACCGGAGACGTGTGATGCCGAGCGAATACCACCCGGAGGTCTTCGGAGGTGAAATGTCTGACGCCTGCGAGTTCGGCAGCCTTGACGAGGCGAACGAAATCTTGGGACTGATGATGCGGCACTGGAACGATATCGCGGGACGCTGTTCAAGGGAGAGGTCTACGTGCCACTTCTTCTGGAGGACGAGGACGGCGTGGCTCATGGCAACGACTGGGCACGGGGTTTTATGCGCGGCATGCACATGCGGCACGATGGCTGGGCTGGGCTGAGCTTGTTAACGACGACGAGCGCGGCGGATGCCTGATCCCCATGATGATGCTCTACCATGAGCACGACGAAGACCCTGAGATCGGGCCTCAGGTCTGACCCTTCGGCTTTGACGGTCGAATATTCCTACAAGGGCTGTGGGTAGAATTCCAGATTGCGCCCGCTGCGGATGCACGCGATCAAGGCTACTGCCAAGACCAAACTCGGTCACAGTTGAGGTCACAAAATGGCGGGTCGGCTTAAAATTTAACGGTTGTGAAAACCGAATCTCGGGAACGCAGTGATAACAAACAGCAAACGGGGTCTAAGTCATTGAAACTTAGACCCCGTCCGGTGGACTGTTTGGGATTGACCAAGAGGTGGTCACTCTACGTGGCCTCTCAGGGCAACTCCCGGGTCGAGAACAACAGGCCGGAAGGCCTGAGTTCCGGGAATGAACACTTCGCGCGACCAACGCGACGCGTTCATCCTTACTCACCGGCTAGTGTGCGGGCTGTAGCTCCTGGCGCAATGCTATTAAATCGGCGCCAGAAGCCCCGCTTAGAGCAACCAGCTCTAAGTCTCAGCCACCTCACCTGGTCTTAGACTCCCACAACAATTACCACTACAATCAGAACTTGTCATTCGACCACCTCCTTCCCGGTGTAGTTGCAGATTAGTACGAAATGCTGTGGAGCGTCAACCGGCACCGAAGTGGGCGAAGTGCATCTTGCTGCCGCGTATGATTTGCCCGTTCCAGCCTGCGTAGCGCCAATCTGAACCAGACCGCGCTTCGTTCACGCTGCTTCAGCCCTGTTTCCCCCGCCGTCAGATCATTGGCAGGCGCAGAGATCTCCGCCGCCAATCGCGCCTAGAAATCGCTGCTAACTTTCTTCAGGCGAGCTGGCATTTGACCCGCCCGTTGGCCGACTGCGGTGAGTTTCATTGGTTCGAAGAAAACCAGACCCAACAAACCGAGGAAAAACAGTTCTGAGAGACTCACACTCCCTCCTCTGGCGTTTTCTTGGCCGGCGCCAATGCCGCCTCTTCCTTATCCTTGCATCGCGGCCTTGAAACCGCGAATGCCTTCGCCCACTCCCTTTCCGAGCTCGGGCAGTTTCTTGGGACCGAAGATGAGCAGAGCGATTCCGGCAACCATGAGCACGTGCATAGGTTGAAATAAGCCTTCAAACATCGCTATTACTCCAGGCAAAATAAACAAAGGATTGAACTTTCGACAAAAATGGGCGCTGCGACCGATGGATTGGTCAACAGCGCCCGCAGCGACGAGCCGCGTCGAGAGGCCTCCCCCCGAAGGCTCCCACGCGTTTGCGCCAAGTTCTAGAAGCCGCGTTGTGCCGCGTCAGCAGCCTCGGCCAGAGCGTTTAGTGCGCTGAAGAACTCAGGCGACTGACCGATGAACAGTCCGCTGGCGACGAAGCCGTTCGCTGCAGCCACTGCCCCTGCAAATTGATCGGTCAGTGGACGAATCATCGAAACATGGGGAAGGTGGGGCCTGAATTCAACAGGGACGGGAAAGATCAGGCTGGGTTGAATCAGCGGATTGAGCGGGCTGAAAAAATTGGGAAATGTCAGACCGGTTATCGGATCCGTAAATGGCGCCACCGATGCCTGCACTCCGTTACCCGCAAAATCAACCCACTCCAGGAAGTGAGCGATCTCATCTCCGCCGATGCCAAGAGTGATCTCGAGCACTTCCGGATTCGTCACCTTTTGGCTCATGGCTGCGTAAAGGCTCGAGCCGCCCTGCTCGATTTGTCCGAAGTGAAAAGCTGCGACATTCGCGATCGCTTGAATGTGATCGTTGCCGGGAAAGTTCGGATTGGATTTGCCATCGTAATCGGCATCGGTTCTGGGAATGGCGGTAACTCCATTGAGGCGGATTGCCTGAGGAAAGTTGGCGCCGAGGTCCGGGTTCGTGGCGCTGCGATAGCGAACGAACCAACTGGTGTCGACGTTGAGATTCATCAGGTTCGTGAGGCGGGGCTTACCCGTTGATCCTTTGGCTGTGCTTCCCGGCAAAGTTTGGAACTCTGTGAAGTTGACCGGCTCGGCTCCTTTGGAATCCAAATACGCGTTGAGGAAAGCCCCGTGGCTTACTTCATCCAGGGTGTTGCTGGAGATATATTGCGGACCATCGGAATCCAAGTTTGACAGCGCTACCTGATACGGGTTCAATTTTTCGCTGGGGTTCACCTCTATGGGCGGAAGTTTTCCAATACCACCGAGTTCGGCATACTGTATCCAAAGGTCCGACTCGATGAGTTCGGCGGCGGCAAGGAATCGAAGGATCGCAATATCCCCCTTGGTAATCTTTGAATCGCTGGTTTCCTGTGCGAAGGTGGGTAGCCCGTTGCCCAGAATTCCAGCTCCCACGGTCGCCACAGCTCCCGCGACCATGCTGCTCTTGAGGAATGAGCGCCGGTTCGCGGCGCGTTCCAGAATTTCCGTGAGTTGCTTCATGATTTCCTCTCTTTCACCGCATGCTCTGCTTGCTTCGAGTCACGGGGTAAGGCAGAGTAGCGCGCAGCCGGATGGGCTCTTGTCATCAGGTAGTCAAACCTTTGTCTCTTTTCGGTGCAGTTTTCCCGAGGAAACGTGGGAATCAATTTTCCGCAGATTTCTCTTGGACGTGCCCGGAGCTCGGGATTGCGCTCGATCAGAACCTTGCCCCGAACGATAACCCGGCAAGGATTCCCACGCTATAATTGAGAACTTACTGACCTTTACTTACATTTACGTGTCCACTTGCAACCCGCTTGCGCTTGCCCGCGTTCTTATTCGTGATCACAAGACCAGTGTGAAGCCACGTGCAGAACGATACTGACCCTCGAATGCGACCTTCTGCGCGCGTTTTTTTAATAGGGAGAAATATCGAAATGACTCGTTTGCTCGTCGCAGCGATGGTTCTGTTCGCCCTGTGCAGTCCGTTTTCGGAAGCTCAAGACTCAACCCCCAAGGTGCAAGTTTTTGGCGGGTACTCCCTCTTACATAGGGATCGGGGGGGACTCACGAATACGATTGTGGATACGTCTCTGCGCGAGCCGAACAGCCCGTTTGCCGTCGCAACCAACTTTGGAGGTTGGAATGCCCAGGGGCAGTACAACGTTAGCCGTTGGCTCGGAATCGCCGCGGACTTTAGCGGCCATGACGGCTCACAAATCACCGCAGCTCGGGGCGTCACCCTTTCCGGGCTTCCCAAGGGCACCGGGTATACCTTTCTGGCTGGGCCCGTGGCGTCGTTCAGGAACAAATCGAGAATAACGCCGTTCATCCATGCCTTGGTCGGTATTGACCGAGTCGGCCTCAGCGCGAGCACCATCTCGGGCGTGTCGCGTCCGTTGTCCTCCGTCGCTACGGCCTACACGGATGTCGCGGTAGCGCTCGGAGGAGGAATTGACTGCAGAGTAGCTCGGCATTTCTCGCTGCGGCTGGCGCAGTTAGACGACATGGAGACCACTCACAACTTCAACAAATTCTATGGCAGCGTTTTCTCCACCGGAGTGTTCACAGGACTCGCTACTCACGAAAGAAATCTGCGAGTCTCAACCGGAATCGTTTTCAAGTTCTGATCGCTGCTTTCTAGGGCAAGCCGAAGGCATACACTGCACTTCCAGCTGCGATCGCAACGTATTCTTTTCCGTCCACGGCGAAGGCCATGGGTGCGGCATAAACCGCGCCGCCCATCTGGAAGTGCCACAAAACCTTGCCCGAGGCCGCATCGAAAGCAATGAAGTTTCCTTCAGCATCGCCCGTGAATACCAGGCCCCCGGCCGTGGTCAGCACGCCCGACCATGTTGGCGAGGTGTGCTCGAAGGTCCACTTGATCTCTCCCGTCGCCGGGTCGATCGCCTTCAGAAATCCACGGTAGGGCTCGGCTTCCTCCGAAGGAAAATAGGCGCTGCCGTAAAACGCATGACCGGCCTCATAGGGCTGCGGCGCGGTGCTGAAAATATCGCACTGGTCGCGGGCGGTGACGTAGAACAGCGCACTCTGTGGATTGAACGCTGGAGCCATGAAGTTCGTCGTCCCCAGAGCTCCCGGACAGACGGTATGCCCTTCGAGCGTGGGTGAGGCTTCTTTCTTTGCCACGGGCCGCCCTTCGGCATCTTTGCTGTCGCTCCATGTGGTTTTGCCGTAGGCGTTGGCCGAAATCAGTTTGCCGGTGGTGCGATCGATCACGTAGAAGAATCCGTTACGGTTGGCCTGCGCAATCAGATGCTTGCCGCCGGCATCGATGATCACCGGGACTTGTGTTGCATCCCAGTCATGTTCGTCGTGCTTGGTGAACTGGAAATACCAGTTCATCGTTCCCGAGTCGGCATTGAGCGCGAGCAGAGTGTTGCTGTAAAGATTGTCTCCGGCGCGTCCCTCCCCGCGATTCGAGGGCGAAGGATTCCCCGTCGGCCAGAAAATCTGGTTGGTCGTCGCGTCGTAGGTTCCAGTGTTCCACGCCGGAGCACCGCCGATTTTCCACGAATCGCCCTCCCAGGTCTCATGTCCGGGCTCACCCGGCCCGGGGACCGTGTAGAAACGCCACTTGCGCTCGCCCGTCGCAGCATCATAGGCGTCGAGGAATCCGCGCACGCCATACTCACCGCCGGAGACGCCGATCACGACAAGATTCTTCACGGCCAGTGGCGCGACAGTGAAGCTGTATCCCTTCTGATAGTCGGCAGCGACCATGTCCCAGATCAGGTTGCCGGTTTTCGTATCGAGCGCGATCACGTGCGCATCGAGAGTTCCCAGGAAAACCTTGTCGCCCAAAATCGCAAGCCCGCGATTCACCCGACCGCAGCAAGGACGAATGTCTCCCGGCAATGCGTGCTGATACAGCCAGATCGGCCGACCGGTACGGGCGTCGAGGGCAAACGCCCGGTCATCCTGCGCCGTGGCGTAGAGGATTCCACCCACTACCAGCGGCGTGGTCTCAAGCTTGCCGGTTGCGCCAGTCTGGTATACCCATTTCGCGGCCAGCGAATGCACGTTCGTAGTTTTGATCTGATCGAGCAGGCTGAAGCGCCGGCCGGCATAATCGCCCGAGTACGTTAGCCAATTCTGCGGCTCCTTGCCGGAGTTCGCGAGACGCTCGAATGTGACCTGTGCATGAGCCGGCGCGCTGAACAGGGCGCACGCGATGCAAGCACTCCCCATACGTCCGAAGATTCTCCTCATCCTCATTTCGCCCCCACGCCGATCAGGAACGCGACAATGTCATCGAGATCCTTGTCGCTCAAATGATCCCGGCTGTAGGTGAGCATGATCGACTCGCGACTCCTCTGAAACGAACGCAGCGTGTCTTTTTCGAGCAAATAAATTTCCTCGCTCGAGTCGATCATCTGCACGCTGAAATTGTCCTCGTTCAGCGCCACGCCTTTAATTTCCCTCCCATCGGCGGTCACCACGGTGATGGTCTCGTATTCCTGGGGAAACTCCTTTGTCGCCTCGGTCAGTCCCCAGGCCAGCCGTCGGCTGGGATTGCGCACCGAATCGATGATCGCCTCTCTGGTCCGCGACCCGCCCGCTGCCGTGAGATCCGGTCCCACCCGCCCGCCTTTACCCTCCACCATGTGGCAGACGGAGCAGTTGGCCTCCCCATAAAACAGCTCCTTGCCATGCGAGGCATTGCCGATTGGATTGGCCGTCACCTTCACCCCAACACTCTGGATATAAGTGATGATCTGCCAGATTTCTTCGTCCGTCATGCCAACGCCTTGCCCGTTGGTTCCGTTCGCGGGCATGACGGTACCCGGGATTCCGTTGCTGATGACCTGAAACAACTCTGCGTCGGAGTGCACGTGCTTTTTTTGTGCGCGCGTCAAGTCGGGCCCGCGACCGCCGCCGTGAGCTCCGAGACCGTGGCAGAGCGCGCAGTTGATGCGGAATTCAGACTCTCCCGCCCTGGCAGCTTTGGCATCGCCCGCAAAGGGATTGCGATTGTCCGCCGCGACCGCCGTCGCTGCCAGCACTAGAAGAACAGCAGAGACAGACAGTACGAGCCTCCCTCGCTGCCAAAGACCCCAGGCTCTCGCCCTTCCTCCTTCAGTTGGTTGAATGCCGGAACTCATGAATCACCTGTCTGGGAATTTGCCGAATTCTACGCTAGCCAGCCGATAGGCCGCGCTGGAATTTTTGGAATCAAGGGGTTGAAGCGAGATTCGCCCCTCTTGGACATGGCCACCGGGTATCTGGGACCGGAACCTAAGGCTCTCTACACTTAAGCTCCCGACCGCAAAGCCGATCTTGCTTCAGGAAGCGGTGTTTTTGTCTGTAGGCGGCTAAGCCGCTGATAACTCAGCCCTTCCAGCGAAACGCATCGGTCTGCGAGAGCCCCAGATGGGCCAGCACGCGATAGGCAAACTCGCGGGCCATGTCATCGACGCTTGCCGGCTGGTAATAGTAGGCCGGAATGAGCGGGAAGATGGTCGCCCCAGCATCGGCGGCCCGGTACAGGTTGCGGATGTGGATTTTGTTGAGCGGCGTTTCGCGCACGCATAGCACCAGCGGACGCTTCTCTTTGAGGCAAACATCGGCGGCGCGCTCGATCAGATGCGATGCGAGGCCGTTCGCAATGCGGGCCAGGGTGCCCATGCTGCAGGGGAGCACCACCATGGCATCGGCGGGATAAGAACCGCTGGCCACGTTAGCTCCGATATCGGCGTTCGATTGTTCTTGGATCTTGGAAGGAGTCTGGAAGCGGTTTTTGGCGCCGAGAATTTGATCGAGAAGATTGGATCGTCCTTGGATGCCAAGCTCTTCGGCCAGAACACGAAGGCCGGAGTCCGATGCGATGAAGTTCACGGTTTGCACCCGCGCATCCCCTGCGACGGCCACGAGCAGCTGCCGGAGAAACACGGATCCGCTGGCGCCGGTGGTTGCGACGGTTAAGTTCTGCGGCGGGTGATGGGCCAAGGCTTCTCCGGCGAGGCGCGAAACATGAGCCCCGACCTTGGAGCATAGGGAGTCACTGAAGCGGAAGTCAAGGTGAAGTGGAAAGAGTTTAGGAGCGAGAGGCTAGCAGCTGATTTATGGCATCGACGGCCAATTTGCGGACTCGCCGCAGCGCAGCGGAACGCCACGCGCTGGCCGGAGTGGAGCGCGAAATCCGCGCCCAGGATTCCCACGGCCGCCGCAAATACCTTCGCGAGTTCACGCAAGCCTTCCACCAATACGATTCACTCCTAGACGCCCAGCAATTTCAGAACGCTCTGCAGGCAGCCGACGTTGTCTTGATCGGGGACTACCACGCTCTGCCCGCCGCTCAACGCTATGCCGCGTCGCTAATCGAGCAACGGGCGCTGGCGGGGGATCGGCCGGTGGTACTCGGAGTGGAAACCATCTTCGCTCGCGATCAACACATTCTGGAAGAATGGTGGCGGCGCGAAATTGACGATGCCGAGCTGCGTCAGCGCATTCGCTTCGATCTGGATTGGGGGTACGATTGGACTCCGTTTTACGAACTGCTGGTGGCGGCACGGGATCACGGCGAGGCCATCTACGGACTCGATTGCATGCCGCGCGAAAGTTTACGCAAGATTGGAGCGCGGGATCGTCACGCCGCAGCCAAGATCGCCGAGATCCGTGAACGCCATCCCGATGCGGTGGTATTCGTGCTGTTCGGAGAATCGCACTTAGCTCCCGGGCATCTTCCTCGCGTGCTGCAGAAGGCCATGCCCGGCGCGAAAGCCCTTACCGTACTGCAAAACATCGATGCGCTGTATTGGCGCGCGGCGGGTGAGCGTGTCGACAAGGTCGAAGCCGTGCGCGTGAACGCCGATGTGCTTTGCGTCTTCAATGCCACGCCACTCGAGAAATATGAAAGCTACCGCCTGTTTCTCGATCAATGGAGCCGATGCGATAACGGTCCCGACTTCGCACCTACGATCTACAACCTGATCGACAGCCTGGCGAGCTTTTTGGAAATCAATCGTTACTCTCCTCACAATGGCACGCAACCCAAGTTCCTGGTCGACCTGCTGCCTGAAGTTCACGGCAACTCGTCGCTGGCGACGCTGCGTCGACTGCTCGCTCGCAAGGCAGTCAGCGATCAACAACTCAAAAACATGCTGGCGAATGTGGAAGATCGCGGCAGCGCCTATTTTCCCGAGGTGAATGCGTTCTACGTTCGCGAATTTCAACTGGTCCACGCGGCCGAGGATGCCGCCCGCTTTCTTCATCACGCCTGCCGGGGACTGCCTCAGCGCTTGCACGGAAACGGCACAAATGGAGCCGGCGGGCAGCGAAGGACCACGGCCTTCGACGCTTTCTATACCCGTGTGATCGAGAATGCCGTGGCCTACTTCGGTTCGCGAGTGCTCTATCCTGCAAGGCCCGCGTCCGAGACGGGAGGCTGCGCCGTGCTGTCCCGCGTTGCGTGCGAAAAGGCGGCCCTGGCCGCCGTCCGGGCCGATCCGGACAAGTTTGTATCGATCGCGCAAGACTGCGGCTACGATCTGGGCAGCAGGCTCTACGATGCCTACCTGGAAGGCCGGATCAAGCCCCGCGGTTTGCGCCGGCTTTTTTTGGCTCACCTGGATGAGCCCGGCCTTGCCCGCAGGGTCTGGACTGCAGTCATCGCCAGAGTCCGACCTGTGTCCCGCGCCACGGGCGCCTGAACCGAGATGCGTTCGCAGGTGCTAATCTGGAATGCGCTCGTCCGAAAACCGTCGTGAACGCCGAATCCATCCGCAAACTGTTTGAGCAGGTGCGCCAGGGCAAACTTTCCCCTGACGACGCCGTGGAGCGACTCCGCCATTTGCCCTTCGAAGATCTTGGATTCGCCAAGGTCGACCATCATCGCAGCTTGCGGTCAGGCATGCCCGAAGTTATTTTCGGGCAAGGAAAGACGCCGTTGCAGGTCGCAGGAATCTTCGATCGACTGGCGAAACATGGTGGCAACGTGTTGGCCACACGCACCGATAGAAAGCAATATGCCGCGGTAAAGAAAAAACTACGGGCTGCGGAATATCGTGAACTGGCGCGAGCGATTGTGCTGAAGCAGGATCCGCAGATCTATGGCAAAGGAACAATCGCCGTGGTTTCGGCGGGAACCAGTGACATCACAGTGGCCGAAGAAGCGGTTGTGACTGCGGAATTGATGGGTAATCGGGTGGAGCACTTCTACGATGTCGGGGTCGCAGGCATTCACCGTTTGTTGGCCAATCGCGAGGCTCTGACCAAGGCGCGAGTCGTAGTCGTATGCGCCGGCATGGAAGGCGCCCTCCCTAGCGTCGTCGGGGGACTCGTCGGCGTGCCTGTGATTGCCGTGCCCACCAGTGTTGGCTATGGCGCGTCGTTTGAGGGACTCGCCGCACTCCTCGGCATGTTGAACTCCTGCGCTTCGAATGTGAGCGTGGTGAATATCGACAATGGGTTCGGTGCGGGCTATGTGGCGTCACTGATCAATCGGCTCTGAATAGAAATAAAAAGACCTGGCTTTCGCCGCGCCTCTCACTCACCCTCCCCGGTATTACACGCCAGGCTGCCCGGAATCTTTGTCTACAACCAATTTGTTTTCCACGGTGAAAGCGCCGAAGAGCTGGTTGGCTCGAATTCCGGCGATATTCCTGTCCATAGAATTCTCCACCGAGCCATAAAGCGTGAGGTGGCCGTTATCCACGATGATGCGAATGGGCCGCGCCGGATCGATGGCGTATTCCCCCAGCACGGAGTCGCGGTAGATCGCACGAGCCGCGCGCAGACGCAGACCATCGTCCATGGGAGAAACCGGTTCCAGCGTGATGTTCGCGATCACATCTTTCACCCCGGGCATGCCTTGAATGTCGGCCAGAGCCTCATCGCGGCCGACTCCAGTGAGATCCTGACCCTCCACCGTAACCACGCCGTCCTTCACCCCCAAGGCGAAGTAATCGAACATGTTGTCATAGCCAACGCGGACGTAGCGTAACTTCTGAGCCAGTTTTTGCTCCAGTTGCGCGTCGGGAACGTTCGGCCCCGCCACTGTGATCCAGTTACGCACGCTCTGCCCTTTGGCGGCCTTTTGAACCAGTTTGGCCGCGTCCAGCTTGCCTTGGTAGAGATCCACCGTCCCGGTTAGAGTCACAGCCCCGTTTTCCACGCTCGATCGCACATCGCGGAATTGATTCTTCGCGCCGAACTTCCTTGTCAGCGCGGTTTGAATCTGACTATCCTTGCGATTTGCGACTGCGGTCTGGGCGATCAGCGTCGCACTCAACAGCCCAACTGCCAGCAGGGTACACACAGTTCTCAAAACCGCGTACTTGCTTGTCGCCGTTGTCACAGGTCACCTCCGACCAATTTTGACGAAACTTTACGAATTAACTGCATGGTTAATTCCTTCGATGCCGGGACGATGGTGGAAGATGCACGGGGGGTGAAACCGCCAGCACGCGGCGACGGCGTAGCGCAACTTAGTTGCTTCAGCCGGGTTTATACGCCAATGGGTAAGTGTGGGCTAGCGGTGTGTTCGTGTCCGTGAAGATCGTGCACGAACCTTCGATCTTGTGCGGCTAGCAGCTGGGTTCGGGAAGACGCGAGCGAAAATCTTATCGATGTACTTCAGCTGACGCGGTAGGTCAAAGGCGTATTCGATCTGCTGGCGCGGAATCTTCGCCGTTATCTCCTTATCGGCCAGCACCAGCTGACGGAAGTTCAAATCCTCTTTCCACGCGCGCATCGCATGCCTCTGGACCCTAAGGTAGGCCTCTTCGCGGGAAAATCCGTGCTCCACCAGATCGAGCAGAAGCTGGCCGCTGAAGATTAAACCGTGGGTGCCCTCGAGGTTGGCCAGCATCCGCTTGGGGTACACGAACATGGTTTCGATCAGATTCGCCGTCTTGCTCAACAAGTAATCGATCAGCGTGGTGGAGTCCGGCAGAATGACACGCTCGGCCGAAGAGTGTGAGATGTCGCGCTCGTGCCATAGGGCAACATTTTCAAATCCCGCTTGCGCGTTGCCGCGCACCACTCGCGCCAGCCCGCTGATCTGTTCGCTGGTCACGGGATTGCGCTTGTGCGGCATCGCCGACGAGCCTTTTTGTTTCTCGCTGAAAAACTCTTCTGCCTCTCGAACCTCGGTACGCTGCAAGTGGCGGATTTCCGTCGCGATCTTGTCCAACGTCGAGGCGATCACGGCTAGCGTCGCAAGATAATGCGCATGACGATCGCGCTGGATTACCTGCGAAGAGACCGCAGCCGCCTTCAGCCCGAGGCGCGCGCAAATCTTCTCTTCGATCTCTGGCGTGAGATGAGCGAAGATCCCCACCGCTCCTGAGAACTTTCCGACTCGCAGATCCTCGGCGGCCGCTTTGAAGCGGACGAGGTTGCGTTGCGTCTCGGAATACCAGTTCGCCAGCTTGAACCCAAACGTGATGGGCTCCGCGTGTATGCCGTGCGTGCGCCCCACCATCGGCGTGTCTTTAAATTCCCAGGCCCGGCGTTCGAGCACTTCGGCCAAACGCGCAAGATCCTGCGCAATGAGCGCCGAGGCCTGCTTGATCAGCAACGCCTGAGCCGTATCGACCACGTCGTTCGAAGTCAAGCCATAGTGGAACCAGCGGGCATCCGGGCCTACGATCTCGGCCACAGCCGTGGTGAAGGCGATCACGTCATGGCGCACTTCCGCTTCAATCTCGTGGATGCGTTCCACGCTGAAATTGGCGCGCTCGCGGATAGCCTTGGCCGCCGTCTGGGGAACCGTTCCCGCGTCCGCCAAAGTCTCGGTCGCAGCCACTTCCACGGCCAGCCAGGTGCGGAAGCGGTTTTCGTCGCTCCAGATTCGACCCATTTCTGGGCGGGTATAGCGCGGGATCAAGGCGAATCGGCTCCTGTCGAATCCCCGCAAGCGGGACCTAGAATTCTAAATGGAGTAGGTAAAAGAGACCAGAGCATGGAACCGGTCCAAGGGTTTGTATTTTGTCATTATATCGTGTTACGATACATTACAGAAGCAAGTGGATCGCGTCACGATACAATCGGCGGCATGAAAAAACTCATCTTGTCGGACTATCAGGCTCTGGCGGAGTTTCGTTATCAGATCCGCCGCTTCTTGCGCTTCAGCGAAGCGGCGGTGAAGAAGGCAGGGGTGGAGCGGGTTCAGTACCAACTTATGCTGGCGATCAAAGGCATGCCAAACGGGGTGCGACCTCGGATCCGGGAGTTAGCCAGTCGTATGGAAATCCGCCACCATAGCGCCGTCGAACTGGTGAACCGCCTGGAAGCACGCGGATTTGTTCACCGCACGCGGGCGAATGATGATCGCCGCGAAGTCCTTCTGGCGCTCACTCCCAAAGGCCAGAAGGTGCTGGCCGAACTCGCCCTCCATCATCACCAGGAACTCCGCAGTTCCGGGCCTGAACTGGCGGCCGCGCTTCGACGAATCATGCGGGAGGGCAATGATCCGCCTCCGCAGCATTCGGAGATCTCGCCCGACCAGGGAAAAAACAGCACGCATCCATGAGTAGCCTCGAGGACCAAACTCCTACACCAGCAGCATCAGCGGATTCGATCCTTGCCCCGAGTGCCGGCCTCAGGATGGCGGCAGCCGATTCGCCTCCGCCCGCCGAGTTTCGCATGCTTCTGATCTCGCTCTTGTCGGCTGCAATCGGTTTCGTGGCAGGCATCATAGCGTTCGCCCTCTACCAGGTGATCGGCCTTTTTACCAATCTTTTCTTCTTCCATCGCTGGTCAACTGTTTTCGTCAGCGCGCAACATAACCATCTCGGCTGGATGGTGATCGTCACTCCGGTGATTGGCGGTCTGATCGTGGGTGTCATGGCCAAGTACGGAACGTCCAAGATCAAGGGCCATGGCATTCCGGAGGCCATGGAAGCGGTGCTGTTCAATCGCAGCCGGATTGCTCCGCGGGTAGCGCTCTTGAAACCCATCTCGGCCGCGATTGCGATTGGCACCGGAGGCCCATTCGGCGCGGAGGGCCCCATCATTCAAACGGGCGGAGCGGTCGGGTCGCTGGTTGGCCAGGCCTTCCACACCACGGCGGTGGAGCGCAAAGTCTTGCTGGCGTGCGGGGCGGCGGCTGGCATGTCGGCCACCTTCAATACTCCGATTGCCGGAGTGATTCTCGCCATCGAGTTGCTGCTTTTTGAATTCAAGTCGCGCTCCTTCATTCCGCTGGTGATTGCGAGCACACTGGCGACCACCGTCCACATGCAGCTTTTGGGGTTGGGGCCGATGTTCCAGGTCAGCCCCATGGACTTCGAAATTCCCCGAGCGCTGCCGTTTTATCTCGGCTTGGGTTTGATTTGCGGCCTGGCCGCAGTGGGCTTCAGCAAGATCCTTTATTGGGTAGAAGATCAATTCGAAAAACTTGCTTTTGACCAAGTCTGGTGGCCGGCGATCGGCGCACTCGGACTGGGCATCATCGGCTTCTTCGTGCCTCGCGTGCTCGGGGTGGGCTATGACACAATCGGCGATATTCTCAACGGCTCGCTGGCCTGGAAACTTCTGCTGGTCGTGATGCTGGCAAAAGCGGCTGCCCTGGCTGTCTCGCTCGGCTCCGGCACTTCCGGCGGATTGCTGGCGCCGTGTTTCATGTGGAGCGCCGCCATGGGCGGCATCTTCGCCATGGTGTCAAACCACTTCATTCCGGGCGCACATCTTTCCCCTGGAGCCTTCGCGCTGGTGGCTATGGGCGCGGTATTCGGCGCAGCGTCGCGCGCCACGTTTACCTTTATCATCTTCGCTTTTGAAATCACTCGCGACTATAACTCGGTGTTGCCGCTCATGCTGGTCAGCGTTATCGCGGATGGTATCGCCATGCTTCTGATGCCACATACTTCGATCATGACGGAAAAACTGGCGCGCCGGGGATTCCACGTCCACCAGGACTACGAAGCCGACGTTCTTGCGCAGACGAGAGTTGCCGATACCATGGAAAAAGATCTGCCCGCGGTGAACGCTGGCACGAAGGTTGGAGCGTTAGCGGAGCGCATTGCGAGGCACGAGCCGGCCGTCGCTCGCCACGAGGCTCTTCTGATCCTCGACGATGCGGGAAAACTTTCCGGCATCATTACTCGCGGAGACTTGTTGCGCGCTCTCGACAAAGATCCGTCCGGCGCCATGGACGTACTGGAGGCGGGCAGCAGCCGACTGATCGTGACCCACCCCGACGAACTCGTCTCCGAAGCTGCCTCTAAAATGTTGCGCTACGACATCGGACGCCTGCCGGTGGTCGATCGCGCCGATCATCGCAAAGCCATTGGATACTTAAGCCGAAGCGGAGTGATGGCCGCCCGGCTACGGGGATTTCGCGATGAACACCTCCGCGAGGCGGGATGGTTCCCCAGGAACCGTCCGGTCCGTTCTTAGAATTGGATCCGCATGAGGTCACTCGAAGCCAAGCCCTGAGCCTGCAACCTCTTTTCCAGACACAAGAATTAATACAAGAATTAATATTGCCAACCACCACGGTCTTTGAGTATTCTTTCGCAATCCCCGGAGCTCAGGGCAACTCTGCGGAAAACGTGTATTCGATGGCGATAGCAGGACCCAAGCGATCACCGTTGCACCCCGGCAGCCCACTTCTGCGCGTGAACGCACACCATTGGCTGCGCAGGTTCTTGTGTAGCCGATCCGCTTGTCTACTTGCCACTCGCTTGATTCAGCAATAAATCAAATTCAATTTCCGAACCCAGGGAGAGGCAATGCCAAAGCTACCAGCTAGGTTGATATGGATTAGTTTTCTTACCGCTTCATTTGTCGCCCAGGCCTTCGCACAAGGTGGCGCAACCGGGGCGATCACAGGTACGATTCAAGACCCCAGCGGCGCTGTCGTAGCCAATGCCGATGTGCGCATCACCAACCAGGAAACGGGTGTGCTCGAACGCAGCGTGACTTCTGGTCCTGATGGTTCATTTACCGCTCCGCTTCTGCCCGCGGGCGAATACACGGTGAGCGTCCACGGCGCCGGATTTGCTGAATCCACTTTCCACGATATCGTCGTGCGTGTGACGGAGACCACACGTCTCATCGCTAAACTCAAGACTCAAGCGGTGCAGCAGCAAGTCGAGGTGCAGGCTGAGGTGCAGCAAGTAAACACTACCGACGCCACCACCGGACAGGCGATCGAATCGAGCACCATCAAGAACTTGCCGCTCGCCACGCAAAACTTTCAGCAACTGCTTACGCTGTCCAGCGGCGCACAAGGCGAATTGAATGCCGCTTCGCAGTTAGGACGCGGCAACGTGCGCATCGAAGTAAACGGCCAACGCGAAGACAACAATAACTATCAGATCGAAGGCATCAGCGCGACGGACTACAACGTCGCCGAGCTGACGACTACGCCGTTGCCGAATCCTGCCGTGATTCAGGAATTCAAAGTGCAAACGTCGCTGTATGACGCAACCCAGGGCCGCAACGGAGGCGGCAACATCAACGCCATCCTGAAGACGGGTACCAACGCCTTCCACGGCGAGGCTTACGAATTCTTCCGCAATACTGTACTCGACGCGAACGACTATTTTCTGAACCAAGCGGGCGAGTCGAGGCCGGTGGTCCAGCAGAACATTTTCGGCGGAGATCTGGGGGGACCGATCGGGGCCCGGGGAAAACTCGGTTTCTTCTTCTTCAATTATTCGGGAACCCGCCAGCGCAGCGGCGATTCCCCGGGAACGATCATAAGCACGCTCATTCCGTATATACCGGCGGCGGATCGTGGACCATCCGGTCAGGCCGCTCTGGAGTCGGCTTTTGGCATTACCAGCATTGATCCGGTTGCCGCATCTTTAATCGGCTTTCAAAGCAACCAGTTTGGACCGGCTGCCAACGGTTATCTTTACCCCTTACCGAACGTTCCCACTGGCACCCCAGCCGGCACGGTCGTCCCGTTTACCACCAGCAAGCCCGGCACCTACACTGACAACCAGTTCACCGCCACCTGGGACCACGAATTCCGCAACTCGAAAGACAAGCTCACAGTCGATTTCTTCTTCCAGAATTTCCAGTCGGACGTGCCCTTCGGCGCCGGCGGCCTGCAAGCCTCTCTGGGCGGCAGCATCAGCAGCGGAGATCTGAACTTCCCCTACCAGCTTCCGGTTAAAGATCGCGTCTTCTCTCTTACTGAGACGCATGTTTTCTCGCCCACGCTGGTCAATGATTTCCGCTTGGGCTTCGTTCGAATCAATAACAGCGACATTAACGTTCCGCCCGTCACCGCAAGCCAGGCCGGTATTACGCGCCCCACCAACAATCTGACCGACAGCATTTACAAATTTACTTTCGTCAGTTCGAACATAAATTTCGGTCCTACGCCGCAAGCGAACCAGTATCAGGCGCAGAACAACTTCAATTTTGTGGAGACGCTGGGATGGGTCCAGGGGAAGCACAACTGGCGCTTTGGCGGAGAGTTCACGCCGGTCAGCCTGAATAAACAGTTCCCGCAAGTCTTCAATGGCCAGCTCTACTTTGGCGACTCCACGGTCAGCGATTTTGCGAATTTCCTGCAAGGCGCCCCGGAGTTCAGCTTCGGAGGCGGCGGCGTTTACAACCACAACTACCGGCAGAAGAACTCCGCCGTGTTCGCACAGGACGACTGGAAAGCCACCCCGAATTTAACTTTGAATGTCGGCCTGCGCACCGAGTTCTTGGGCGCCTGGAGCGACAATGCCTGCCACATCGGCAACATGGAATCGGATCTCACCAAGTCCGGCCAATATCCTTTCATCTATCCGAAGTGCGTTGACAAGCTGGGCGTTCCAGGCCTCAGCGGAAATGCTGCCGGATCAACCTTCAACAATAGCGTCTCTACCGGCATCGGCCCGCGCGTAGGCTTTGCCTGGGATGTTCTGGGCCGTCACAATGCCACCGTCCGCGGCGGTTACGGTATCTTCTACGTGCGCGAAGATGTAGGTGCGGTCGATCAGCTCAGCTTCCAGTCACCCTTCATCCCAATCGTGTTCTTCCCTTCGACGCCCGGCTTCACCATGTCTGATTTCTTCACCGGTACCCCGGCCACAAATTCCAACGCAGTCCCTGCCGCCGGTCAGCTGTCAGGCGCGTGGCTACCGTGCCTGGCGCATCTCACCAGCTTCACCCCCAACAGTCCCACTGGACAGGACGGCACATACGCCTGCACCGGAGGACCGGGCGTGAATTCCACGCAGAACCTTTTTGTGCTGGAGGTTCCGCGACACTTTGTCGTTCCTAACACACAGCAGTGGAACTTGACCATACAGCGTGATCTGGGCCGCAAGTGGGTGTTGGAAGTTGGCTATGTCGGTACCAAGGGCACCCATCTGCGAGAAACCCGCGACGCTATCCAGTCGGTAAACGCCAGCCCCTCGAATCCATTCACCGTCACGGACACCAGCGGCAACACTTATCAAATCACGGACAACACATTCTCCAATGCGATCGCGCGCACCCCCACTCCCGGCTTGAATGGCTATTCGGGTTATCAAATCTTCGCGAATGACGCCTACTCCATCTACCACTCTTTTCAGGCTACAGCCTCGCGGCGCTGGGAGCGCGGATACATCCAGGCCGCTTACACATTTTCCAAGAATATCGACGCGACTTCGACCGGAAACACGGCCAACAACACCGCCTTTAACGATGAGAGTACGATCAACGCGTCGCGCGGAATTTCTGACTTCAATCGTCCCCACGTGTTAAAAGTCAGCTACGTCTACGACCTTCCATTCTTCGCTCGCGCCACCGGGATGAAGCACGCCGTACTCGGAGAGTGGGCGGTGAGCGGCGTCACCAGCCTGCAATCGTCGCTGCCGTTTTCAATATTGGATTCCAACGGCGGCAACGCCTTCCTTGGAGCCGGCACTTCGCCGGTAAGCGCGAGCCTGGCCCCCAGCGCCAGCATTGGCAGCGGCATGACTTCTGGCAGCATCTCGCAGCGCCTCAACGGATATCTGAACCCGGCTACCTTCACCACTGCACCCTTGCTTTATGGAACGCAATGCGCGACCGATCCCAACTACTGCACCACCGGATTCGGCGATCTTGGCCGCAACATCTATCGGGGACCATTCCAGCAAAACTGGGATTTCTCGCTGATCAAGCACATTCCGCTTACGGAGAGGCAGGATCTCCGCTTCGCCGCTGATTTCTTTAACCTGTGGAACCATCCAAATTTCAGTAACCCGCTGGTGACCGACTATGAGCAATACCTGGCTTGGTCGGCTAGCTCTGAGACCAGCCCAGACCCATTCGGCAGGATCGTGCAGACTACGGGAACCCCGCGCTTAATCCAGTTCTCTCTGCGTTGGACTTTCTGATGAGCACAAAACAATCAGCCGGGAAGCGTTGCTTCCCGGCTGTCGTCTTAATATTTTCATTGAATCGCTACGGCCGCTTCTCCGCTTCCGCGATGACTGGCCGCAAAGCATCCACCGAGAATCCCAGCGTGCCTCCGGAAAATCCGTCGATGTAGGCGGAGTTCACTCCAATCACTTCGGCATTCGAATTGAAGACCGGACCACCACTGCCGCCATGTGCCGTCGGCGCATCGTAAATCAGCTTTTCGCCAACCACATCCCCGAGATGCCCGCAGGTGGTTGAAGGACGGATGAGCGAAAGCGCCGCCAGTTCGCTCGCCGCATTAAGGTCGTTGTGCCGGTACGCCATTCGTTGATAAACCCCGTTGGGGGACTTGGCCACCATCCCCGCAATCCCCATCGGATATCCGATCACCGTCACCAGTTCCCCAGGCAAAGCATTTCCTTTGGCCAGCGGCAGCACGGCGAGTGCGCGGACCGAATCCTTCTCCGCAATCCTCAGCACGGCCAGATCACCCGTGGAAGAAACTGCGCCGGGCGTCAATTTCACAGGCGTTGCCGAACCTGGGAAGAACACGACAAGACTTTCCAGCACGGCCGTGGCACCGCGATTCATCAGCGCTTCCGCCTCGCTATCGCCATACCAGGGCTCGGCTACGTGCCGGTTGGTGGCAAGCAATCCATTCCCCACTAGAAATCCAGTGCCTGACACACGTGCCCGTATCGCCGCCGGTTGGTTGGCAAATCCAACCTGGTAGATCCCGTTGATGTAGCCGATGGAATTCCTGTAGCGGTTCAGCACCAGCGCAGGCATTGCCTGCTCTTTCTCGAGTTCCTCCACTTGTTTTGTAAGGGCGTGCACCTGCTTCTGCAGGTCGTCCGGCTGAGGACCCTGCGCCGTGGCGGGCGCGTAGTAATGAAACATGGCGAGTGCGCCGGCCAGCAGCACAACTCCCAGCACGGCTTGCACCGTCTGCTGCCAGCTTTCAGTAACTTCGTTCGAGTCCTGTGGACTTTCCGCTTCGGACATGGATGTGGATTTCGCCCGGCAAATCTCAGCCCCTGCGCAGGGGGGAGCGCAAAACTCGGTGCTGAAAGCCAGCGAATCGTTATTTTGCCCCGTCCGGCAAGGCTTTTCCACGGTACGGAGGGATTATGTACGAGAGGGGTATGAGTACAATCTAAGGCTTTCGAAGACCCAAGCGTTTGGCCATTTCGTCGTAGAGAAACCCTTCCCCTGGCACATAGGGCTGCACCCATTCGCCGTCGATTACAAATTGTGGGATGGCGCGCTTGCCGGTTCGCTTTACGATTTCATCCACCGCACCAGGCGTGGTTTCGACGTCCACTTCTTTGTACGGGATGTGGTACTTGGCCAGAAAGCGCTTGGCTTCGCGGCAATCGGGGCACCAGACTGAGGAGTACACCGTGAGTTCCATAGACCTTCCAGATGACCGGAGCAAGCATTTCAGCGCAGCTGATTTCAGGCAACTCTTACACGTGCTCCAACTGGGCGACGGTGCGCTCATTCACGACGTTCCCGGTGTTCAGCGTGGAAGCGGGCTCAAATAGCAGGAGCCAGCACTCTTCGTCCGCCACCGGGCGATGCTCCACGCCGCGCGGCACCACAATGAACTCGCCTTCTTCGATCCACTCCTGACGATCGCGAAACTCCATGCGAAAGCGCCCCTTCACCACCAGGAACATTTCATCCTCATTCTCGTGGTGATGAAATACGAACTCGCCTTTCAATTTATCGAGCTTCACATGCTGGCCGTTCAGCTCCGCGGCGATGTAAGGCTTCCAATATTCGGAAATCTTGGCGAACTTGTCAGCGATGTTGACCTTCTGCATGGGATGCCTCCCTGTGCGATCCATGTCTAGATTCGCGTGGAACCGAATCGGTCGCAAATAAGTACTCTGCGGCCTCCGCGAGCTCCTCTCCGCGATCCTCCGCGTTAAAGCTTGAACCTGCCAGCGATAAAAAAAACCGCCAGCTTTTCAAGCCGACGGCTGATCACTGCGGGCGGTTTTACTTAGCTGTTCTCGTATAACAACACGCCCTCGGTCTTTTCCGCGTCCACCGGACGATAGAACAGCTTGTTGCCTTCGAGGAAGACCTCGATGAATGCCGGACGCGTCGTAATCGTTCCCTGAATCAGCGCTTCCGACAGCGGGTCTTCAATGTATTTCTGCAAAGCTCGCCGTAGCGGTCGAGCGCCATAGGAGCGGTCCGACAGAGTCTGGTTGAGGATCCACTTCTTCGCTTCATCCGCGACCGTAACCGTGATCGCCTTCTGCGCCAGATTCTGGTTGAGCTGCGTGACCATGAGTTCAAGAATCTGAATCAAGTCAGCCTCGCTCAAAGCCAGGAACAGTATGATCTCGTCCAACCGGTTCAGGAATTCCGGATTGAAGGTGCGCTTGACCTCACCTTTTACAAGCTCCTCAACTTTGCCCGAAACCTGATCTTCCGCAGTCGACTGGAAGCCAAAACCTTCACGCTTCTGCAGGTGGCGAGCCCCGATGTTCGAAGTCATGATGAGGATCGTGTTCTTGAAGTCAACCGTGTTGCCCAGACCATCGGTCAACTGGCCGTCTTCAAAAACCTGCAGCAGGATGTTGAAGACATCCGGATGCGCCTTCTCGATTTCGTCCAGCAGCACGACTGAATAGGGCGCGCGCTTCACACGCTCGGTAAGCTGGCCGCCTTCTTCATAGCCCACATATCCCGGAGGCGAACCGATCAGCTTCGAGACGGAATGCTTCTCCATGAACTCCGACATGTCAAAGCGAACCAACGCCTTTTCGGTTCCGAACATGAACTGCGCCAGCGTGCGCGCAACTTCTGTCTTTCCAACGCCGGTCGGCCCGAGGAACAGGAACGAGCCAATCGGCCGGTTCGGACTCTTCAACCCCGCGCGGGAACGCCGGATCGCCCGGGCCAGCGCGCTGATCGACTTATCCTGCGAAATGATCCGCTTGTGCAGCTCTTCTTCGATACGCAGCAGTTTCTGCGTCTCTTCTTCCTTGATCGAAGTGATGGGAACCCCAGTCCAGCGCGAAACCACATCTTCGATATCCTCGCGGCCCACCACGCCGGTCGAGGACTCATCCAAATGATATTTCTCGCGAAGAGCGCGCAGGTTCTCGCGCTCCTTGCGTTCTTCGTCGGAATAGAAGCGCGCCTTCTCGAACTCGTGGTTCGCGATTGCGTTCTCCATGCGGTGAACGATGAATTTGATCCGCTTCTGGACTTCGGTGATCTCTTCCGGTTGCGAAGTCTGACGCAGCTTCACGCGCGCTCCAGCTTCATCGACCAAATCGATGGCCTTATCCGGCAGGAAGCGGTCCGGAATATAACGGTTCGAGTGCGACACCGCGAAGTTGATGGCATCGTCGGTATAAGTTACGGCGTGGAACTTCTCATACCGGTCCTTGATGCCGAACAGCACTTTCACCGCATCAGCCTCGTTGGGAGGCGGAACTTTCACCGCCTGGAAGCGGCGCTCGAGCGAGCGGTCTTTCTCGATCGACTTGCGATATTCTCCGGGAGTGGTTGCGCCGATGCACTGAATCTCGCCGCGGGACAACGCCGGTTTCAGGATATTGGCGGCATCGAGCGATCCTTCCGCCGATCCCGCGCCCACCAGCGTGTGCAGTTCATCAATGAAGATGATGGAATTCTGCGACTCCATCAGCTCTTTCATGATGGTCTTCAGACGCTCTTCGAACTGTCCGCGATATTTAGTGCCGGCAACGATCAAGGAGAGGTCGAGCGCCAGAATTCTCTTATCCGCGAGGAACGAAGGCACTTCACCGTCGGCAATCCGCTGCGCCAAGCCTTCGACGATCGCCGTCTTGCCCACGCCCGGTTCGCCGATCAGCACTGGATTGTTCTTGGTGCGGCGGCAGAGAATCTGCACCACGCGTTCCAGTTCCCCGTCGCGGCCAACCAAAGGATCCAGTTGGCTATCCATCGCCGCCTGGGTAAGATCGCGCGAAAACTCGCTGAGCAGCGATGACTCACGCTGCCGTTGAGGCTGCGCCTTTTCCTGACTAGTTCTCGCCAATTCCTCGCGAATGGTCGAGAGTCGCAAACCACGCTCGTGCAGGATCTCCGCGGCGAAGCACTTCTCTTCCCGCAGCAGTCCCAGCAGAAGATGCTCGGTCCCAATGTGCCGGTGCGATAGCCGCTCAGCTTCTTCCGCAGCATAGGCCAGCACGCGCTTGCACTCATTGCTCAATGGCAAATCCACTGAGGTCGAAACTTTTTCCCGAATGGTGGTGTGGCCCTCAATCTGCTTGCGGATCGACTCCACGGATGCGTGCGAACGCAGAAACCGATTGGTCAGGGCCTTATCTTCGCGCAGGAGCCCGAGCAGCAGATGCTCTGTCTCTATATAAGGAGACCCGAACTGGCTTGCCTCGTAGCGGGCGAAAAAGATCACGCGCCTGGCTTTTTCCGTATAACGTTCAAACATAATGCCCTTCCCCCCTGAACCCTTCCGGTCGATAAAATATCAACCGCCCTCGGCCTGCCTAACCCCGGTTCGGCTCGGTTGCATCCTGTTTACCGTCACCCTTCATTATGCAATCAAATTGCCACCGAACCCAAGTACTGAAACGTTTCCAAGTTACCGAAGGAATCTGTTGAAGTCTCCCCGGCTATAACCCGTCGTCGTCCCCATTTGTTTCGTGCTCTGCCAATCCCTACACCGCCAACATTTCCGGTTTAATCTCTTCCACGCGCCCCCGCTGCAGCCGTAAAACCCGGTGACAGCGCCGAGCAAATGACAAGTTATGCGTTGCAATCAGGGAGGTGAGTTGGTGCTCGCGATGTAATCGCGCAATCAATTCGAAAACTGCTTCCGCCGTCTGTCCGTCAAGGTCCCCGGTGGGTTCGTCCGCCAAGAGCAACTTCGGAGCGGTAATCAGCGCCCGCGCCAGCGCCACCCGCTGCTGCTCTCCGCCAGAAAGCTCTCCCGAACGGTGATGCCCGCGTTGCTCCAAGCCCACCTCACGCAGCCAGCGTGATGCTTCCGGCGCTGCTTCCACCCAGCTACGCCCTCGCACCAACAAAGGCATAGCCACATTCTCTGCCGCCGTAAACTCCGGCAGCAGATAATGAAACTGCCAGACGAAACCTGCTTCGCGATTGCGAAACTCGGCTGCTTCGTCCGCCGACAAAGAGCCCAGCTTCAATTGCGCGCAGTATACGTCACCTGCGGAAGCATGATCAAGAGCGCCGAGGATGTGCAACAAGGTACTCTTCCCCGCGCCTGACTCGCCGACGATCGCGAGCATCTCGCCTCGCTTCACCTCAAACGACAAATTCTCAAAGAGCACCAGGTCCGATTCACCGGACCGGAAAACCTTCTTCAATCCTCGAACCCGAAGCAGCGATTCTGAACTGGACAGCTGGTGTCTCGCCGCTTCTTCCCTTAGATGCAATCCGCCCTCGCTTGGGTCCATCCTGTCCCGCCCCTAGTTGGGCCTTGGCGAAGACAGTACAAGGTCATCTTCTCACACCGCGTGGCCACTCCACATGGCCCATTCAGCCTATAGCCACGTGAAATGCAGCCCGGCGGCTTCCTCGCGATCACGAAGATCAACTAACTAAGAACTGTACGCAAGGCTTCGCCCCTGTGATGTGATGAGCGTCACGGACCTGTATGCCATGGAAAGAAGGGGCCAGCGACTCGTGATCCTAGCCCGCCTTCCCCGATCCGCAGGCAGTTGCCTCTCTCGTTTCTCTTTCTGACCCCCGATGACCGCGCACTGGCCACTTTCCTCCTAGACTTCGACCTTGGTCTCGGCCCCAGCCAGCCTCAGCAGTGACTCCCGGTAAGGCTCGCGAGCAATGCCTCGCTCCGTGATGATGGCACTGATATACTTGGCCGGAGTCACATCGAACGCCGGGTTTTCAATGGATACTCCGTCGGGAACCATCTGTTTGCCATTGATATGAGTGACTTCCCTGGGGTTGCGATGCTCGATCGGGATCTCGTTCCCGGTAGGGCACGCGAGGTCCACGGTCGAAATCGGCGCCGCTACGTAAAAAGGGATGCCATTCTCTTTCGCCAGTACGGCGACCGTGTAGGTTCCGATCTTGTTGGCGACATCGCCATTCGCCGCCACCCGGTCCGCGCCCACGACAATGGCTCCGACCTTCCCCTGCTGCATCATGGCGCCCGCCATGCTGTCGGAGATCACGGTGGTCGGAATGCCATCTTTCATCAGTTCCCAGGCGGTAAGCCGCGAGCCCTGCAGAAACGGCCGAGTCTCGTCCGCATAGACGTGGATCTTTTTCCCCTGCTCGACTGCCGCGCGAATCACCCCCAGCGCGGTGCCGTAACCGGCCGTGGCCAGCGCGCCAGCGTTGCAATGCGTAAGCACTCCGCCTTCGCTCGGCATCAGGGTGGCGCCGTGGCGTCCCATGGCCTGGTTGGCTCTAATGTCTTCCGCGTGCATGCGCTTGGATTCTTCCACCAGTGCGTCTTTGATCTGGGCGATGGGACGAATGCGCACGCGCTCGAACTTCTCTTGCATGCGCCGGATCGCCCAGAAAAGATTGACGGCCGTGGGACGGGTCTTGCCTATCAAGTCACAGATATGGTCGAGCTCTCGTTTGAGATCGGCCACCGTTTCCGCCTTGGAATTCTTCACGCCGAGAGCAATCCCCATCGCCGCTGCCACGCCAATGGCAGGCGCTCCGCGCACCACCATCGTCCGGATTACATCGGCCACCTGCTCGTAAGTCCTGCAGGTCACATAGGTTTCTTCTGTAGGCAGCTTCGTTTGATCGATGAAGCGTACCCCCTGATCAGTCCATTCCAGAGTTTGAATCATAAGTCGGTCATGGGTCGTTGGTGGTTTGCCAGTGGACGCACGGGAGTCTTCTTAACTGATCAAACTGGCCTTGAAGGGACACGGCTTCTGGCCGCGCCGCCACGAATGCGGTCTATCGTTCTATGCTCCTCACAGAGATTGCGCGGGGTATCGGTCACTGCAGGCCGGCCGCAGACCTCGCATCCGGCAGCGACCGCAAAGATAGTGGGCTGCGTATCATCCGTGGGTGCGATATGTTCTGCCCGCACCTCAGTCGCGGTAAAAATCGAGACGAATGGTGCGGGCGCGGCAGCCTTCTCCACATTCGGTCTTCCCTTCGCTTCCTCGCGCTCCACCAGACACATTGCACCGATCACTTGGAATCCAAATTCTCGCGCGGCCTCGATCGCTTGCACGGTCGAAGCACCCGTAGTGCAAACATCGTCCACGATCACCACGCGCGCACCCTTCTCGCGGAAGCCCTCAATACGCTGTCCGGTTCCGTGCTGCTTTTCTGCCTTACGCACCAGAAAACCTTGCAGTTCCCCACTCACCACAGAGGCGGCCACCACAATCGGATCGGCTCCCATCGTAAGACCGCCGATAGCTTGCGCCTTCCAGCCGCGCTCTCGTATTTCCTCGAAGAAAACCTGGCCAGTCAAGCGCCCCCCCTTGGCGTCCAAAGTTGTCGTCCGGCAGTCGATGTAGTAGTCGCTGGTGCCGCCCGAAGACAATTTGAACTCGCCCAGCCGAAAAGACTTGGAAGCAAGCAATTGCAGCAATTCCTGACGCGCAGGGTTCATCCAATCAACGATACCACGTAAAATTGGCCTGTTGCGCCTGCGGACGGCGCTCCTGCCTGTTCGAGCGATCGGCGCGAGGCACAGCCATCGGGCGCTTCGCTTTGAGTTTCTGCGAGTCTGCGCATCCGGCGAGCCGTGATAACCTCAAGTATTCCCTACTAGGATTCTCCGAGGTCTGAAATTGCCCAGTGCACGAAAGCGGTTCTTCTTTCTTATTGCTATTTCCCTTCTTACAAGCTTGAGCGGCTCCGGTCTGCTTTCGACAGCGTTCGCCGAGGGCACTCGTACCTGGGAACAATCGAAATTTGACGAACTGACGAAGGGCACTTCGAAGGGCGTGGCCATCCGCAGCGCGGGCGGCCTGGAACTGGCCCCCACGTTCAAGAGTCTGTACGCCACGCCTTCCACTTATATATGGGCAATCGCGGCCGACGACGCGGGAAACATCTACGTCGCCGCCGGCGCGCCCGCCCGCGTATACCGCATCACCAAGGACGGCAAAGCGACCGTTATTTTTGAGCCCAAAGAACTTCAGGTGCAAGCGCTGCAAATAGCTCCCGGAGGCGCAATTTATGCGGCCACCGCTCCTGATGGCAAGGTGTTCAAAGTCGAACACAAGCCCGGCAGCGAGGCGGATTCGGGCGCCACGGCTTCGGCTAAAGATAAAGATAAAGATAAAGATGTCACCGAACCCGCCGCCGACCCCGCCTGGAGTTCGTCCGTTTATTTCGAGCCAGGTACGAAATATATTTGGGACCTCGCTCTCGACAAGTCCGGCAACTTGTACGTTGCAACCGGCGACCCCGGTGAGATTTTCCGGGTCACGCCCAAGGACGAGCATTCGGTCTTTTTCAAGAGCGACGAAACTCACATTCGCGTGCTGGCCTTCGATGCGCGCGATAATCTCATCGCCGGCTCGGATGGCAGCGGCCTCATTTACCGCATCTCTCCGGCGGGGGACGGTTTCGTGCTCTACAGTGCTCCCAAGAAAGAGATCACGGCCCTGGCGATCGACCGTGCGGGCAACATCTACGCGGCAGCGGTAGGGGAAAAAAAGGGTGGGGGCACGAGTTCCTCCGCCCTGACTGCTCTTTTGACCATGGGTTCTAACACGTCCACCGGTAGCGGCGCACCGCAGGTTCCCGGCATGACGATAACTGCTGTGCCCAGCGGTCCTGTGACCAGCGGATCGTTTCCATTTCCGGGCGGCGGGGCCAGCAGCGGTTCCGATGTCTATCGCATCGACCCTGATGGTTCGCCCACCAAGCTGTGGACATCCCGCGATGATATTGTCTATGCACTCGCCTTCGATTCTCAGGAACGCCTGCTCGCCGGCACGGGCAATCGCGGCCACATTTTTGCCATCACGGGTCTGGATGATTTTTCCGATCTGTTGAAAGCCGCGGCTTCCCAAATCACCGCCTTCGCGAAAGCCCCCGGCGGAGGCGTGTATGCGGCGACCAGTAATCTGGGAAAAGTCTTTGTACTCGGCCCCGCCCCCGAAACCGAAGGCACCTACGAGAGCGATGTTTTCGATGCCAAAATCTTCTCGCGCTGGGGACGAGCCGAATTCCGCGGTACAGGCAATGTGGATCTCTACGCCCGCAGCGGTAACGTAGACAATCCTGACCGCAACTGGAGCCCGTGGAAGAAGATCGAACCAGGCAAGGGGGACGAAACGGGAATTCCCGCAGCCCGTTATGCGCAGTGGAAGGCCGTGCTGCACACCGGTGCCACGTCTCCAGAACTATATAGCGTGGCGCTGAATTATCTACCCAAGAACGTCGCTCCCGAGATCGATGACGTCACCGTGCAGGTCGGTGTGAAGTATCAGCCAACGCCCAGAGCGATGACGGTCAGCCTGGGATCGGATTCTTCGCTATCCTCCGGTACACATTTCGAAGCTCTGCCGGCCAGTTCGCACGATCGCGATTCCATCGGCGTAAAGTGGAGCGCGCACGATGACAACGACGATCAGCTGGTTTACTCCATCTACTACGGCGGAGACGGCCAGACGCGCTGGCTGCTGCTTAAAGACAACATTTCCGACAAGGCATACTCATTCGACGCCAGCCTGCTGCCCGACGGCGGTTATACCGTCAAAGTGGTCGCATCCGACGCGCCCTCACACTCGCCGGGCGAGGCCCTGACCGCGTCCAGGGAAAGCCGCCGCTTCGAGGTCGACACCACTCCTCCTCGAATCGAAAATCTCTCCGCCACGCTTGAGGACGAGCGCATTCACGTTACGTTCCGAGCCATGGATAATTTTTCTGCCATCAAACGCGCCGAGTATTCGATCGACGCCGGCGATTGGAAATACGTAGACCCTTCCGGCCAGCTCTCGGATGCAAAGACCGAGAATTACGATTTCAAGGCCACTCCGGAAGCTACGAAGGAGGGCGGATCCTCCTCCGAGCACGTCGTAGTCGTGCGCGCTTATGACCGGTACGACAACATGGGCGCGGCCAAGATCTTGCTAACGAAAAAATAACTTCCACGGCGGATTTGGTCCCGAGATTGACCATCCGTACATGTCCGCATTCCCACGCCACGCGCGGCCCAAGGTCCTCTTTGTGGGTTGCTGTTGGTTTGTCAGAATCGTAAGGTGATGTTTCCTGGGCACACCGCCAACAAGTCCTATCTGATTTTTCTCGCCCCCCTGTTCCTCTGGTCGTTGGCAGGGTGCGGCGTTAGCACAGCCGTTTCACCAGCCGCCGGGGGTGGGAGTGGCACGGGTGGTGGCGGCGGTACTGGGGGCTCCGGCGGTACTGGGGGCTCCGGCGGTTCGGGCACTCAAAATCTGGCTTGCAACGTGATGACTCCGGGCCAGGGCGCCAGCCTCGGGGGTTTCGTCCCGTTCACGAGCGAAAGTCTCTGGAACACGGATATTTCGACTGCTGCCGTCGATCCCAATTCCGCCACCATCATGAGCAACTTCGTCGGCTCTGTAAACGTGCACCCGGATTTCGGAACCGATCCCACCTACGGCATTCCCTACGTCATAGTGAATGGCAGTCAGTCCCTCGTGAATATAAATTTCGGAGCCTACGGCGACGAAAGCGATCCGGGACCCATGCCCGTGCCTGCCAATGCGCCGATCGAAGGTGGCTCTTCGAGTACGGGAGACCGGCACGTCCTCGTACTCGACAACGGCAACTGCTTTCTGTACGAACTGTACAACTCCACTCCCAATTCTGACGGAAGCTGGACCGCCGACTCGACCGCGGTCTGGGACCTGCTCGGGAACGAGCAGCGCCCCTATACCTGGACCTCCGCTGACGCCGCCGGCCTGCCGATCTTTCCCGGGCTGGTTCGATATGACGAGGTAGCGTCGGGAAAAATTCAGCATGCCTTCCGCTTCACTCTGCCGCAAACCAGCGCGGCCTTCACCCCCCCGGCTTCGCATGATGCTGCAACTTCCAGCGATCCGACCGCCCCGCCCATGGGCATGCGCCTGCGCTTGAAATCCAGCTATAACATTTCCGGCTTCGACGCAAACATGCAGGTGATTCTCACCGCCATGCAGAAGTACGGTCTCATCCTCGCCGACAACGGCAGCGCGCTCTACATCACCGGAGCTTCCGATAGCCGCTGGGGTTCGGATCTGGATTCGCTGAAGACAGTGCCAGCCTCTGCGTTCGAAGTCGTGCTGATGAGTCCCGTGTACACCAACTCTACTGCTCCGACCGGCGCCGCTCCCACCATCACCAGCTTCACCGGTACTCCATCCAGCGTTTCTTCCGGAGGAAGTGTAACGCTCGCCTGGAGCACAACCAATGCAACGTATCAGATCGTGTCCCCCGCAGTGGGCGCCCTTCGAGGCACCAGCGTAACGGTGAACCCAACCGCCACTACCACCTACACTCTCGATTCGACCAACCCGTACGGCCGCACTACCTCCACCGTCACTGTAACCGTGCCCTAAACCGCGAAGGCAGCGGTCAGGCTGATGGAGCTACCGATGATGGAGCTCCTAGCGCATCTCTTCTGCTGCTTGCGAAACTTCCTCTTCGACCTTAGTGTTGATCGCGTTCAGCGCGCCAGTACGGCGCAGCTCAGGGAACATCCAGGCCCAGAGAGCAATCACGACCAGGGTTCCCACGCCCCCGAGGACGACCGCGGGTACCGTGCCAAACCATTGCGCCGTCAGTCCTGATTCGAATTGCCCCAGTTCATTCGATGTCCCAATAAAAACCATGTCCACGGCCATGACACGCCCGCGCATTTCATCGGGCGTTCGCAATTGCACCAGGGTCGCACGGATGATCACGCTCACCATGTCTGTCGCACCGAGAAGCACCAGTGCGACCAGCGACAGCACAATACTGTGCGACACCCCAAACAAAATCGTGAGCACTCCGAACCCTGCCACCGACCACAGCAACGTCGGCCCCGCGCGGCCGCGCAGCGGACGATGAGCCAGCGCCACAGCCATCAGTGCCGCGCCCACGCCGGGCGCGGTCCGCAGCAATCCCAGGCCCCACGGTCCAGTGTG
>Ga0187867_10000461_pt1 | contig 36596 bp, 29 predicted proteins | sample June2016WEW_13_1_FD_132976 | JGI IMG/M metagenome (GOLD analysis project Ga0187867, IMG submission 132976) | Peatland microbial communities from SPRUCE experiment site at the Marcell Experimental Forest, Minnesota, USA - June2016WEW_13_10 | ecosystem: Environmental > Terrestrial > Soil >... | reverse complement strand
CATCGCGCGTCGGAGGATCTTCGAGGTCGATCACCTCGCCACCGCGAGCCTCGGCCAGCTGGTGGAGGAGGTAGGTCTTCCCAACCGTTCGGGGGCCTTGCAACAAGAGCAGTGGCTCCTCTTCGAGACGAGCGAGCGCGAGGTCATGAACTCTCCGCTCGTACCCCGGCATCTGAGCCATCTCGTCAGGCTACTGCTCAGTTCACCAATTTCGCGGCCGATTATTCACCGATCTCGCGAGTAACGACCAACCAACTTCGCGGCCCTCAAACCACCAAAGTCGCGCTTCCAGAATGCGCCCAGAACAAACCCGAACGACCCCGGAGAGACCATCTTGGCACCCCCGTGCCCGTTACTCCTGTGTCAGATTTGTGTCAGATCGGACGGAGGCTGCTCCTTATCCACAGCCTCAGTACTCGCTGACCTGCGGTTTTAGTGTGGGGCTACTCAGACTCGAACTGAGGACCTCAGCATTATCAGTGCTGCGCTCTAACCAACTGAGCTATAGCCCCGCGGCGTGCTTTTGTGCTGACCTGACACCTCGTTTCTATCTATGCCCGCCCTTTTTAGCATGGCGCTGAACGGTGAGGTTACGGCACTGGTCAGCGTCTTTATCCTCTGATCTGATGTTCCGGACGACAACGGACGCGATCAAACGACGCTGTGGCGATGCAGTACGAAGCTGCCCTGGGGCGAGCTGGTAGTAAGCGGAGCGCGACTCAAAGTCAAGCTCGACTCCTACCTCTTCGCGGACCGGCGCCTGTTCCTGCGCCAAGTGGGCGCCAGATGCGGGCTTGGCCCGGGCTTGGTCCTTCGAGAGGACGGTAGTTCACTCCGAGTGCCGTCAGCCGGTCGAGGTGGCGGACTAGTCGCGGCTCAAACTCATCGTACGACTTGGGGTGCGTGGCCGTATCGCTCGTCCAAACGACCTCCGCAAACGCGGACAACCGCGGGAAGTAGAGGTACTCGGCTTGAGCCGGTGTCGCCACGTGCTCGGTCCAGAGTTGACATTGGGCTCCTAGTACTAGATGACGCTGGTCGGCAGGGATAGCCGTCGGGACAGGCTCGTACATATAGACCCTCTCGACACTCGTCGCACCAGGGCTGCCTAGAGGCTCCGCAAGGTCCAAGGAATACGGGCGGTCGAAGTAGAGCCAATCCTGTGCGGCCATCACGACGCGGTGGCCCGCGCCTGCAGCCTTGACCGCGTCCTCCTCGCCGCGCCACGACATGGCGACAGAGCCCTGCGGCCCTCCGCCTTCCAAGATCTCGGCCCAACCGACAAGCGTGCGCCCACGAGTGGCGAGATGCGCGGCCATCTGGGCGGTGAACCAGCCCTGTAGTTGGCTCTCGTCAGTGAAACCCTGCTCACGCATTATCTGCTGGGCGCTTGAGCTCGTCCTCCACTCGGCCGTCGAACACTCGTCGCCACCGACGTGAAAGTACTCCCAGGGGAAGATCGCGCTGACCTCGTCTATGACGTCAGTGCAAAAGCGGATCGTCCTCTCCTCCAGGTTGAGGACGTGGTCGGAAACGCCCCAGCTCGTGCGCACCTGCAAAGGTTCGTCGATATTGCCGAGCTCGGGATAGGCCGCGATCGCTGCCTCCATGTGGCCAGGCATGTCGATCTCGGGAAGCACGTTTACGTGGCGTTCTCCCGCGAAGGCGACGATCTCCTCGAGGTCCTCGCAGCTGTAGAACCCGCCATGGGGCACGCCGTCGAAAAGTCCTGCCTCTTCACGGCCGACAGAGGACTCGGCACGCCAGGCGCCAATCTCGGTTAGCAGTGGATAGCGTTCGATCGGAACGCGCCAGCCTTGGTCCTCGGTGAGGTGCAGGTGCAGGACGTTGCACTTGTGAAGGGCAATGAGATCGATGAGCCTCAAGACGAAGGATTTCGGCATAAAGTGCCGCCCCACGTCAAGGTGGACCCCGCGCCAAACGAATCGGGGGGCATCGACAATCTCGATATCGGACAGGTGAATCGCGCCGAAGCGCGCCGCCTGGCGAAACACCGAGTCGGGCAGTAACTGGCGCAGAGTCTGGAGCCCATAGAAGGCGCCTGCACCACTCGAAGAGGTGATGACGACCCTTCCCCCGCTAACGCTCAGGCGGTAAGCCTCGGTACTTTTCGTCCCGGCCATAAAGGACTCGAGGTCGCCTGGCAGCTGCCCGAGGGAGCCCAGCCTCAGCACGACCGCCGCCTTGTCGGGCACGTCGGTGCTCGAGAGGTTGACTACCCAGCCCGTACCGGCCTCGAGCATCTGACGGAACCACCGGGCTTCCGGGAGAAGGGCGGGCGTGTGGGCGATGACAAGGCCATCGCCGAGATCCGCACCGCTCACACCGGATGGGCCGACCGAGGCGTGCCCGACGGCGACGCTGAGCGGACGAGGAAGGACCGAGGCATCGGCCACCCGGAGATCAGCTGACAACGGACTTGGGCGCTGACGCGGGTGTCCAACTCCTAGTTCTGGACTCCGCCAGAGCCACGTGACAGGCCGCGAACTGCGAGGGAGCAATCTCTCCGAGTGCCGGTGTCACGCTCCGGCATTCCTCGATGGCAAAGGGACAGCGCGGCTCGAAGCGGCACCCAGGCGACGGGTTCACGACTTTTGGGGCCTCCCCCGCGTCCGACGAACCCGAATAGTCGAGCGGGGCACGGGGATCGGGGACGGCTGAAAGCAGGAGCTTGGTGTAGGGGTGACGCGGCGCAGCGAGCAACTGTTCGGTGGGTCCCACCTCGACGACGTGACCGGCGTACATGACGATGACGCGGTCGGCGACATAGCGAGCAGAGGCGAGGTCGTGGGTTATGTAAAGGATGGACACGGCCTCGCGGGCGCGCAGCTCGGCCATCATGTTGAGGACGCCGACTCGAATGGAGACGTCCAGCATCGAAACCGGTTCGTCGGCAAGGATCAGCTTCGGGCGAAGCGCGAGCGCCTGGGCGAAGCCGATCCGCTGACGTTGACCACCACTCAGTTCATAGGGGTACTTGGACAGCATCGTCTCCGCTGGAGTGAGACCAACCGCCTCCATCACCCTGAGTGCCTCGTCGCGGCGCGCCACATGGGAGATATCTGGCCTGTGAAGGGTTATCGCCCGCAAGATTCCGTGCGACACCCGGAAAGCTGGGTTGATGGAGCTGTAAGGGTCTTGGAAGACCATCGGGACATGGCCGCGGTAGGCGAGCCTCTGGCTGCGCCCTCGGAGGGCGCTGATGGGCTTGCCCTCGAAGCGCACCTCGCCGGAGGTCGGCTTGTAGGTCAAAGCGAGCAGCCTGGCGATCGTGCTCTTGCCGCTCCCGCTCTCCCCGACGAGGGCGACGATCTCCCGCGGTGCGATCGTGAAGCTCACGTCGTCGACGGCGTGCAACACCTTCTTCTTCCAGAACCCTCCCAGAGCGAAATGGCGGGTCAAGCCGACCACTTCGAGAAGCGGACTGCCCGGAGGCCAGGCGCCGTTGGCTCCTCCGACCGATCGGGCCGCCGGGGCAGTTTCCCCTGTGGATGCTGCCCCCGGGCTCTCGACACGCCGGGCAGAGCGGCCGGCGAGGCTCGTCTCCCCGGAGGCGGCGTCCTTGTAAAGCAGGCACCGAACGACCGATCCACCTCGCTCATACAGGGGGGGCTTGACCGAAGCGCACGCCGTTATGGCGTCGGCACAGCGCGGTTGGAACCGGCAACCTGCAGGAGGCGAGGCCACATCAGGTGGTGAGCCGGCGATTCCGGTGAGAGCGACCTTCTCACCCCGGATCGAGGGGAATGCTTCGAGCAGCGCTCGTGCGTAGGGATGGCGTGGCGTGCCAAAGAGGGCGGAGGTCGGGCCAAGCTCGACGACTTGACCGGCGTACATAACCATGAGGCGGTCGGAGAAGTGCCTCACGAGCGAGATGTCATGGGTGACAAAGATCACTGCGAACCCGAGTCTGTCCTGCAGGTCCTTGATCTGGCGCATCAGCGAGCGCTGGGCAACCACGTCGAGGGCAGAGGTCGGCTCGTCCATGATCACGAGCTGCGGTGTGAACAACAGCGCCATGGCGATCATGGACCGCTGGCGCATGCCACCGGAAAGCTGGTGCGGGTAGCTGCCGAGATGGACGGGGTCGATCGAGACGAGGCGCAGCACCTCGGCTGAGCGATCGGCGATCTCCTGCTTGGACATCGCCGAGTGCGCTTTGCAAGCGTCGCGCATCTGTTCTGCCAGTGTCATCACGGGATTGAGGGCGTTCATAGCACTTTGCATGACGACCGAGAACTCCCGCCAGCGCACGTGGCGCAGTTGCTTTCCGCTCATCTCGGCCATCTCACGCCCGCGAAAGACCACGCTCCCACCCGTGATGCCGGCATTCGGGTTGAGCAGCTGCGCGATGGCGAACAGGAGGGTCGATTTGCCGCATCCGGACTCGCCTACCACGGCGAGGAATTCTCCGCTGTCGAGGTCGAGATCGACGGCGTCGACGGCGACGACAGGCCCGGCGTCGCCCATGTATGCGACCGAAAGCTGACGGACTTCGAGCAGCCTCTCCACCTCGTTGGAGCGGCTCACTAAGGCCCCGTTCCCGGCGGCCCGCACAGGGTCGGTCGCGTGCGGAGGCAAATCCTCCTCGATCTCAGCCACTGACGGCTCCCGGGCGAATCCGTGGCATCTTCAAGAGGCCGCGCTCTCGCTCAGGCGCTCGAGGGCACGCTCGGCAGAACGGACAAAGGGGGTACGGGACATACGGCGCACCGGGCGCAGTGCCGGGTTGGAGATCTCGTCGAAGGCGTAGTTCAAGAAGGCGAAGGCCGCTCCGAGCAAAGCGATACAGACGCCCGGCATGATCGCCCACAAAGGCATCCCAGCTCCTAGCGCTTCGTTGTTCTGCGCCCAGTAGAGCATCGTGCCCCAGCTCATGGCATTCGGATCGCCGAGGCCTACGAATTGGAGGCCGGCTGCGGTCAGCACGGCAAAGACGGCCGAGCCGAGGAAAGTTGCCACGATCAGCGAAGTCAGTGTCGGCAAGATCTCGACCACGATGATGTAAGCGCTGCGTTCTCCGCGGACCCGCGCTGCCTCGAGGAAGTCCCTGTGCCGCAAGGAGAGCACCTGCACGCGCAGTTGGCGGGCGCCGTAGGACCACCCGAGAGCGCCGAGCACGATGATGATGTCCCCCAGGCCCGCGCTACGCAAATAGGCGGCAATGACGATGATCAACGGGAAAATCGGGATGACGAGCAGAACGTCGGTGACGAGGGAAAGCCCACCGTCGGCGATGCCGCCGAGATAGGCGGCCGAGACACCGACGACCACGGCGACGAGAGTTGCGAGCCCTCCCGCCGCGAAGGCGATGATGAGCGACTGCCGTGTGCCCCAGATGAGCTGTGAGTAGATGTCCTGGCCCTGCGAGGTCGTACCCAGCCAGTGTGCTGCCGATGGCGGGAGAGCCTGCACGAAGTTGATCGACGTCGGGTTGTAAGGCGCGATCTGGCCGGGGAAGACGGCGAGGACCACGAAGAACAGCAGTAGTAGTGCGCCTACGGTCGCCTTTCGATTGCGCCGGAGGGCCCGCCACAGCTTGGCAAACGCTCGTCGTTTGGACGGCCCGCTCCGTTGGCCTGCTACCTCGCCGTGAGGCAGGGGCATGTCGGAGCCCCCCTCTCGCGAAGCCTCGTTGACGGTGCCCCGGGTCTTCACGGCCGCGACCTATCCGACCTCTCGCGTCCGAGGGTCGAGAAGCGCTGTGACTATGTCGGCGGCGAGCACGCTGAACAGCACCGCGACTGTGATGAGGAGAAAAAGGGCCTGCATGAGCGGGTAATCGAGTCCCCTCACCGCCGCGAGCAGCATGCTTCCGACACCTGGGTAGTTGAACACGTATTCAACAAGGATGGCGCCAGAGACGACGAAACCGAGCGACATGGCGAACCCGGTGAGATTGGGAAGGATGGCGTTCTTGCCTGCGTAGGTCCACATGACCCTCCACGGCTTTAGGCCCTTCGCCCTTGCCATCCGGACGTAGTCTTCGGCCAGAACCGTGATCACGTTGTTCCTCATGGTCAAGATCCAGCCGCCGATCGAAGTGATGAGAATCGTCATGGCCGGCAAGAAGGCGTGCTGAAGGACGTCGACCGCGTAGTGCCAGTCGAGCCCGGGCGAGTCGCTCAGAAAATTGTAGGCACCTCCGTTCGGGAACAGATTGAGCCGGATGGAGAACACATATACGCCGAGCAGCGCGACCCAAAAGTACGGGAAGGCCGACGTGATCACGAAGATCGGTGGCAGGGCGCTGTCGAGAAATCCGCCCCGTTTCCAGGCGCTCACGAGACCGATGAAGGTGCCCAACAAGAAGGCTATGACTGTCGTCAGGCCGACCAGACCAAGGGTCCAGGGCAGGGCTTGGAAAACCATCTTGTTCACGGGGGTACCGAAGCTCGTCGTTATCGAGATGCCGAAGTTGAACGTCACCACGTGCTTCCAGTACTCGAGGTACTGGGCACCAAAGCTCTGATTGCCCCCGCCGCCGAGGAGGACCGTCAGCGCATGTATCGCCTGCGGTCCGAGGTGGGGGTGTTGAGCCACGAGCGCCTGCACCGGATTGCCGGGCATGAGCCGGGGAATCAGGAAGTTGAAGCTGACAGCCGCCCAGACCGTCACGACGAAGAACCCCAGTCTTCGTAAGATAAACCTCACTCGGGCGCCTTCCTGATCCCCGGCATCGGCCTCCTACTTGTGGTAGAGGTGCAAGAGCACCACACCCCAGTCAGGCCAGGCGTACTGAGCTGGCTGCGCGTAGGGATTGCTCGGTGTCACCCACCCCCCGATGTTCTGGGTGTCGTACTGGTACCAGTCGACGGCCTCGGTGACGGGGATGACCGGCACCTGCGAAAGCATCACCTTCTCGAGTTGATCGACGATTTTGTGCTGGACGGCGGAACTTGTCGTGGCGGCGTACTCGTCGATGAGGGCGTCGGTCGACTTGTTGATGTACCGCTCCCAGTTGCTCGCAGCCGAGGTTCCGATCGGCGCGGAGTTCGGGGAATAGAGCAGCTGGCGCAACTCGTAGTACGGGCCGGGACCGCTGCTGTCCCACTGATAGGCGAGCTGGAAATGGCCCTCGTAGAGGTCTGACAGGAATGTCGTGTTGGACAGGTTGTCGGGAGTGATCTGGATGCCGACGGCCTTGAACTCGCTCTGGATCACGTTCACCGAAGCGACCCAGTCCGAGAAACCGCCGTTGTTGATGATCGTGAAGGAGAGCTGCTGGCCGTCCTTCTCGAAGATCCCGTTGCTCCCCTTCTTGAATCCTGCCGCCCTCAAGATGGACACGGCCTTGGACGGGTCGTAGCTGTACGCGTCCCCGTACTGGGCCGCCAGGCTCGAGTCGTACCAGCTTGAGAAGGTCGGCTTGACGATATCGGTCTGGTTCGAAGGCGGTTCGTAGCCGTACTCGCCGATCTTCGAGACCTGGGGACGGTCGACGGCGTAGGCCATTGCCTCCCGCACAGCCACATTTGAGAGGACGGAATTGGTCAGGTTTACGTAGATGTTCACGTTATAAACCGGCTCAAACCAGTAGTGGTAGTACTTCGGATTCGCCGAAATGTAGAACTTCTGGATGTTCGGGATGAATTGCGAACCCCACTGGTCGACCCCGCTCCTCAGGTCCTCATTCGCCGGTGTGTTGGAAAGGTAGGACGGGAAGTTGACCGTCTCGATCTTGGGAAGCCCGGGCTGCCAGTAGTGGCTGTTCTTGGTGTATTGGATGTTGGCCCCGTCACAGCTGCTCATGACGTACGGCCCTGTGCCAACCGGGCTCGAATCAAGGTAGGTGATCGGATTCGAGACCTTCGACCAGATGTGGGCGGGCACAATCGGGGTCTGGTCGGCGATGTAGTAGAAGTAGGGCACTGCCGGCGTCTTGAAATCGAAGATCACCTGGTCACCCCTAAGAGCGACGCTCTTCAACACAGACCAGTCCGAATTCAAGTCGAGCGCTGGATTCTTTTTCAATAGATCGAAGGTGTACAGCACGTCGTTGGCACTGAAAGGCTGCCCGTCGGACCACTGGACGCCCTTTCGAATCGTGAAGGTCAGTGTCTCGTCCTTGTTGCTCCACGCCCATGCGGTGGCGAGCCACGGGGTCGCCTTCCCGTTCTCCAACGCGTCTTGGTACACAAGCTCCTCGTAGACCGGCCCGAACGAGTCAAATTCATCGGAAGCATTGAAGGGATTGAACTCGCAGGTCCATGTGACACCGTATTCGTCCGATATGTTGAGTGTGTTGGAGCCGCCGCTCGCGGATTTGCTTGTGACCCTGCTGCTAAGGACCTTGGCGGGTGTCTTGGTACTCGAAGCTTTACCGGAACTGCCGTAGGCCGCGGTCGTGAGCCCGATCGCGATCACGGCGCCGATAACAACGAGTCCCCATCCCCATTTCACCTTTGTCATTGGTGCCTCCCTGCTTTGTCGGATCAACTGATGGTGTTGGTTGTCAATCTGCGAGCTCGAGGTCGAGTTCGGCTGCTCCCCTGACCATGGCCCTGCCAGGGGCAAGCCGAAGTCTGCGGGAAGAGGGCGCGGGCAATGCCGCTTGAACACTTCGCTCCACCTCCGACGGCGGCGTGGTCGAAGGCGTTCACAAGCACCATCCCAGTGAGATGGTAGCTGCATGTCCCGGCGGAAAACAGAGGCCTGCGTTGAGCGTCGTTTGCTTATCGAGCACCGGGGCACTCGGCAAGCGGGCGTCTTGCTCGGTTGAAACGGGAGCTTCCTCGCCCAAAACGAGTGGCCCCATTTCCGCGTTCTTGTCTGGCTGCCCGGTCCTGATGTCGTGGTTAGGCCCGTGGTTTGAGGCGAGCACAGCAGCGGGAGCAAAACCGCCATCACGGCCGTCGTCAGAGCGCGCGGTGCCGGCGGCGAATGCCAGGTTGAGCGCGCCCACGAGGGGCGCGTCAAACGGATAAGCCCCGACTACGAGCTCAGGGGGAAAGGGCACAGCTATCTCGAGGGCGCGCTGGAGCGACGGCTCGAGCCGTTGCCACGAGCGCACCATTCCACCTCCGACGGCAATTCGCGAAGGATCGAGCGCAACAGCGAGGTTCGCCAAGTGAAAGCCCAACTCTTGAATAAAGCGGTCGGTTACGTCGCGCAGTCTTGGGTCAGTTGCCTCGCCCGCAAAGACCTCGGCCGCTGTCATCGCTTGGCCGGTTGCCCGCTCGCCGGCAGCCGAGAGGCCCATGCCGCTCACAACCTGCTCGAGCACGACACGTTCGTTCAAGCCGAGATCACTCAGCTGACGGAGGTTGTAGCCAATCTCGCCGGCCGCGCCATTGGCGCCTGACACGACCTTGCCACCGCAAACGATCGCCACGGCGAGCCCGGTCCCGAGGTTTAGATAAAGCGCCGGGTCGTGTCCCACGAGCGCCCCCGACCACACCTCGGCCGCCGCTGCCGCCTTCACGTCTGTCGCTACGCGTACAGCGTCGGTCTCGAAGGCCGCGGAAAGCTCGCGGCCAAGTGCCAGCTCCTCCCATCCAAAGATGGCAGGAGCAAGGCCGACGCCGTGGGCTGCCGGAATGCCGAACGTGCAAGCACCGACTGCGGCCAGCTCACGTCCGGGGGCGACTTCGTCAAGCAGTGTGCGCGCGGCGGTAAGACCGTGATCGAGGTTCCATCGCGCTCCTCGCGAGGGGTCGGTCCTGACTGTAACTTCCCCGGTACGTTCGCCAGACAGGTTCGCCACTGCGACGGCGATCTTCGAGCCGCCGAAGTCTAGGCCCAACACGACAGGAGTGCCCACGTTTCCGTTGCCCCTCGGTCTCGCCCGCCGGACATTCGCAACAAACTATTAGTAAAGTATCCTATTACTTCATGGCTGACAAGTAGTCTGGCAACATCGATGTTCGTGCCAACAAGGCCGCCTCGTCGAACCAGAGGGAGTTAATGGCGCGTACCCTAACTCAGCGTGCTGCCCGTCCCCAGCTCATGCGAGCGATGAACGAGCAGCTCCTGCTCGAGCAGGTGCGTCAGGACGGTCCCTTCTCGCGGGCAGAGCTGGCCCGGATATCGGGGCTCTCAAAACCGACCGTGGGACTTGCGCTCGCGAACCTCGAGCACGACGGCCTCGTGCGCGTCGCGGGCCAGCGCAGCGGGGTTCGCGGGCCGGCCGCTGTCCTTTACGACATCCGCCCAGATGCGGGCTACGTGCTTGGGCTTGATATCGGTCGAGAGTTCGTCCGCGGCGCCGTGGCGGATCTCTCCGGTGCAGTCCGGGCAAAAGCCAATCAGAGGGCGCGTGCCACCACGACCCAGGGTCGATTGGCTGAGCTGGCCCTCCTCGGCGACGCCGTAACGGCGTCGGCTGGCTTGACCCGTGCCAAAGTAACCCAGACTGTGATTGGCAGCCCCGGCGTTTACGACGCCGAACGCGGTGCCCTCAGGATGGCTCGGAACCTTCCTGGCTGGGAGCAACCGATCGTACTGACCGAATTCCGCAGGTTGTTCGGACGCGCCACTGTCGTCGAAAACGACGTCGACGTTGCCGCGCTTGCGGAGCGGGACCACGGTCACGGCAGCGGTGTCGGGACCTTTGCCTTTGTGTCAGTCGGGACGGGCGTTGGCATGGGCCTTGTGATAGACGGCAAGCTCCATCGGGGAGCACATGGTGCCGCCGGTGAGATCGCCTACCTGCCGTTGTCCAACGGGGAGGTTGACCCCGTGGAGTCGAAACGTCGGGGGACCCTGGAAGCGGCTGCCTCTGCTTCTGGCGTCGTCAGGGCGGCAAAACGGGCTGGCCGGCGAGGCAACCTGTCCGCCCGTCGCATCTTTGTCGAGGCCGAGCAGGGCGATCCGGTCGCTCAGGCGATCGTACGGGAGGAAGCGACACTTATCGCCAAAGCCCTTACCTCGATCATTGCAGTGATCGACCCGGAATTGATTGTGCTCGGAGGCGGCATCGGCCGCGCCCCTGGTTTTGCCTCCGAGGTAGGCACCGCCCTCGGGTTGCTGGCGCCCGTCGTGCCTGAGATCCGTGTGAGCGCTCTGGGAGACGACGCCGTCGTCGTAGGGTGCCTCGCCGCCGGACTGGAGCGTGCCTGGCAGCGAGTGCTCGAACGCGCCTAATGACCTGGACCTGGCTACGATGCCAGCGCTACGACGCTGAGGGAAGGAGCCTTTAGGCACATGGGCGCAGAGCCAGGCCGCCGACTCCTTTGCTTCGGGGCGCACCCTGATGACTGCGAGCTTCAAAGCTCGGGGCTCGCCGCGCTCTGGACCGGCGTCGGCGGAGCCGCTCAGTTCGTCTCCATGACAGATGGCAGCTCGGGCCATCACGAACTCGCTGGGGCGCGGCTCGCCCAACTGCGACGAGCCGAAGCCCGCGCCGGCGCTGCGGCAGTCGGAGCTGAGTCTCTCGTGCTCGACAATCGTGACGGCGAGCTACTCCCGAGCTTGGAGAACCGCCGCAAGGTGATCCGGACCGTCCGCGAGTTCATGCCCGACCTGGTCATCTGCCACCGAGTCAACGACTACCACCCGGACCATCGATACACCGGCCTAGTCGTCCAGGACGCGTGCTACATGGTGATGGTCCCCAATGTCCTGCCGAGCGTGCCCGTTCCGGACCGGGAACCGGCCGTGATTCTCATGTCCGACAGGTTCACAAAGCCAAACCCGTTCCAAGCCGACCTCGTGTTCGATCTGGACTCGGTTATTGAGAAAAAGCTCGATTCCATCACGGCTCACGAATCCCAGGTACTTGAGTGGCTGCCATGGATCGGCCGCTATAGCGACGAGCTTCCCAAGGCCAAAGATGAACGACGACGATACGCGCGTGACCGAGCTGCGATGCAGTCCGCGACTGAGGCGGACCGCTTCCGTTCCGAGTTGATCGCCAAGTACGGAGAGGAGCACGGCCGGAACATCCGCCATGCCGAGGCATTCGAGGTCTCTGAGTACGGAGCGCCACTTACCGAGGAGCTGTCCCGTTTTCTCTTTACCTTCTGAGGCAATCTCGAAGCCGACCGCCTACCCGACCTCGACGGTTCAGACGCCGTAGCGGTAAGTGCCTTCGTCCTAAAGGGCCTCACCGAGGTCACGATCACGAGTCGTCCCAGCGACTCGGGACAGCGCTTGTCGCGACACGGCGCGGGTCTTCTGGCTCAGTCGGTCAGCTGATCGGCAGCCTCGGTTGGGGCTCGGGAACCTCGGTCTCCTGAGCGACCTTGGTCACCGCGGCGACCGTCTGGCCGTCGTCGAGGTTCATGACCCGGACACCGGTCGCGTCGCGCCCTTGGGCTGCGATCTCCCGCACGGCGATACGGATCATCACGCCCGCCGACGACACGACGATGATCTCGTCCTCGAGCGATGCCATGAGTGCCGCGACGACCGCTCCTCGGCGCTGGGTCAACTTGATGCCCCGCACTCCCTGACCACCCCGGGTCTGTGAGTTGAAATGATCCAGCTTGCTGCGCTTGCCGTAGCCGGCGTCGGTGACGATGAGCAGGTCCACGCCCTCACGGGCAACGTCACAGGACACAACCTCGTCTCCTGCCCGTAGCCGCATCCCTCTGACCCCGGCCGTGCTGCGCCCCATGGGCCTGACCTCGGACTCCGAGAAACGGATGGCGGTTCCGCGCTTGGAAACCATCAGCAGATCATCGTCTCCGCCGGTCCGCACGACCCGGACGAGTTCGTCGCCGTCGTTCAAGTTGATGGCGATGAAGCCTTCCCGTCGTGATTTGTCGTACTCGGAAAAGGCCGTCTTTTTCACCTGTCCGGTCTTGGTGGCAAACACGAGGTACTCGTCAGGATCGAACGTCCTCGTCTCGACGATGGCCTGGATGCTCTCTCCCGGCTCGAGCGGGAGGAGATTCACGATCGGCGTTCCCCGCGCGTTGCGCTCTTTCACCGGCACTTCGTGGGCCCTCAGCCTGTAGACCTTCCCCCGGTTGGAGAACAAGAGCAGATGCGAGTGCGCCGTTGTGTGGAGAACCTGGTCGATCAGGTCCTCCTCCTTCAGTCTGGTGCCTTGCACCCCACGTCCACCCCGCGCCTGGGCACGGAAGGCGTCGGCCTGCACCGCCTTGATGTAACCGGCGTGGGTGAGGGTGACGACGATCTCCTCGTCCTCGATGAGGTCCTCCACGAAGAGCTCACCGGGGTCGTGCACGACACGGGTGCGCCGAGGCTCGGCGTGCTGCTGCTTGATCGCTTCGAGCTCGGAGGAGATAACGGCACGGAGCCGGACCGGATCGCCGAGAATCGCTTCGAGCTCCGCGATCGTCTCGCGTAGCTGGGCCATCTCGGTCTCGAGCTCACTGCGGCCCAACCTCGTCAGCCTGCCGAGCGTCATGTCCAAGATGTGGTTTGCCTGCTCCTCGCTGAACGAGAAGGGCTCCTGCATCAGGTTGGTCCGAGCTTCGGGCCGGTCTGCTGAGGCGCGGATCGTCGCGATCACTGCATCGAGCATGTCGATGGCGCGGAGCAGCCCTTCGACGATGTGGGCACGGGCAAGTGCCTTGCGGAGGCGGAACTGTGAGCGCCGGGTGACAACCTCGACCTGGTGCGCCACATAAGCGGTGAGCGCCTGGGCCAGGTTCAACAGTCGCGGGACCCCGTCGACGAGCGCCAGGACGTGCACACCGAAGGTGGTCTGCAAGGGCGTGTGCTTGTAGAGGTTGTTCAACACGACGTTGGCGTTTGCGTCGCGCTTCAAGGTGATGACGAGTCGCGAGACGCGCCCGGCAGAGTCATTCTGCACACTCGAGATCCCGGTCAGGTCCCCTGCATCGATGGCGTCGGCGATCTTCATCTCGATGCCGGCAACCGATGTCTGGTAAGGGATCTCGGTGACGATGATCTGATCAGCACCAGAGCGCGATTCGGTGATCTCGGCAACGGCGCGCATCTTCACCGAGCCGCGCCCTGTGCGGTAGGCGTCAATCAGGCCAGCCCGGCCGAGGATGAGCGCTCCGGTCGGGAAGTCCGGACCCTTCACAAGATGCATCAGCTCGTCCGGGGTCGCCTCCGGGTGCTCGATCACATACAACGTGGCGTCGATTACCTCACCGAGGTTGTGGGGCGGGATGTTGGTCGCCATGCCGACGGCGATGCCCTGCGACCCGTTGACCAACAGGTTTGGAAAGCGGGCCGGCAAGACGACCGGTTGCACCTCGTTGCCGTCGTAATTGGGGATGAAGTCGACCGTCCCCTCGTCGATACCGTCGAGCAGTGCCAAAGCCAGAGGCGCAAGACGACATTCCGTGTAACGCATGGCCGCAGGGCCCGCGTCGGGGCCCGGAGCCCCGAAGTTCCCGTGCCCGTCGATGAGCGGGTGTCGGAGGCTGAAGTCCTGCGCCATCCGGGCCAGAGCGTCGTAGATCGCCAAGTCGCCGTGCGGATGGAAGCGACCCATGACGTCGCCCACCACCTTGGCGCACTTGGCATGTGGGCGGTCCGGCCGAAGCCCGGTGTCCGACATCCCGTAAAGGATCCGGCGGTGGACCGGCTTCAGGCCGTCGCGCACGTCGGGTAACGCACGCGAGACGATGACCGACATCGAGTACTCGAGGAAGGAACGTTCCATCTCCTCTTGGATCTCGATTGGCTCGATCGCTCCGACTGCCGCGCCGCCGTCACCGGGTGCACCCGACTCGTTCCCGTTGCCTCGTGCCATTGAACCGCACTGCCTCCGCTACTCGTGTTCCGAATTGGGTGCCGCCGACCACCTGCAGCCGGCGGCACAAGGATCAAATGTCCAGGAAACGGACGTCCTTCGCGTGGGTCTGGATGTAGGTACGGCGCACGTCGACGTCGTCGCCCATGAGGATCGAGCAGATGTCGTCCGCGATCGATGCCTGTTCCATCGTGACCTGCAACAAGGACCGGAGACTGGGATCGATCGTGGTGTCCCGGAGCTCTGTGAAGTCCATCTCACCGAGGCCCTTCAGGCGCTGGAATTCCTTTGTGTGATTCGGGTGCTCAGCGAGAAAGCGGGCCCGCTCCACGTCGTCTTTCAGGTAAACCTTGGCATTGCCGACCAGGGTCGAATACAACGGTGGCTGGGCGACATACACATGACCCGCCTCGATGAGAGCCTTCATCTGGCGCATGAAAAACGTCAGCAACAAGGTGCGTATGTGCGAGCCGTCGACATCCGCGTCAGCGAGCAGGATCACCTTGTGATAGCGGATCTTGTCGAGATCGAAGTCGTCCGCCACGCCGGCGCCGATCGCCAGGATCAAGGCCTGCACCTCGGCATTTTTCAGCATCTTGTCGACCCGGGCCTTCTCGACGTTCAAGATCTTGCCTCTGATCGGCAGGATCGCCTGGGTCCGGGGATTGCGGGCGTCCTGAGCTGTCCCGAGCGCCGAGAGGCCCTCGACTATGAACAACTCCGACTCACGCGGGTCGCGCGACGAGCAGTCGACAAGCTTTCCCGGAAGCCCGGCACCGTCGAGGGCATTCTTACGTCGAGTGAGGTCGCGGGCTTGGCGCGCCGCGACACGAGCCCGCTGTGCGAGCAACGCCTTTTGCACGATCTGGCCCGCTTCTTTAGGGTTCTCTTCCATCCATTCGGCGAGCTTGTCGTTCGTGGCCTTCTCGACGAGGGAGCGAATGGACACGTTGCCCAGCTTGGCCTTTGTCTGACCCTCGAACTGTGGATTAGTCAGCCTGACTGACACGATGGCAGTAAGGCCCTCACGGATGTCCTCACCGGTGAGGTTGTCAGCAGACTCCTTGACGAGGTTGCGCTGTCGGGCGTACTTGTTGATGACGTTCGTGAGCCCCTTTTTGAAACCCTCTTCGTGCATGCCGCCCTCATTGGTGGCGATGCCGTTGGCATAGGAGTAGATGCTCTCGTAATAGCCCGTGTTCCACTGCAGGGCGACTTCGACCTCTTGATCGGGTTCGGCCTGGACGAAGGAGGCAACCTTGCGGAAGAGAGCCTCTTTGGAAGTGTTGAGGTGCTTGACGTAGTCAACGATTCCGCCCGTGTAGCGGTAGGTCTCCTCGTCTTGGTGCCCCGGACGTTCGTCCTTGAAGCGGATCTCGAGGCCACGGTTGAGAAATGCCATGACCTGCAAGCGTTCGAGCACCGTCTGGGCCCTGAACTCGGTCTCTTCGAAGATCGTCGGGTCCGGCCAAAAAGTGACGAGCGTCCCCGTCCGGCCCCTTGGTGAGGGACCGACGATTTCCAGCGGGCCGACCGGCCGTCCGCCGTCGACGAACTCCATACGGTGGCGATTGCCACCGCGATCGATCTCGAGGATGAGGCGGGTCGACAATGCGTTCACGACCGACACCCCGACGCCGTGCAGGCCACCTGAGACCTTGTAGCTCCCTCCTCCGAACTTGCCGCCGGCGTGCAGGACCGTGAGCACGACCTCGGCCGCAGTCTTGTCCGGATAGCCCGGGATCGGGTCGACGGGGATGCCCCGGCCGTTGTCGATGACGCGGCACCCGCCGCTTTCGAGCAGCGTGACGTCGATGCGCGTGCAAAAGCCCGCCATCGCCTCGTCAACGGCGTTGTCGACGACCTCCCAGATGAGATGGTGAAGCCCGGTGGGACCCGTCGAGCCAATGAACATGCCTGGCCGTAGGCGGACTGGCTCCAGGCCTTCGAGCACAGTGATGTCCTCCGCTTCGTACGAAGCGGGCGTCACCGGCGTAGCAACCACGTTGTCGTGCTCCTTTTTGTATTCCATCTCGCCGGGCGGGTCGGCATCAATCTCATGACCGCTTTTCAAGACCATGGGCGCGACCTTCCAACGATGGCGGGCGAACCAGGCCGGAGATTGACCCTTTGACCGATGCGGGTACGGCTCCCGACGATGCTCTCAGTCTACCTGCGCGAGCCCGGCTCCACACGAACGCTGAGGCGTTGCGGAGCCGCTTCACCGAGCTCTTCGGCTAGTCGGCTCAACACGGCGGAGCCGGCGAGCTCCAGCTCGGTGGCCCACGCAGGATGGTCGACCGAGACGACCAGCTCCCGGCCGCGTATTAGTTGAGGGCGCACCTGGCGAGCGATGTCGGGACCGACGACTTTCTCCCAACAGCTGTTAACCCGACCGAGGACAAGGGCGTCCTCCATGCCCCGTTGGCGAAGCAGCTGGTCCAAAGCTGCGCCTATCGGCACCGCCGAGCCTGCGCCGCTGTCCTCCTCGGACACCTGGTCACCGCCCAGCCCGTCTTTACGGGCAGAGCCCGCCCACCCCGTCCCATGACGGTTCACGTAGAGAGCCTACCGTCGGCCAGTCTCACCACCAGCTTGGGACTCGCCCCTGGCGGCAGCTCGCCGGCCGTGGTCAAAAGGGCCTGGCCGGAGGGCAGCTCGCCCACAAGGGCCCTGGCGGTTGTCTCGTCAAGCTCGGAGAAGGCGTCATCCAACAACAGCACCGGTGCCGCACCTGTGACCATCGTCATGAGACGGTGACTGGCAAGACGCAGAGAAAGCGCAACGCAGCGCTGACGACCCTGAGAGAGCCGCGTGCGAGCATCTAGCCCCCCGGCCGCGAGCTCGAGATCGTCGCGCTGAGGACCGACTGTCGTGGTGGCGCGGCGCAAGTCCTCGCTCCGCGACCCTTGAAGGGCCTCGTGCAGCGTGCCGACCCACGATCGCTCATAGCGCATCTCCAAGGCGCGGGCCTCGCCGGCGAGGACCGAGAAAGCCTCCGAGGCATAGGGCGACAATGCCTCGACCATCTCGGACCGCGAACAAGCGAGGCGTTCGCCGACCAGTGCCAGCCGGTCGTCCCAGATATCCAGCGTCGTCGCGGCCTCAGAACCCAATCGGCCGCCGAGCTGGCGCAACAGGGCGTTTCGATGCCTGAGCACGCGGTCGAGAGCTGCTCGATCTGCACCGAGTCGCGGATGGGATTTGGCGAGCACCTCGTCAAGAAAATCGCGTCGCCCCGCGGGCGCACCCTTGATCAGCTCGAGGTCATCCGGGGTGAAAAGTGTCGTCTGGAGAACCTCAAGAAGTCCGCGTGTCCCGGGCACCTTTTGGCCGTTGTGCGAGGCGCGGTCCCGCCGGCCCGGCACGACATCGATCTCGATCTCGACTTTGCGGCCAGCAGAGACGACGTCGCATCGCACCTTCGCCGCGGTCGCGCCCTGACGCACGACCGCTTCGCGAGGTGCCCCTCGGAAGGACTGGAGTGTGGAGCAGTAGGCGATAGCTTCGAGAAGACTGGTCTTCCCAGCACCGTTCTCGCCTTGTATGACGGTCAATCCGTCCGGAGATGGACAGAACTCCACCGTTTCGAAGTTGCGGAAATCGCGCAACTGGAGCCGCACGATCACCGTCTCGTCCATTGGATGTCAGTTTGGGCTCAAGACACCTTCACTGGCATGAGCAGGTAACGGTACTCGTCCTCGCCGTCACCTCTGACGAGGGCCGGCTTGCCCGGATCGTTCACCTCCAAGATGAGCGTGTCTGCCCGCACCGCCTCGACCCCGTCCAACAAGTAACCCGGGTTAAAGGCCACAGTGAGGTCGTCACCTTGGAAGTCTCCCTCGACGCTCTCCTCGGCGCGGCCGCTTTCCGGGGTGAGAACCGTAAGGTCGACGCCACCGTCGTGAAGGGCGAGGCGGACAGGTGTCGTGGCGTCCTTGGTGTCTCTCACCACTAGGCGCACCCTTCTCAGGGCAGCTTCAAGATCGTTCCGGGGAACACGCAGGTGGTAGGCGTAGGAAGCTGGTATCAACCGTTCTACCTCGGGGAACTGCCCCTTCAACAGCCGCGTGGTGATGCGGACGTGGTCGAGCTCGAACACGGCATCAAGATCGCTGTAACGGAACACAATCGTGTGGTCCCCGTCACTCTTAGCAGCCGAGGAGAGGCGTTGCACTTCCGCAAGTGCTTTCGCCGGCACGAGGACTTGACGGTCGGGTTCGACCACCGTCATGCCTGCGAAATCCCTGAAAGCGAGCCGGTACGAGTCGGTCGCGATGAGCCGGAGACCACCTTCGGTCGCGACCATGAGGACACCTGTGAGTTGAGGGGCTCGCGAGTCGTCCACCAGGGCAGCACGGACAACTTGTCTAAGACCGTCGGCGAACACCGAGCCTGGGATCTCGATCCCTTGCTGTTCAGGGACGCCGAGACGTGTGATCTCAGCACCGAGCGCAACCCTTACGACAAACTCTGCCCGCCCAGAGGAAAAGCGCACCTCCTCGTCGCCGGCGACAACGGCCACCGCCCCTTGGTCAAAGGAACGAACAATGTCCACGACCAAGCGGGAGGGAACGAGCACTGAACCGTCGGACTCACCGGCAACCTCGCACTGAGCCTCGATCACGAGGTCGGGATCCGATCCGCACACCTCCAGCTGTTTCCCACGCAAGGCGAGCCGTAGCCCAGCGACACCAAAGCTGGGTCCGGAACGGGCACTCGTCGCCCTCGACGCGGTCACGAGGGTCTCTAGAAGCGTGTCTCGGTCGGCACGGAACTTCACGAATGCTCTACTCCTTTCTAATTAGACAAAAAAGACAGCAGGAGTAGTAGGTCCTGGGGATTGTTGATAACCCAGCCTTCGCCCTGCTCGCGGGGGTTGTGCCATGAAGGGGGTTATCCTCTGATCGCACAGCCCATTGCCCTCGGCGGCTGACACCTGGGGACAGGCAGGGTGATCATCCCCTGACGACATGAGCGTTATCCACAAATCATAAACCGTTCTTGATTTGGGCGCTGAGCTCGGTGACCTGGTCATATACCTGTCGTCGCTCCTTCATGAGCCCAGATATCTTCTCGACGGCGTGGATCACCGTGGTGTGATCCCGATCGCCGAATTCCCGCCCGATGGCGGGGTAGCTGAAGTCCGTCAATTCGCGGAACAGGTACATCGCGATTTGACGGGCGATCACGAGGGGCCGCCGGCGGCTGGGACCGATCAGTTCGTCGACGCTGAAACCGAAGTGCCGGGCACTTATGTCGATGATTTGCTGAGAGGTGATCTGTCGGGGCTGTTTGGAGGCTATGAAGTCCGCTAGGACGGATTCCGCCAGCTCACGCGTCAGCAATTGACGGTTCAAGCTGGCGTAAGCGGTCACACGGATGAGCGCTCCTTCGAGCTCACGGATGTTTTCTTTGACCTTCGTGGCTATGAAGTCGAGTACGTCGTCGCCGACGACGGCGTGCTCATGTTCCGCCTTCGTGCGCAAGATGGCTATACGGGTTTCGAGCTCAGGCGGTTGGATGTCGGTGGTAAGGCCGGACAACAGCCGGCTACGGAGCCTGTCCTCCAGTGTCGCGATCGCCCGTGGTGCGCGGTCGGAGGTGAGCACTATCTGCTTGGAGGAACCGTAGAGCGAGTTGAACGTGTGGAAGAGCTCTTCTTGCAACGACTCTTTTTTGTCCATGAACTGGACATCGTCAATGAGTAAAAGGTCGCACTCTCGGTAGCGCCTGCGAAAAGCTCCCATGTCGTCTTTCGCCCGCAGCGTCTCCACGAACTCGTTCATGAACGTCTCGGTCGAGACGTAGCGAACGCGCATTCTCGAGAAGTTCTCGTGCACATAGTTGCCGACCGCTTGTAAGAGGTGCGTTTTTCCGAGCCCGGCTGCTCCGTAGACGAAAAGGGGGTTGTAGGAACGTGCCGGCGCTTCTGCTACCGACAAGGCGGCGGCGTGGGCGAAACGGTTGGATGGCCCGGTGACAAACGTCTCGAAGGTGTACTTCGGGTTGAGGGGAACGTCATCAGCACCAGGTACGTCCCTGGTCCTTGCTGGAGCCGGCTTCCCGTTGCGTGCGAAGACGTCCGGCGGTGGTGTCTCAAGGTCGCCTCGGAGGCGCTCTTCCCTCTTCGGGACGACCTCTTCGGGACCCGGGTCGTCGATCTGTACGTCAAAACGGAATTGCACCTCCTTGCCCGAGCTGTCGAGGAGGGCGTCGTGGACAAGGCCGTGGAAACGCCCCTCGAGGCGGTCGCGGACCACACCGCTCGGGACCGCGAGCACTAAGGTGCCGTTCGCGACGGCTACGGGCCGGATCGCCGAGAACCAGGCTCGCCAAGTTGCCTCGGACACCTGCGAACGCAGGGAGTCCGAGCAGTCATTCCACAATTGCTGCGCTTCTGTCACCAGCTCGAAGCCCTCCGGTCGAGAAGTTCTCCACACCAGCATCCACAGGTGTGGACGGCGGGGCGAGCTCGCAGGGTGTCGCCGAATCGTACAGCGCTTGGGCGGGATTTGCTTTTGGCCTTCCGCTTGGCTGTGACCGGATCGTGCGCTAAATTATTTGGGCCGGTCCGTGCCGTCTGGTGGACCCGTGTTTTCGCGCGCCAGATGCATAGGTTGATCGTGGCGGGTCGATAGCACTGCTTCACCGGCCCGTCGCCGCGTCGGGAGATACCCCAGACGTGCGTCAACCGGTACGAACGAAACGAGGCTGAGATGAAGCAGACCTTCCAACCAAACACCCGGAAAAGGGCGAGAAGGCACGGCTTTCGCCACCGCATGTCGACGCGCGCCGGTCGCGCTGTCTTGAAAGCGCGTCGGCGCCGTGGACGGGTTCGGCTTTCGGCTTGAGCCACGCTGCGTCACCGTCTCGACCTCCCGACGATGATGGGCACCGCCCTGCCAGTTCGTGCCGGGCAATATCGCGGGCCACTCCCGCGCCCGGTGCAGGGTCGCAAAGCATTCGCCCAGCTGAGACGTTCGAGGCGACGCGCCTGGTCGGGCCCAGTGCGGGTACAGTTCCTACCTGCACAAGAGACCGACGAGGTTCGGCGGTTTGCTTTCGCAGTGCCACGAAAGGTGGGGACCGCAGTCGAGCGCAACCGCTTTCGACGCCGTTTGCGGGCGGTCGTGACCGAGGCGACGGCGTCGATTCCTGCGGGGGCTTACCTCGTGGGCATTGACCAGGGAGTTCGCGACCTCCCCTTCCAAGAGTTAAGAGAAAAGGTGATTGAAGCAATGCAGCGGGCAAGCCAGGAGGCCGCCCGATGATGAACGCCTACGAGGAGCCGACACCGGCTGCTAAGGCGCTGCTCGTGCTGCTCCGCGGCTACCAGGGATTTCGCGCGGGCCGTCCATCACCTTGCCACTTCGTTCCCTCTTGTTCGTCTTACGCCGTCGAGGCCATCGAGTTGCACGGCGCTAGGCGGGGGATTTGGTTGGCGGCAAAGCGCATCTTGCGTTGCCGGCCATTTGGCAGCCGCGGCTTCGACCCGGTCCCGAGCTGAGGTCAGAGATGTTTTTCGCCGCCGCCACCCACACAGCCAAGTCCGGTACTTCGATCATCGGGACCGTCCTGCACCCGATCTTCGTCCTTATCGGATATGTTCTCGCCTTTTTCTACGGCCTGATCCCGAATTACGCCGTCGCGATCGCCCTTTTGACGGTCGCAGTGATGATCGTCGTTTTCCCACTCACGCGCGCCAGCGCCCGCTCGATGATGCGGATGCAGTTGCTGGCGCCGGAGATGAAGAAGATCCAGAACCGCTACAAGGCGAAACCCGGGATGCCCGCAGCGGAGCGCCAAGAGCTACGCCAGAAGATGAACGAGGAGGTGATGGCGCTTTACCGGGAGAACGGCGTGAACCCGACCGGCGGCTGCCTGCCGATGTTCCTCCAGTTCCCGATCCTGATCGTCCTCTACGACGTGGTCCGGGGTTTGTCAAAGGTCGCCGACCTGCTCAACTCCAAGGGCCAGAAGATCTACCTGCACGGGGTTCTGCAGACCAAAGCGACACCGCAGAACATTCCCCATTCGAGCCGGATGTACCGTGATCTCGTCGCCGCCCACGGCCAGATGCATGTCTTGGGAATCAACCTGGCAGACTCGGTTCGTACCCACCAGCCCCATCTCGTCGACGTCATCCCCTACGCGGTGTTGGTGCTTATCGCCGTCGGCCTGCAGTACGTCTCGATCTGGCAGGTCACGACTCGTAATCCTGCAGCCGCGCAGGCCAATCAACAGATGCAGCAGATGCAGAAGTACATGCCGCTCATCTTCTTGGTGCTCTATATCGCACTTCCTGCCGGGGTCGGTGTCTATTTCATCGTCTCGAGCCTGTTCCGTGTCGGCCAACAAGAGTGGATGTACAAGCACGATCCGACCATCGTGGCCGCCATTCGTGAGCTGACGAATCGTAAGAGCGCGGAACCAGCCGGCGTCCCGCCCACCGCTGCAGGTGGCAAGGGGGCGGGCGGATCCCGCGCGGGTGCCAACAAGGGCTTCTTGGCGCGCATGCGCGAAGCGGCCGCAGCTGGAGGTTCGGCCGAGACGACGGCTGAGGAATTGCCCCGTCCTGCGCCGCGTCAAAGGGCCTCGGGCGGATCCGTTCGCGGCACTACGAACGGATCGAAGTCGGCGGCTAGTCCGAATGGATCCAGGAACGGGTCTGGCGCGAGGCGACCATCGCAGCGACCATCGAACGCAGGTGGCTCCGGGGGCGGTACGAAGTCTCAACCTCGCTCGAGGGACAAGCGTCCACGGAAGGGCCGATAGCCGTGGAATGGGTCGAGACTGTTGGCAAGACAGTCGAGGAAGCCGTAGAAGCGGCCCTCGAACAACTCGGGGTGGCTGAGAAGGACGCAGAGATCGTCGTCGTCGAAGAGCCGAGATCCGGCATGTTTGGTCTGCGACGGAGCAGCGCGAGGATAAGGGCACGCGTGCGCCCGGTACAGCCGAGGGCGAAGAGGCCTTCACACCGACCCCGGACGCCTGTGGGTGGTGCCGAGCGCGGGCGTCGTCAGAGCCCGGCAGGTCGCACCGAAGGTGCGGCGCGCAAGTCCGGTGAGAAGGTCGAAGGTGGGGAACGGCGGGCCAAGGCGGCCGGAGGCGCGCCACGAACACCTCGCGGCCCGTCCCGGCAGGCACAAGCACCAGAGCACAACGGGGTCGACCTGGATGCCGGCGGCACCGGCAGCTCGCCCGGCGGCGGCCGTCGACGTTCGCGGGGGCGAGGACGAGGCGGTCGTGACCGGCTCACGAATGGCTCGGAGGCAATGGCAGAGGAAGCTTCGAGTGGCGCCGGTCGAGGGACTGGATCACCTAAGGAGGCGGAAATGAGCATCGAGACCCAACAGCAGCTCGCAAGCGACTTCGTCAAGGAGGTCGTGGCAAGGTTCGGGCTCGACGCAACGACCAGCGCGCACCGAACCGAGGACGACGGGATCTACATAAGCGTGGACGGGGACAACCTAGGCTTATTGGTCGGCCCGAAGGGTGCAACGGTGGAGGCCCTGCAGGAGTTGACGCGCACCGTCGTGCAGAGGCACACCGACGAACACACGAGCAGGATTGTCGTCGATGTGGGTGGTTACCGCCAGCGAAGGGCCGCCGCCTTGCGTCAGTTCGTGCTCGAAGCCGCCGCCGATGTGTTGCGCACGGGAGTGCCCGAGGCGCTTGAGCCGATGTCACCGTCGGACCGAAAGGTCGTTCACGACACGGTCAACGACCTCGAGGGTCTCGAGACGACGTCTGAGGGAGTAGAGCCCCGGCGCTACGTAGTCATACGGGCCTCTGCACCCGCTGGCGACAACACGAGTTCGGAAGTTTCCGACGAACCGGAACTGAGCGAGGTGTCTGAGCTAACTGAAGGGTCCTTGAGCGAGCCTCAGGCCTGAGCTGAACAACCTCAAGGAGCGGTTCAGGTTCCGTAACCCGCCTACCAGGGAAGGGGCCTGAGAACATGGCCGGACTCGACGCTGACGGCCGTCTTCAATCCGTGCTGGAGGAAGCTCGAAGGCGGTCCCTCGTCGGTGGCTTGCCCATGGCAAAACAGATCGCCCACTCCGAAGGTTTCCTGCGGGCTCTTTTGCTTGAGTCTTTTGAAGGCCCGGTTCTCGAGCTCGGATCCGGTGGTGGACTGCCCGGCCTCGTGCTCGCGCTTGAAGACAGGGATCTCCAGCTTGTCCTGGTCGATTCCGCTCGCAGGTCCGTCGAGTTCCTGTGCTGGGCAGTCGAGGAGCTGCAGCTCTCCGCGCGGGTGGAGGTCGTAAAGGTCCGGGCAGAACAAATCGGACGTGAGGACCAATACAGGGGGAGCTTCGCGGCGGTCGTGGCGAGAAGCTTTGCACCACCTGCTGTGACGGCCGAATGTGCAGCGCCCTTGCTCCGTGTTGGCGGGCGCTTGATCGTGTCCGAGCCACCGGCCACCGCCTCTCCTGTCAACGCCCTCGAAGTCAGTCCTAGCGAGGCGACTGATCACCCAGTCGAATCATTGCCAGCCGAGAGCCGGTGGCCGGTGGCCGGATGCCTCCAGCTCGGCCTTGCCCCGGAACTCGCCTTGCGAGACCCTTTCGGCTTCGCCGTGTTGCGACAGGTCAGTCGATGCCCAGACAAGTTTCCCCGCCGCACAGGGATCCCGGCCAAGCGGCCCATATTCTCCTGACGGGGTCGCCTGCTGGATCCAGGTCCTTCGGTAGTCTGGGGCCGTGCCGGCATCAGGTTTCGAGCTCGTCTGCGAGATCGAGCCTCCTACCCGACCCGATCTCAAGCAGGTGAGGCATCAGATCGGCGTGCTCAGCGCGATCGCGGGCACATTCTTGATACCGGACAACCACATCGGCCGCGCCACCGTCTCGAGTGTCGCAGTCGCCCATGAGGTCGAACAAATGGGCGGACGGTCGATCGCTTGTTTGAACGCCCGGGACCGCAACCTGCTCGGTTTCCAACGCGACATGTTGACGGCCGAGGCATACGGAGTCGACCAGTTCCTGCTCGTGAGAGGTGATGAGCCGCGTGTCGGGGGCCGGACCAGCGAGCTGACGGTGCAAACGATGCTAAGCGAGGCCAGGGCCTTCGACCTCCAGAGTGGTCGGGCCGGTTCCCGCAGGTTGCGACTGGGAGCCGTCGCCGGTCTCGGTGCCCTACCGGAATGGAAGCGTGAAGCTGACTTCCTCTTCATTCAGGTGGGATTTTCGATCGAGGCTCTACTGAGTTGGCACGAACGAACCAATCCCGGCAATGCCGCCTACGCGGGTGTCATCGTGCTTGCTAGCTCCGCTATGGCGCGCAATTTGGCCAAGACCATTCCTGCCATCAACATTCCCGCTGCTCTCGTCGAACAGGTTGACCGTGATCCCAAAGCCGGGGTCGAGGCCGCTTGTGAACTGGTGTTGGCGATTCGGGAGACGGGCCTGTTCCAGGGGGTGCACCTTATCCCTGTCTCCTGCTACCGCCTGGTGGCGGCCCGTCTGGAGCAGCTGCTGCCCATGGCATGACCGTCCTGTGACGGCGGAAAAGCCTGCATATTTATAGGGCCCGACGAGAACGAGCGCGTTATGCTCCCCCCTGAGCCCCTCCTGCTATCCAGTTGCAAAGATTCCGAGTCGTTCGGCTCGCAAATGTTTCACGTGGAACACTTCCCCCGAACCGAAGGTGTGATGAGCGACCAAGAGGAAGACGATCGGGAAGAGCCGGTCGAGATCGAACCTCCAACGACTGATATCAGCGCCGACGGCAAGAATCCCCGCACAAGCGAGCAGAGCGAAGGCGACGGGGAGAAAGTTAAGGGTCCGGCCGGGCGACCACTTCCCCGGGTGATCGCTGTGGCGAACCAAAAAGGTGGCGTCGGAAAGACGACGACCACTGTCAACCTGGGGGCTTCGCTGGCCGATCTCGGCTACAGGGTTTTGGTCGTGGACCTCGATCCTCAAGGTAACGCCACGACAGGACTCGGCATTGAGGCCCGGAATTTCGACTACTCCATGTACGACGTGCTCTTGCGCGACATTCCCCTCGAAGATTGTGTCGAGCCGACGAACATAAAGAACCTGTTCCTAGCCCCGGCGACCATCGACCTTGCCGGCGCGGAGATTGAACTCGTCTCCGCCTTCAGCCGGGAGCTTCGACTAAAACGGGTGCTCGCTCCGATCAGGGACGACTTCAGCTATATCCTCATCGATTGCCCGCCTTCGCTCGGTCTGATCACCGTCAACGCCCTGGCGGCGGCGAGCGAGGTGCTTGTCCCGATCCAGTGCGAGTACTACGCCCTTGAGGGTCTTGGCCAACTGCTCCGGAACGTCGAACTCGTACGGGCCAACTTGAATCCCGATCTCGAGGTGTCGGCCATGGTCTTGACCATGTACGACTCGCGTACCAGGCTGGCCGACCACGTCATAGCCGAGGTTCGCACGCACTTCGGCGAGGCTGTCTGCAAGAACGTCATTCCCCGGACCGTCCGCATATCGGAGTCGCCCTCCTTCGGTGAGCCGATCACCGTGCACGCTCCTGCCTCGAGGGGCGCCATCGCCTACCGTGAGCTCGCGAAGGAGGTCAGCGGTGGTCCGGCGTAGCGGACTGGGCAAGGGACTAGGGGCACTCATCCCTTCGACGCCGCCGAGCTCGACCGGCTCGATGCTGCGCGAAGTCCCACTGGCCCGTATCCGGCCGAACCCGTACCAACCGCGAAACCAGTTCGGGGAGCAAGGCCTGTCGTCGCTCGTCGACTCGATCAAGGCCGTCGGCATCCTGCAACCCGTGCTGGTGCGGGAGGTGGGTCCAGAGGAATACGAGCTGATCGCGGGCGAGCGCCGCTGCCGGGCTGCCCGCCGTGCCGGCCTCCAGTCGATCCCGGCACTCGTGCACCAAGCTGACGACGCTATGAGCCTCGAGGAGGCTCTCGTGGAGAACTTGCACCGCGAGGACCTCAACCCTCTCGACGAAGCCGGCGCCTACCAACAGTTGATCGAGGAATTCAACCTGACGCACGAAGAGGTCGCCCGTAGGGTGGGCCGCTCCCGTGCCGGGATCACAAATGCGCTCCGGCTATTCCAGTTGCCTCCGACGGTGCAGCGCTACGTTCGTGATGGTCAGCTAAGCGCAGGGCACGCCCGGACCTTGCTGGCCACGCCGGACCGGATCCTGCAGGAGCGACTGGCGGGAGAGGCTGTCCGCAGTGGCATTTCGGTCCGTGCGCTTGAGGAGCTCGTGCGGGAATCCTTGCGGCAAGCCCAAAGCGAAGATGGTCCCGATGAGGCACCAGCCGATGGTTCGCCGGGGCCCGGGCAGACAGACGGGCGGGATCTCTCCGCGCTGGGGCCCCCCCACTCACTTCGACCGCCCGGCGTGCACGACCTCGAGGAGCTGTTGGAAGAACGGTTGAACACCCGGGTCAGAGTCGATATGGGCGGCAAACGGGGCAAACTGGTAATCGAATTCGCCACCTTGGACGACTTGGAGCGCATTTACCGGGTCATCATCGGAGAGACCTCCACCTGAGGTCGAGAGCCAGCAGCTGCCGGCAGCTGCCCACCCAGTTATCCACAAATACTGTGAACGTTTTCACGAGTGGCAGCAGAGCCAGCCAAAAAGAAAGATCGCTGTTCAAGGCCCCTTTTTGCCCCCCTGTTGCACCCAAAGTTTACTTTGGCGTTACCTTCTCGACCTCTACTGTCGGTCCAAGTTGATCCACAACCTGTGCATGAGGTTGTGGACACTTCACTCCCGGCTCATGCCAAGCCAACGTTCCAGAGCCTCCTGGACGGCCTCACCGAGTTGAGCTGTGCGCATCACCACTTGCGGCGGTGATCCCAGCTCCAGCACCACTGCCGGCATGGCCGTTCTGCGAAGGATCACGTCCGCCATACCGTGTGCGCCGGCGTTGCCCAGGCTGAGGCGTTTCGCCACGGTGCCCACGAGCAGCTCAGCAAGCTGACGGCTGGCCGTCGACTCATAACGAAAGCCCCGGTAGAAGTACGTGGCGGCCGACTCGTGGCTCGGCTCGAGGCGCAGGCCTATGTAGCAGTCGACCTTGGCCGTGTTCGCTGCCGCCGCCTGGACGAGCGGATCGGGATCGTGCAATTCCAAGGAGCGGGCTCCGGCCAGGGTGAGCGCTCGGTGAACCGCGGCCACGCCCGTCGCAAAACCGCCCTCCTCGCCCACGGCGATCTGCTTGCAGCTGAGCACCGCGGGAGCGGCCGCCACCTTGAGCTGCTCGCGCAAGGGTGATACGAGGTCGGCCCCGCCCCGCACCGGCGCGACACGGGTCAGTTCGAACAGGGTCTGAGGACCGCATATGCCGTCGGTCACAAGCCCGACGTTGCGTTGAAACTCCGAGAGTGCGACATGCGTGCTGTCACCGAAGATTCCGTCTATGCCGCCGGGATCGAAGCCGAGCCCGCTCAGCCTGCGCTGCACTTCGGCGACGTCGTCTCCGTGCAGCATCGGGATGCGGCGGTACAAGAGCCTGTCCCCGAGGTGAAAACCAGCTTCGACAAGGCTCGACCACGTCTCGCGGCCGCAAATCCCGTCAAGGCGAAGGCCACGTTGGGACTGAAAATCCCGCACCGCCTGTAAAGTTCCGGGACCAAAGACTCCCGGAGCATCAGTTCCATGTTCGAATCCAAGCCGGCGGAGCCTTTCTTGCAGGTCCGCCACGGCCTCGCCGGTGTCGCCCGCACAAAGAGGCAAGAGATCGTTCTGTCGCGGCACGGCCTGGGCGCGGCTCATAGCCATGAGCCCTGCAGCCGTCGGTTCATCGCGGACATGGTACGAGACGGCAGGCCCATCCGTTAGCGCCTACCCGTTCTCGAGCGGTGTGAACCGCTTTTCAGAGCAGAGGCTCGAACTCAGACAGAATTTGCGTCTTGCTCCTCGCCCCAACGATGCGCGCCTGGGCTTCGCCGTTCTTGAACAGCAGCAAAGTCGGGATGCTCATTACCTGAAAGCGTTGGGCCGTACGGGGATTGTCGTCGACATTCAGCTTGGCGATCTTCAGCTTGCCGGCATGTGCACTGGCGATCTCGTCGAGAATGGGAGCCACCATCTTGCACGGACCGCACCACTCCGCCCAGAAGTCCACCACAACCGGGATGTCCGATAGGGCGACGGCTTCGTCGAAGGTGTCGTCGCTGATGATGATGACGTCGTTCATTCAGTTTCTCCTTGTAGTCAGTTCTGCTCGAGCGATGACAAGTACCGCTCGACATCTATCGCCGCCATGCACCCCGACCCCGCCCCGGTGACGGCTTGGCGGTAAGTGTGGTCTTGGACGTCACCACAGGCGAAGACACCGGGGACACTGGTCTTGGTCCCGTCGTGGGTGACCAGGTAGCCGGCTTCGTCGAGCTCGAGCTGCCGGGCGAACAGGTCCGTGTTCGGGGCATGTCCGATGGCGACGAAGACGCCCTCGGCAGCAAGGTCAGACTCCTCGCCGGTGTTGACGTCTTTCACCCGCACGCCTGTCACGCGCTCGGCACCTAGGACGTCTGTGACGACCGAGTCCCAACGGAACGTGATCTTGTCGTTTGTGAACGCCCGGTCCTGCATGATCTTGGAGGCGCGTAATTCCTTGCGACGGTGCACGACGGTCACGTTGTCGCCGAACTTGGTCAGGAACAGGGCCTCTTCGAGGGCGGAGTCACCGCCGCCTACGACGACGATCTGCTTGCCACGAAAGAAGAACCCGTCGCAGGTCGCGCACGTGGATACTCCGTAGCCGAGCAGGCGGGCCTCGTTGTCGATCCCGAGCATGAGCGAGCGGGCACCCGTGGCGATGATCAGGGACTTCGCCTTCACTGCCGGTTCGCTTGCCTGGGTATCACCTGTCCACACGGCAATGGGCGCGGCACTCAGGTCGACCCGGAACGCCCTTTCGGTCACGATCTCGGCGCCGAAGCGCTCCGCTTGAGCGCGCATCGAGACCATGAGCTCGGGGCCGAGCACGCCGTGGGTGAAACCTGGGAAGTTCTCCACCTCGGTCGTCAACATGAGCTGGCCTCCGGGCTGGTCGCTCGTGGAGGAAGGCTCTCCTTCGAGCACGAGCGGGCGCAGGTCGGCCCGCGCCGCATAGATCGCCGCAGTGAGGCCCGCAGGCCCCGAACCAAGAATGACAACCTCGCGCAACGCGCCGGACTCCATTTGTTCCGCTTCCCTTCGCGCCTCGCCGGTCAGCTCCGGCTGTGGCGCATCCTGGAGATAAACGTCCCAAGGACGACGAAGATTCCACCGATCAACAGGTAGCTCGCCCAGACGCGCTGGTCGAAGACCTCGTTGTTCAAGAGTCGAATGACGCCTATGACCAAGAGCACGAGGACGAAGACCACGACGAAGAGGGCTAACACCCCGAAGATGGCCGCGCGGACGAATGTCTGAACCGGCCGTACGGTGTGGTCACGAATGAGCTCGACAACCTGTCCGACCTTTTCGGTGAGCTGCGCAGCCCAGTCGTCTCGAGGGGCCTCTTGAGAAGACATGCCCGTAGGTTAGCGGTCGGAGCTCTCTTCGAGCCGGTAACAGATGCCGAGGCACCTCGGCCCGGCATGGGTCCCGATGACCGGACCGATGTAGTTGATGAGGATCTCGTCACGGGGGTAGATGTCCTCAACCATGTCCAAGAAGGCCTCGAGGTCAGGGGCAGCGGCATGAGCTATGGCGAGCCCGGCCAGGGCACCGGCACTCCTCAGTTTGTTGACGAGGTACTCGAGCGAACCCGCCCGCGTCCGCTGACGCGACTCGGCCACTGCTTCACCGTCTCTGATCTCGATGATGGGCTTGATGGACAAAAGTGAGCCGACGACGGCCCTTGCCGTCCCGATCCGGCCACCCTTTCTGACGTTGTCCATCGTGTCGAGGGCTCCGAAGACTCGAATTCTCGGCACGACCGCCAAAGCGGCCGCCTCGGCGGCACCAAGATCCTTCGTCGCCTCCGCAACCGCGGCCGCCTCGAGCACGACCATCGCTTGGCCGAGCGTGACGGTGCGGGTGTCGATCACGCGCACTTCGATCCTCTCGCGCACCTCTTCAGCGCCAGCGCAAGCGGCCTGGTAGGTCGACGAAAGCTGGGCCGAGAGGGTCAGGCACAACACACCGGAGCACCCGTCGTCGGCTGCTTCGATGAAGCTCTCTGCGAACGCTCCCGGCGATGGCGCCGAGGTTTCGGGCAGGGCACTCGTCATGGCACAACGGCGCCAGAACTCGGCAGGGTCGATGAGCCGCATCTCGTCAGGTCCCCACTGCCCGAGACGGACGTCGAGCGGGACGATCCGAATGTCGTACTGCGCGGCCAGGCTTGTCGGAAGATCGGCTGCGCTATCGGTTACGAGTCTTATCCCGGCCATTAACATCCTCCCGAACGCCCGCGCGTCGTCGCTTCGAAGTTTGCCAGCCGGCGACGCTCCCGGCGAGTCCTGCCGCCAATGCGTAAGAGCCGATGCCCGCGACGACGGCGCTCACAACGCGCACCAATAAACCAAGGCCCTGGCCCGATCCGACCCCCGCCAGGACAAGGGCGACGATGAAGGCCATGAACAGCGAGCAGATGACGGTGCGGACAACGTAACGCAGCACGGTCCGGCCACCGAGGCCGCCCACCCGGGAGCGAAGCACGACAAGGGCTGCCACAGCCGCTACCGAATAGGCGATGGCAAGCGAGAGCGCCAGACCCCTGCCGCCGAGCATGCCGCGGAACACGAAGGCGAGCACGATGTTGAGCCCGTTCTCCAGCAAATAGAGGAAGAAGGGAGTGCGTGTGTCGCGCATCGACTGGAAAGCAAGAATGGCCAGCAGATAGACGCAGAAGCCGGGCAGGCCGAGGGCGAGAAGCTCAAGCATCGTGGCGGTGAGGTGAGCTCCGCTCGAGTGGTGCGAACTGCCCGCTCCGAGCGAGATGAGCGAGATCGCGGGTCTCGCCAAGAGCAAGTACCCGACGACGGCCGGGATGACACCAGCCAGGGTGCGACGGAGCCCAAGGCCGAATTGGTCGGCAAAACCAGCCATGTCACCTCGCGTGAAGCGCGAGGCGAGGACGGGCGCGATCGTGGTCATGACGGAGACGGCGACGATGCCAAAGGGCAATTGGAAAAAGGTCGAGGCGTAGGTGTAGGCGGTCAGTGTCGCCGCGCCGATGCTCACAGCGATCGCCGAGACGACAAAGACCGCCAACTGATTGGCGATCACGAACCCAAAAGTCCAACCCGACAACCTGATTATCTCCCGCACGGCCGGGTCGTCGGGTCGCCATCGGGGACGTATCCGCAGTCCACATGACAACAAGCTGGGGATGAGCGCCAAGGCTTGGACGACGACACCGAGGGTCGTGCCGATGCCGAGCAGCAACAACAACCCATGGTCGTGGTGGACCTGGAGGAGGCTGTGGGTGTGACCGACCGCAGCGAAGGCGAGGAGGATGCTGATGGAGACGATGTTGTTGAGGATCGGGGTGAAGGCCGGAGCGGAGAAGCGACGAGCGGTGTTAAGCACCGCTGTCATCAAGCTGATGGCCCCGTAGGCGAGCAGTTGGGGAGAGAAGAGGCGCAGCAGGGACGTAGCGACCTGGCGCTCGGTGGCGATGCTTGGCCCGTGGCTCCCGACTGTGTACAGGTCGATGATGAAAGGCGCGGCGAGGAAGAAGACCACGGTCGCGCCGAGCAGCACGCAGGCCGCGAGCGTCAACACGGCCGAGATCGACTCGACGGCCTCCTTTTCCGAGCGCGTGGCGAGGCGCGAGACGAAAACCGGGACGAACGTGGCCGTGAGGATCCCGCCGAGCACGAGGTCGTGCACGATATTGGGCGTGTTGTTGGCGAGGTTGAACGAGTCGGAAAGATTTGAGTAACCGAGGGCGTAAATGGCGACGAGTATGCGCAACAGACCTGTGACGCGCGAGAGCAGTGTCCCGACAGCCACATAGGCGGTTGCCGTGCCGAGGTCGCGACGCGAGCTTGCAGCGTGAGCACCTCTACGGGTCTGCGTGTCAGCGCGACCGTAGGTGCCGCCGTGGGCTCGCGACCCCCCGGTCAGCCCGGCCGGGGCAGGTATCCCCGGCAGCGTGCGGGGCAAGCGCCCTTTGTAGATGGTCCGATGGTCACCAAGCCCGTGGGAGCGGTGCCGCCTGCGCCTCACGAGGCCGGTTCCTGAACCGTTTCTGACGCTGGTTTGCGCAGGCCGGCCACGTGCTTGGCATGTCGCCGGCGGCGACGGGACGCGGAACGGATCCACCAGAAGAAGAGCACGGCGGCGGCGCCGACGGTGAGAGCGATGGCCACGCCCGAGATCGCCGTGGAGCGGATGGTCAGCTCGACGCGGGCCAGCTGGAGGCGCCCGAGGGGCGACAGGAGTGCCAGTTGCAGGCTCGAGTCACCCGAGGTCCGGGTGCGCACGCGCACGATGAGGCTCGTGGTGCCGCGTTTGAGCACAACAGGGAGCTCAGGTGACGAGGACAGGTCCGGGCCCGAGATGACCAGGATCGCGTGCATGGGTGTCTTCGAGTTCGAAGTGATCGCGATCGGGAACCTGGCCGAGGATGCGGTGACCGTCACGGTACGACCAGCCGGCAGGCCGACCTGCGAGCCCAGCTTGCGCATTGTCACGAGGGGCGCGGAGAGATAATCCTGACGAAGGCTCGGGCTAAGCCCGGCCGTCTCGGCCAGCAACACGGCGTCCTCGAGGTTGTGGATGGTTCCCACCCCGGTCGGAATGACCGACGTCAGTTCCGCCAGCTGAGATCGCGCCAGGCCCAATTGGGAAGGGGTGACCGAACCGTTGTCGTCAGAGCTCGGGCTCACGAGCGACCGTACCGAGGCCGAGCAGCCGCTCACTTCGACGGGCGGCACCTTGCAAAGCCCGAGGGGGACGGTCGCGAAGAGGCGGCTGATGGGCACGGTCGTGATGATGGGGCTCGACCTCAGGCCACGCAGCATCGCTCCGAGAAACTGCGACTGCGGTGCCCAGGACTGAGGAGCGACGAGCGCAACGCCTCTCGGGTTCGGGAAGTCAGGGGAGTCGAAAAAAACCTCGCTCAGATCGGCCAGCAGTTGCTGTGCTCTGAGCACAGGGCTGCCTGCCGAGGTGAGATGTGCCGCCAGTCCCAGGTCGGCCTGCAGACCCTCGACTTTGGACCCTTCGATGGAAAACGGCGCCGAAATCGTGTACGGCCACTGCACCACCGACGGGGGTCCGACGGTGACCGAGGCCAAGTTGGCCTCGGGGACAACGGCGTATTTGATCCCGTCGGCGGCGAGAGCCGCCAGCGCTTCTTTGTCCAGCGGCGTAGTGGCTATGTAGATGTCCGAAGCCGCTGAGAGGTGGAAGGCGTTGGCGAAGACCGCTTGTCCGCGTTCGATCTGACTGGATAGGTCACTCTCGAGCCCGGAGGAGACGAGCCGGGCAGGGTCAACGGCGCTGAATGGTCCTGCGACGAGGGTGTCAAGACCCGCGTAGGCGACCGTGCTCAGAAGCCTGGCGTGCTTTGGACTGCGTACCAGGGCCAACAACGCCTGTCCGTAGAGGTCGACGGTCAGGGGGACTTTCGACCAGCGCGCCTCGGAGGCCGCGACCGTGTCTATCTCGTTGAGGGTCCTGCGTGGCAGCGCCGGTCCTCCGGCCGCCGTGAGCGATATCGAGGCCCCAACCGGAACGACGAAAGAGAAGCGCAGGTGCTGCTGTGAGGAAACCGTCGAGGGCACGACTATCACATAGGTCGTGAAGGAGTGGACGATCTGGCCCGTGAGGACATCGTTGAGGGACACCTCGAGCGGGTAAACGCCGCCACACCCCCCGTAACGGGCGGGGCAGGGAAGCTGGAACACCTGATTCGAGGGCACCTTGGCCGGCACTTTGCCGGTGAGCTCGGAACCGTCGACGTAGATGTCCACCGAGCCCTGCGCCTGGTCGATCGAGCGCAACGAGAACGTGCTGTAGTCGACCGGGTTTAGTCCCGCCAACTGACCGGCGAGAGTGGCGTCGAACTCGTCACGGCTCGCGAGAGCCGATTCGTCGGGTTCGGTGTAGAGGGTCACCCCGACGAGCAGGTCCTTAGTCGGGACGGAGGAGCGCACGCTCAGGCCAAGCCGCACCGGGACGCTCGAGCTCTGCACCCAGGGGGTCTGAGATGTGAGGGTGATGACGCCCTTCGGCAGTGCCTGGGCGCTCGCTGGGGCGCACAGGCCGATCGGACCCATCGTGACGATGGCGGCGAAGACAACGATGCCGGCACGCGCCGCTAAGCGTGTGACCGGCGTCAACGCCGATCGGGCATCGCTGACCCTTGAGGCGGACGGCAACGGCGGTCTTGTCCTCCGATCGGACACGCGAGACGCAGCGAGCCTATCGGCGCGCTGTGTGCTCATTCAGGTAGACAAGGCGTGCCAGCGGCTCCGGCGCGCCGTATCGCTGCCGCGCATCGCGCGCGGGGGCGGTACGGTCGTGGAATGGTAGTGCTGCTCGGACGACACGAGGAGTTCGCAGCTCATGCCACAGGAAGATGGCACCCCGAGCGCGCCGAGCGGCTGGCGGCGGTCCTCTCCGGGGTGGCGGACTCGCCCGCTGCTGAGGTGATCGTGGCTTTCGAGCCTCGCCGGGCGACACGCCAAGAGCTCGAGATCGTCCACGACCCGTCCTACGTCGAGCGCATTGAGGAGCACTGCCTGAGCGGGGGCGGCCATCTCGACGAGGACACTGTGGCAGCCCCTGCCTCCTTCGAGGCAGCCCTGCGGGCGGCCGGGGCGGGCCTCGACGCGGTCGAACGTCTTCGCAGAGGAGAAGCCGACAGCGCCTTTTTGGCGGTGAGGCCGCCTGGACACCACGCTCTCGGGGGGAGGGCCATGGGCTTCTGCTTGTTCAACAACGTGGCTGTCACCGCCGGAGCGCTTGCCGCACAGGGCGAACGCGTAATGGTGCTCGACTGGGACGCCCACCACGGCAATGGAACCCAGGACAT